>JAABUI010002149.1_pt1 | contig 11055 bp, 17 predicted proteins | sample 5559111 | NCBI WGS metagenome assembly JAABUI01 (sample SAMN10711870, study PRJNA513365) | rock metagenome | isolation source: Antarctica rocks | place: Antarctica: Victoria Land, Buttleship Promontory
GACTGAAATGGGAGGGCCCATTGCCAGAAAGCTAGGAATGGGACATGCCCCTCTGAAGCCACAAGAGAGCGCAGCAAAGATGGTCAATGTCATGAAGAGGTTGACCCCCAAGAACAGTGGGGAGTTCCTGGACCTTGAGAAGGGTGACAAGATTGATTATTAGAACCACCTTTGATTGAAGTCCAAGCTGAAGTCTGTATGATTGGCCTCTACACAAACACTATGTAAATATGAGCTGCTGAGCTTATGTACGACAGTCATGAAGCCCTGATCAAGAACATGAGGACGGTCCACAAATAGTCATGAAGTAGCTTGAGCCTGCATACATGTGCAGCGGGTTTTTGCTTGATTGCATAAATGGACCTTTTAATTGCTAGTGTGTTACGAGCTCTTGCGAGATCAGTTGTGTTGTAATGCCGGTCTGCAATTTATTGAGCAAGTTCTTGATAGCTTGTCTACATAGCTCTCCAAATTAATCATTGTAAAAGTCACGCAGCACCACAGTCAGTCATGGCTGGATGCACAGCCAAAGATCAATGAAAAGTTACAGTTTTGCATAGCATATGCATACGCCGAAATGTGTATATAGTAGCTGCATTCAAGAGGCTGCAACAACAAGTTTGACCCATGAGCTGCCTTATGCTTATCCTCAGACGACATGTGTTAGAAACTACTTCTATTCAGTCCAGAGTGATCACATCAGCATCATCAAGCTGTGCTTTTTTGAGTCGTTTGTCAGTCTCAGGCCCCACAGGGCCATCTGCCGCTCGCTTGCGCTTGCCATTTGCATCGCTCAGTACACCAGCTGAGACAGCCTTTGCTGTAACAGCTTTCTTGACATGCTTTGGCTCGACAATCATGCAATCATCTTCATCATCAGCTGCAGCATTTGTAGATGGACCTGCAGACTCAGATGTGCTTTGCTGACTGGCATCAAATAACAAACTGCCCTCTGTATGCAAGCCATTTGGCGAGCAACAGATATCCTGTGCAGACCATGCACCTGCTCTACCTGGACATTGTCCTCATGCTTGTTGTTCCCAAGCTTCACATGCGCAACTCTGTGTGCAGTAATGCTAGAGGTGCGCCTGGCTCTGATGGCGCAGGCAGACAGCTCGACAACGCTTACAGCCAACTGGGTTGCACAGATGTCAGGAGAGGGGGGGGGGGGTAGGGGATGGAGGGGCATGATACACTGCTTGTGGCTTCATCTGTCTCAATGAGCAGCTGTTTCTCAGGCCTGATCATGCACCGACTCTGCTTGCGATGGCAGGTTGTGCCAATTATGCATCAAAAAATGCCGTGCCCTCGGACAAGGGCATGCCATTGGCAGCACTGCCTCAGCAACAATGCAGCAGACCAGAAAACTTGGCAAGTTTGAATCAGCGCTGATTGACCATTCAGTAAGCGCAAAAGTAATGTTCCTGAGCATACCTGCAGCAGCCTTGTCTTGGTTCTGGTCAGGCTCTTGTGCCGCCTCAGGAACAGAGCCTGCCAGCTTGAAGCCTTCTGGGTACTCTTCTTCTTCCAAGTCCTCCTGTACAGAAACAAAAGCTTCATGTGACACGACATGTATTCAGCAATGACGACAGTTGTGCACACTCAATCTACAAGGTATACAAAACCTGAAACGTCACAGTATGGTTTGAGTGTACATGCATACACTGAGTCGTGTACTCTGGCAGGACATCAATGGCTGTGTCAGCGATGTATGTGTGCTTCTGCTTGGCCATGCTTTTTGTGCAAGCCTTCCTCAACAGGATGAGAGACCAAAGAAACATAAGTTGACCACTTCATTCAGGTCTCATGAACAACACTGGAATGGTTTTGCCACTGGTGGATGAAAGCATACCTGATGTGATACAACTAGAGAGACCTTGAAGTGCTGGGCCTGATCATCCACTTGCACAATGGAACCATGCTTCACCCCACCCCCTGCATCAAGTTAACACTACGCATTGAATCACACCAGACTGACTGTTATGTGCTTGATATTCTGGCTGCCATTACATCAGCAACGTCATACCCAGTGTTAGCATGTGGCCGTCTAGCACAGCTAAGCAAGTTTATGTCAGGAAACAGGGAAACTACTTACTGATGTCCAGCTCAAACATATTTGCTGGATTGGCAATGCACACCTGGCAGTGATTGCAGGGTCTTGGGCAAATTGGCAGCATTGGCTTCCAGCTCTTCTTCATCCAAATCCTCCCCTTCTTCATACACAAAGCCATCACACATGATGGTAGGCTGATGAACACTCAGCCGCCCTTTCAGCACCTGCAGCAGTACACAGTCTGTCTGGACATTGTCTGAAGCCCAAATCCTTCTGTTTGGAACAGGTCCTGCTTGCATTTATGCACCAAGCCTCTGCAGATGTCCACAGCTCATGTACTCTTGCTGCAAAAGATGCTGCGTGCTTACATGCCTGATTATAGTGCAACTCGCTGGTGCCTCAGCATCTTCAACAATAAATGGACGACTGCACTTGACAACATGTCAGTATGTGCGGCCTACAGTCACATGTCACAAAACTGCTGCCTCAGGTTGACAGGGGCAAAAGAAATAAATCAGAATGCGCCTTTTGGCATTGATTGAAAGGGATGCCAAGGGGTGAGGTGTGTGGGGCTTTTAGCCACACAAAAGGCTGCCTCAGGTTGCTGCTGGCTGAGAGCCCCTACCAGGCTGCCTATCATACCCTCAGGGGATCTCCCTTTTCACAGCCCCCAGCCTTCACCATGCAGCTGTGATGCTGTGCCCCGCAGGTGCAGAAATAACAGTCACAGCTACATGCCTGCTGATGCTCACTCAATCACACATGAGAGCCTCCATCACAAGATGATGTTGTACATATCACACTTCTCAAACATGTGTGCTGGGTATAAGCTGCCATGCTGCTGTGAGAGTGAAGCGTTGCAGGCCTATTTGGCACTTAAGGCAGGCAATCTGAAGCAAGACCCTGCCAGCAATGCAGTCAGGTACAGTCTCAGTGCAAACCTTGTTGACAAAGTGAGCCAAGGTCATGGAGGTGGTATCCAGGGCGAGCTGCAGCTGGGCTGTACCACACACCATGCACTCCTTGTTGGGCTCACTGGGAGGGAGGGGCTGCACCAAGAACCTGCCCCCCACTGGCCGCTGCATCAGGAAGCTTGCCTGCATGTGCAATGGTCATAAGTGAGGCAACATATGCAGTGGGTAATAACAGTTGCACAGGTTTTGCTTTGCTTGCTAAGGAAAAGGTTGGACCAGGAACCTGCCCCCCACTGGCTATTGCATCAGACAGCTTGCCTGCAAGCACATTGGCCATGAGTGAGGCGCTGTATAGAGGGCTGCACCGCACACCATGCGTATCCTTGAGGGGGCATGGGTGGCTAAACCAGGAAGCTTTCACCTACTTCGGACCAGGGGATTAAGGGGAGCAATATGCAGGGGAGACAAAAACGTCATAGCATGTTTTTGCCTTTTCACTTATGCCCTGCATCACACAGCCTGCTTGCAATGCATACGGCTGTTGCCATTCGGCAACAGAAAGCGCTTGCAGGCTTCAGGCAGTACAGCCTGTGCACTTGGCAATTTGTACCCTGGGCTAGGTGCTCAGCAGCTTTCCCCCTGTTGTGACACACTGCAGGCGTTTTGTGGTGTGCTTCTCCACCCAGACACGAGTCAGGTCCAACTCTGCGGTCCGTTCAAGCATGGGCTACCACAACATCAATGATAACAATCACTGCAGACACACCATATATAGAGGGAGCACATGTCAATCTGACGCTCACCTTGCATTGATCCTGAGCTCCTGCTAGGACTTTGATGGCTTCAATGACTACAAAGCCCGCAATGATGGCATTGGTTGTGGCGATAGCATGGATGATGTTTCCCGCCATGCCCTGCAGCATATGATCCATGTCACAAATGCTACATGGATGATGTTTCCCGCCATGCCGTGCAGTATATGCTCCACGGTACAGCTGCTACATGGATGATGTTTCCCGCCATGCCCTGCAGTACATGCTCCACAGTACAGATGCTTCATGGATGATGTCTCCCGCCATGCCGTGCAGTACATGCTCCACGGTACAGCTGCTACATGGATGATGTTTCCCGCCATGCCCTGCAGTACATGCTCCACAGTACAGATGCTACATGAATAATGTTCCCCGCCATGCCCTGCAGTACATGCTCCACTGTACAGATGCTACATGAATGATGTTTCCCGCCATGCCCTGCAGCGTATGATCCACGGTACAGCTGCTACATGGATGATGTTTCCCGCCATGCCCTGCAGTACATGCTCCACAGTACAGATGCTACATGAATAATGTTCCCCGCCATGCCCTGCAGTACATGCTCCACTCTACAGATGCTACATGGATGATGTTTCCCGCCATGCCCTGCAGTACATGATCCTTGTCACAGATGCTACATGGATGATATTTCCCGCCAGGCCCTGCAGTGCCCTGCAGTACATGCTCCATGGTACAACTGCTACATGAGATGCCGCACAAAGCAAGCTGCAAAGCGCTGCCAGCCCATCCCTGACTAGATTGGAATGATTGAGTGATAATTCTCCAATGTGGATCGCCAACAGATTATGCCTGAGCTGGTGGGTATAAGGTCTACGTGCAAGGCTTGGACAGATGAACTGATGCATGAATGAATGGAGGTGTGGAGGAACAAACACATGTGTGCATGAAGCCCTGAATGATTTGATATTTGCATGAACCCAAGATTGAAATGGACAGGACGGGTGATTGCAAGTGGCACAAGATCCAAGCCAGCTGTATGTGGCTGCCACTTTCTAGGACTACAAGCGTAAGTGCATCACCTGAACCACAAAACACTGTGCTTGGTTGCAGGTAAAGCAGTGATACCAATCACAGACACAAAATGAGCGGTGAGCACAGCTATCACAAGTAATATCTGACATGCAGACAAAAACAATGTGCATGGGCAAAGGACACTGCATGACTCCAGTCTTCTTCACATGAAGTGTCATAGAGCATACCTTGGCAGCAAACAAGCTCTGTGTGGGAATGTCATAAGCAATGCTGCGTAAGTTGGCAGCCGCTGTCACAAATTCCACTGCAAGGTCGTCATCCTTGTCAAAGACTGCAGCCCCGACGTCCTGGCTCCTCTGTTCCAGGAACAGCTGTATGGCCTTGAGAAAGACCTGCAAGGCTGTCAGACTCGGAGTTCAGGGCTAAAGATGATGATTGGTGATCAGGATTGGGCTGATGTATGGCATCATCTGTGCTGAAGCAACGCCTTCCGTTGCACTTTTCTTGCACCGTCGTTGTGGGGAAAGGGTTCACAGCCTTCTGCAAGGCACATGCAGAAGCAAGTTGCACGAAATGTGAACATAGTCAGTGGACGCAAATCATGTCACTGACTGGACATCACAGTGCCCTTTGGCTGCCATTCTGCAGAAGGTAAAGGCTGCAGCAACAATGTTCACTGCCGGAGGATGCATGCATGAAGTACTGCTGCATGGATAATGTAACTTTGGCCATGGAGAAGGGGGGCAGCATGGAGAAGGGGGGCAGCATGGGGGCAGGGGCTTCAAGCACAGGTGAGTGTGTACCCACACCATGCTGTCTCATGTGCATGTCTGTGTGACTGACCAGACAAGTTGTCCTCTGTGTGAGCAGGCTTGCCTCAAGATGTAGTCAGCACAGGGACCATGAGGACGCCCATCTGCTCAAATGCAGAATGCATAGAGGCAACACTGCACCTGTGTGTTCTCCAACAGAGTCCAGTCCTTATGCTGGTCAGTGTAGCCAAGAGACTTGCATGCACTGACAGGGCCAGCGGTTTGATGGCTGGCGCCGTTTTGGTGGCTGCTGGCTTTGGAAAGCCGCAAGTCTGTCAGATGAAGTGCTGTGGGAGGTTTCCGGGTCGTCCACAAGTCCTGCAGCATGCAGTCAGGGTTTCCAGAGTGCTTTACAGCGTTCCCAGTCACAGGCCTTGATGCTGTGTGCCCAACTTCAGGGTGCTCGCCAGTCACAGGGAAATACACGGATAGTTTGTGGATTGGTGATACATAATGCTTGAAAGCCTGCAAGATGTAATGCTCTGAACTCTTTCTTTGTTGTCTGCCAGCCCTGGAGTAAAGAATCGCTGTCATAACTTTATTGTGTCACAGTTTTGTTGATGCTCTCAACGCAATGAAGATGGCAGAGCATGTTCCTTATGCGCCAGAAACAGATCTCATCAAGGTTCAGGCAGCTATCTTGTGCAGCCATACAGGCTACCTTCTGCTGCTCATGCAGGAATTGCAGCAACAATGTACACCTTCTCCTGGTTGCAATCTGCAAAGGCCCGAGCACACGCTCAGATCAAAGGTTACCTTCTGACTTCTGACTGTTACCTACTGACAGCTTACTGCTTTTACCTCTCAGGTAGCTGACATGTAAGCCCAAGGCTGATGACTGATGGTGCTCAACTATGCAGTAGGGCTTTGTAGGATGTGTGTGCATACCCACAGTTTCACAGCGCTGGGCATTGCCAATGCTCACCTCCATTCTGAGCACACGCTCTATATCATGTCCATACACCCTCTCAAAGATCCTGCGTGCATATGCATCTGCAGTCTCGCCTTCCTGCCTCAGGAAAGCACTTGGGTCCTCTGCCTCTTTCTGCTCTGCTGCACCTTCCTGGCCAGCTTGAGAGCCGGCCCCATCTTGACCTTCTGCAGGGCCCTGGGTGGGGTCTGACGGAGCGGCCCCCTCATCCAGGTCTGTCACAGCATCTGCCCTGTACGTCAAGTTACACTGATTAATACGCTGAATGTGTGCTATCAATCATCCCACATTGTGTAGACCAGATTTATCAAAATGCCTGAAGCGCCTCTGCAGGGCTGCGGGGGGAGGGAGGGGTTGAGGGGGACCCCTGATCTAGATCAGTCAGAGCATTGTTTCTATATGACGGCTGTTTCAACCGTATGTCAGATGGCAGTGACAATGCAGACAACTCACATGCCATCTTTACAGCTGCCCAAACAATTGCTTGCATGACTTTGATCAGATGTATGCAGTCTGACTGCCGCACACACCTTCCAAAAAGCCTCTGAAACAGAAGGTCCTTGGCCCACACAATGCAGTGAATAGGCTTGTCAGGCGTGTTGCGGATGGTGCATACAGGGTACGTCTTGGGTGCTTGCTTGGGTTGGCACTCAAAACATTCAGTCTTGCCCCTCAAGTGCACAGTTGCCTGCAACATGCACAGTCACTGGTTGGCCAAATGGTGAGGTGATGCATTCATGTCAGCTGCTGGGGCTTGCTTGTTTACTTTGGTTGTGCAGAAATAACATTAAGTGCAGGATGCACATGCTGTCTGCAGCTGTGCAGAACATGTTGACTGTCCCTGGTGGGAAGTAGGCATGTGTTGATTTGCTGCATCCTATCTGCTTGCCCTGCACTCGTGTCTGACACATCCAACTCAGATGGACCTTCATTGCGGAAATCACCTGTCCAAGGTATCCTGCTGTGCCAGACTCAATTAAAGGTGTCTCAGCAGCTAAGCATAGCCTGTTGACATGGCGGCGAGCTTCTAAGTTGTCCAAGCCATTCATGACCAGGTCAAAGGATTTGAAGAAGTCCACATCATACTGGGGCTCCTTGACATTGCCCTACATGACAGCAGGGCAGTTCATCATTGGTAGCTGTGGCTACATTGTGGTACTTGAGACTGCATGCATATTGACGTATCTTGCTTGGCTATTTCATGAAGCAATGGACGGTTATTGGGCTGTTTAGGTGCCTGGCTGGCTGCATGCCATTTGCCCAGATTAGTAGACCCAGGCCATGGGCGAACGCTGATGCTGGAGAGACTGCAGACGCCAATCAACAGCAAGCAGGTGCAATGCCACAAGCATCATGCGCACAGTACTGCAGACTTTGCTTGACCAGGAAGTAGCATGTGGACTAATTGTCATGAAGACCACAATGATGGTGAGACAGCTTGCAGATCACAGTGTGTTCTCTGGCGCATGCTGCCAGCAAACCCAGCTGGCTCAAAGCGCTTGCAAGCTGTCCTACAGAATGGGAGAACAAACCTGGTCTGCCTGAATCTTTGCTTCTGGTCTAAAGCGCTTCACAGCTTCAGCAGCAACCTTTGCCTTACTTTCACCAACATGGTGCTTGCGGAACAGAAATTGCCTGTTCAGGTTGCTGGTCTCTATTGTATCCATGTCGATCTGCACAACATCTGATTGTGGTGCACAGCGCGTGCACTGGGCACAAGTGGCAGATTAGGTCAAGCATACCACATGAATGTTGACAAAACCAGTCAGCACCAAGGTCTTCAAAAGTTCACAGCCAATTCCTCCTGCTCCCACGCATAGCACTTTGGATTCCTTGATCTGCAGCAGCGCCACTCCAGTAGGATACACACTTGATACACACCAGCTGATCAGTTGCAGAGACAACTTTTGCTAGCATACCTTGTGTTTTGCCTCATCTGACCTGGCGAGAGCTGGCCACATTGTCATCTCAAAGGACTACGCAGGTGCCGAACGCGCTGTGGTACGAGTCAGGGCTGCCTGAAGCTGAGGATCTGCTTAGATCATACGGAAGAGCCAATTGCCCGCAGCAAACTGGCAAGCCGGTGTCCAGTTGCGCTGCGCTAGTGCCCAAAGCCTTACAGCTCTGGTTGATGCGGTGTGCACCCCGAGAGCAATCCTGCTTTGCAGCGTGCTATGTACAAATGCATGTCAGACAGGCGACACGCACATGAAGCATGTGAATATTTTATGCTCGCAGCACAACTGGACAATCGTTTGACCTCCGTTGTCTGCGGGAATGGTCGACAACCGCTGACGAAGTCTGGTATCGCCGGCAATTGACAAAGCCTTGTCGTCTCTTGGTGCTTTCAACGTTGTTAGGTAGTCCACGGTCTGCATGCTTTCCTGAAGAGGTCTTCGGGTGCTGGCCTGACGCTGAACGCAGAACATTCGACAGTAAACAAAAGGTGTGGCTCATGTCTGGGGACTGGCAATCCAACTGGAATGCCGAAACCGAACTTAGGCCAGGTAAACCTAACCACCATGCATCCTCCTCTCGCTACGTGCGAGCTTAAACGCTTCTCATGACCTGTCCGCCGAGTCAATACAGCCTCATCAGAGCGCTTGGTATAGGTGTTTCGCTGCCCCCTCGAAGAGGAACGCATAGACGCTCGAACAGTACACCACTTGAGCATACCTCCTCTCAGCTCCTAGCAGCTACTGGAAGCGGCAGGTAAAGCTTGGGTGCACTCACGTCCAGTCTGCGGACGCGGTCTGCGCCTGCTGATTGCTCCCTGCTGAGGCACGTAAGAAAGTCAGGGGGTCTACCTGTCTTTGTCAATACAGAGTGACAGTTTGAACTGTGCTTGTAGGCCTGAAGAGTTAGACTATGCAGCGTTGGAAGAGGACAAGGCAGGCCTTTTGGCAGATGTTTTGCACGGGCCTGTATTGACAAAAACAAGATCAGGTCCGGAACGCAAGCTTCTAATGCTTGATGTATGCTCCTAGGTCCCGAGATTCTGCTCACAGCTTTTGCTGACAAGCGCCACCAGCCGACAGCAAGGCGCTTTGTCCATATACATGAGCTGCATGCACCTTACATGCTGACAGTGGCAACGTCACCCATAGTCTTCATGTGTGTGTTTACAGTGCTGACATTGTGCAAGAGTAGCAGCTTGCTTCATTACAGGAGCTTGGTAACTTCACCTTGCATCACACTCAGCTTGCATACCTCTGGTGTTTCTTCCAACGTCAAGTTTTAAGACCTGCAGATCGGTTGAGGAGCAGAGGTGAGCCAAGGTCAGCTCGCCGAGGGCCTGTGCACGCATCATTGAGTCATAGACAGGCTGGAGCTGGTAGCCAGCGTGTGTCTGGGCGCATGACAAAGGGCAAGGGCAAGCTTGCTGTCTTGCATGAGGTATTACTCTCTGCTGCTGGCTTGGCATGCTTCAAGGCTGGTACAAAATCTGAGCATTGCCTGTGTTCAAGTGTAATGACGGTTGCATTCTGCACGTCAAGCAAGCTCAATGCGTCAGCCACAGCAAGCTGAAGCTTGCAGACTTGTTTGCTCTCAGCTCTCAACCATCCTGCTGTTGCTGTGTTTTGGCATGAAAACCCAGCTTGTAGGTCTGCCCCTGAGCTGCTATGACCCTGAGTCTTTCTTCACAGCAGTGCGATTGTGCAATCCTTGCAAGTCATTTATTTGTGGTCAAGCAGTTCTTGCTGAGAGAAATTTCTGTGTACACAATGCTTTTGGCTGGAACAGTGTGAAGGCAATTCATGTACTGATGGCATAACTTGACGTTGCAGGCATTTGAGAGCAGTGAGGAGGAAGGCGGTGACTCCGGAGAAGATGGTATGCTGACATCACTGCTCACACCCTTTTCACACTGATCTCTTGCTTCCATTGGACACAGGCCTGCACAATGCATAGGATGCATGTAGCAATGACCATGCATGCATCACTGACCATGCATCACTATGTTGTGTTGCTTGTCATTCAACTGGGCCAGTCACTGACTGTCATCTTGACGCTGCGAAGCCTGCCAAGCAGTTCAGGCTACAGGTCCTTTACTCACCTTTCAGATCCCAAAGCTCAGCTATGGGCACATGATCGACAAAGGCAGTCAATCGACAATGACGGGAAGTTAATGTACACTTAGCCCTAAATGTTGAAAGGCGTTTGACAACAGAGCACCACACATGTCGCAGTAGTGATCAACTGTGGGCAATGCAGGCTACGGGCACATGATCGGCAAGGGTGGGAAGGTGAAGAGGGTTCTAGCCAACAGGCAGTCTGCTCAGCGCTCTCGCATACGCAAGCTGCAGCACATTAGCGAGCTGGAGAAAACTCTGCAAGGCTTGCAAGACGATGTGCACAAGTTGAACCCTCAGCTGAGCAAGATGCTGGCCAAGCAAGCAGGTACAAGACAATTCCAACCTTGCTGACTTTCTTGGCTTGCCCCATGTTCTGAACGCACCCACTTCTATATAAGATGGGGCAACATCAGGCCTGTCAATGCTGAAGATGCTGTCAACAAGCTTTTGCCGGCAATCTTTTG
>JAABUI010002154.1_pt1 | contig 11038 bp, 17 predicted proteins | sample 5559111 | NCBI WGS metagenome assembly JAABUI01 (sample SAMN10711870, study PRJNA513365) | rock metagenome | isolation source: Antarctica rocks | place: Antarctica: Victoria Land, Buttleship Promontory
GCGGCGAGGCAGTACGTCGTGAGGGGACATGTGAAGTTAAATGGGCAGGTGGTGAGTCGCATGACTTGACCAGTTGAATGGGGAGGCAAGGCTGATGTGGGATGCAGGTGACGAATCCCAATACTCTACTTGAGCCAGGAGACATCTTTACGGTCAACCCCGCTGTCATACCTATGTTACTACCGCCAAAGCCTGGACAGACGAAGGAGGAGCTGTCAGACGTGCTGGAAGCGGCGATCGACGGTCCAGCCGCGGAAGCATCGGAAACAGCAGAAGAATCGACCGAATCGGAGAACGCAGAGACACCCGCAGAACCTGCCAACGAGACGCAGAACGCAGCAGCATCCTCATCATCCGACCGAACACGCACTCAATCGAAATCCCCATCCAAGCCGAAACCCAAATCCCCACCCGCCGAAACACCCACATCCCACTTCACCCTCCCCGCATACGCCTCCCCCCACATCTTCGTGCCGGCCTACCTCCTGCCATCCTACCTAACCTGCTCAGCAGTCTACGTCCGACATCCAACTGCCCGAGCTGGATACTCCGAGATCCCAACACCGTACGACGCGGGTGGCCAACTCATGAGTCTGGGGTGGGAGTGGTTCAAGAGGAAGGCGCCGAGGATGAGGAGTAAGAATGGGATGTGGATGGATCCGCAGAGGACCAAGGAGAGGCCATTGATCCCGAGGTCGTCGAGTGTACAGAGCGCATAGCCATCTCTTACGCACTGGCAACCTTTCTTTCGCAACCTTATGCGTCGGCGTTTTGGTCGGAGATGAGGTGCATGCGGGAGTTACTAGCTACTTTTCGTCTGCGGGTAAGGGAGGGAGCTCGGAGACTAATCCCTCTTTCACGAGCAGCTGCTCCAGTTCTCCGCTCTGATGCACTACTCCTCATCAGCGAGAGCAATTCAGACACGAATATAGCCTGAACTCACTGGAAAGGACAATGTCACATCCCCCTACAAACTCCCCCTTAACATACACTTGCGGGATCGTGGGCCACTCGCTGATCCTCGATCAGCACCGACCTAGATTCCCCATGCAAAAGAAGACCCACCTGTACTCCTTAATCCCGTCCCGCAATTCCTGATCCTCAAGGCAGTTGAACGTCTTCATCTTCTCCCTAGGTACACCCTACGATCCCCACCGGTCAGCCCTGTCCTGCACTGCCTGCATTCGCCGATATTGCATGGTTGAGGGGGAAGAGGGAGGACTCACCTGGACATCCAAGATCTGACACACCGCCCGACTGAACCCACACTGCGGCATCTCCGGTGTCCCCTTCATAAACACCACCAACGGGTTCCCTTGGACCGCCTAAAAACGATGATCTGTCAGCTACACTCCCCTCGTTCCCGATCTCTCCGAGCTGTAATTTCCATCCGTACGGGCCATAAGGTCCGAACAAGAGGGAGGCGATAGCTCACATTGTCGATGAGACTTCGGGCTCCTTGGGATAGCCATCGTCGTTGGGCGAGGAGGGAGGTCGATCGGGCGATCTGGGGAGGGGGGAGGAAACGCTATGTGGCGGAATGAATTATCAGCTGGATGATCTAGGAGGATGGCAGACGGGGCTTACGAGTGTTCGGAGACCTGCTCGGGCTAATGACATGATTGTTGGAAAGAATTGAGGAGGACGAGCGGTCTAGGTTTGTAAAGCTCAAAATGACGACATCTTTGCCGCCGGAATCTAGTGGCTCATGCACTTTTCCCCTTCGTTATCGAATCAACCTGCTAGATACAGCCTCATGTCCTTCGCTAATCCCTATCGATGGATCACCGCCGAGGTGCGCTCACCTTTTGCCCAACATTGCTTCTCACCCGACTTCGCTGACCGACGCTGATGAGCATTCTCATGACGCGCAGAAATTGGCAAATATGATCAAATCGCAGTCCTCGTCGAAGCTGAAGGAGTACGCGGTGGTAGATGTACGGGATGACGACTTTGCAGTGCGCTCACTACCTTTCGACATCGTCGGGGGGTAATTTGTCTATCAGTGACTGATCATGTACCACAATAGGGGGGAAATATAGTCTCGGCCATCAACCAACCCAGCGCGAGCTTTCACGACAACGTATCCGGCCTGGTCGAGCGATTAGCGGACGGTACGATCTCAGTCTAAACAAAGGCCGGGCGTCGCTGACGCTAGACCGGAATCCAGTACCCAAAGTCATCTTTCGTACGTAACCGATCATGGCGAGAGGAGGCAGAAGTGACCAAGATCAGACTGCGCGTTATCCCAAGCCAGGTCCGTTCCTTCTTTCAACACATTTGACCGGTACTCATCTCGTTTAGAGGACCTGAAGCGGCCCGTGTATATCGTCTTTGGAGACACGGTCTCAGGGGAGCTGATCCTGTGATTCTCAGACCTACGCGGAGGCTAGAGCTTCATCTCTGTCGGAGCCCCGGATACAGCAGGAGATCTTTGTCCTCCGAGATGGCTTTTCCGGCTTTCGATCGAGATATCGAGTTTGTTTCAGCCATGCTCACATGCTTCCGTGATCGAGGCTGATGATCGCGCGCAGCATGATCCGGAGCTGGTGGAGAAGTTTAACAAGTATTACCATTACTGAGGCAGCCTTCGACATTCGGGCGCAAAGGAGCGACGCACAATGTCCCAACCGAGTCATGCATTGCGTGATAGCAAAATCCGGGTTTTTCTAACGTCATCTAGGGTGAGGCGGTTTTGCCGGAATCAGGGTTTGACGGGACCAATTCACCTGTCCATAAAACCCTCAAAACGGGAAGCTATACACGAGTCGAATGAGCCGAATAATTTCAATAGATATCGAGATGGCCTCAGCCGAATCGTCTTCCAGTGGCCCGTCTGTTCCCTCAAACCGCGGACCGACACGACAACCCTCCTTCCCCCGTCCTTCCACTGCCAACGAGGTCCTATCCACCGTTGACAAAAGACTGCCGACGAGTCCGTTGGTCAAGCATGGGAAGTATGTGCTGGTTGGGACGGCGGGATGCTGGTGGGTGACCGGACGCAGTGAGGGGTCTACTGGAGAGTGAGAGGGGATGGGTACGGTGAGTCGCTTGATTCCAACCTGAATCTGGCGGCGGGACGGAAGCGTTGGAATCCTTTGACATAAGACTTGATGTCGAAGCTAGAGGATGACGATGCGAGATAGCCAGGCTGACGATCCCATAGAAGGGTGCTGATGACGGCCATCGGCTTCCACGGAACCACGATTGTGAGTCTGCTCTTCCAGCAGAGCACAGCCTTCCCCGCTTGAGCGGGCAATAGTCGCTGACTCGCAATTTCAGATCATCTTTCTTTACCTCGTCCTCTTCCTACCTTGGTTTCGGGGATACATCCCAAACGTCAGTCATTGGCCTTTCTCTCTAGCCAAGCTCGTACGAGCTTTCGATTGTATTGTTCACTGACGGAGCCTCCAGTATGCGAAATGGCAACATTCCGCCCGTTTACGCATCCTAGTCCCAGTGAGTCTTGTCATCCCGCCACAAGTCATGGTTTTACATGTTTGCAGATCCTTACTGTCAACATCCTCCTCGGATGGACATTCTACGTCGTGTCGCTCTCTCAAGCGGGAAACCGAACTGCTTTCGACGCTCTAGGAGATGCAGTGAAAGGAGTCGGAGAAGCGAGCTTGGAGAAATTGGAGGGTGGAAGGGGGATGGGACTGTTCAGTGCTGCTACAGGGGGTGAGCCCGACAGCACTCGAGGCCGAACGAAGCTGATCAGCTTCAATATCGTCCGTAATGCTGGTCGGTACGAGCAGCTACAGCACTGTACATCCTCACTTTCGGACTTTTGGGATTTATACCTGAACCATCACGAGCTTCCATGGGGAAGAAGAAATCATGAGCCGGGGAGAATGGACCTTTGAGCTTAATCTATCGCATTGTTTGGGTCACATTCTATGTATCTTTTGCGCGTGTCAGCTTCGGGGACTCCTCATTCTCGTTCTCGCGCGAAGCTGTGGAAAAGGTATGCATCAAAATTATGTGAGACGAAGCCCCGGCTTCAGTGGAGGAGACGCGAAGGCGCGGTAGTCTTTCAGCTGCTGTCAATTTCACTTCTGCTTCTGCCGGAATGCGCTTCTTCGTTATGACGAACTAGCCCGAACAGAACATAAGGGTATCGTACCCTTCTCGCCTTATCTCACCACCTTATCTCAGCATGGTGACCCGGAGCTTCGACCGTCTCTGGTACCTCTTCTGCCCGTCCATCTGAAGCACAAGGGCCGCTGACAATTCCCAGGCTTGCCGGCACCCTCATCCTCATCTCCTTCATCTCCTTCTCCTCTCAGATCTTCGTCATCTGGCCATGGTACGGTCGAGCCCTCTCTGTGGACCTCATAAAGCTACTCTTCCTATTCAAGTGGGTCCTCCCCCAAAGCGCGGTCCGAAGCTGAAGGACGGCAGCTGTCTCGTCTTCATGGTATTCTGGAACTACCGTTTATGCGTGACCACACCCCCTGGCGCAGTCCCTCCTGGATGGGTGAGTGTCCTCGTCTGTTCCGGGCCAGGGCTTATGAATGGGTGGAAGAGACCGAATCTGGGGATGGCGGATGGGATGGAGGTGAAGAAGGGGAGTCATGCGCCGAGGTTCTGCAAGACTTGCGAGCATTACAAACCGCCTCGGTGTGGGCTTGCTCCATTCTGTCAGGCATAATAGGTGTTGATTCTGAGCTAGCTCACCACTGTCGGACGTGCAAGACTTGTGTCGTGGGCTTCTCCCTCTCTCGAAGGATCTAAGCTGATGCTACATTCAGCTGAAGGTTAGGGGTAGACCTGTCATGGAATACCTGGCAAGCTGATCGAAAATGTATCTGCTCTAGCTGGATCGTGGGTCGGATCCTCAGGAAGTGCTGAGCCTTGCTGACGTTCCACTCAGACCACTGTCCTTGGATTGCCAATTGCAAGTCTCGCTCCTTGGCTTCTAGAATCAGCTCATGTTGGGGCGCAGGCGTCGGCTTCCACAATCAAGGCCACTTCCTCCGCTTCCTCATCTACGTCGATCTAGCCACCTCATATCACCTGTCGATGCTAGTCCGACGGGTGCTCGAGCTCACCCCTGGTTTCGCCGTGCGTCACCGCCTTTGAATAAGAGCTGATGGATCCAGCCGGAACCGTCACTTGCCGATGTCCTGTTTCTCGTTTTCAACTTCGCAGCCTGCGCTCCAGTCTGGCTATGCGTCGGCATGTTCTCGTTTTACCACCTCTACCTGGCGGCGGGCAACTTCACGACCATCGAGGGATGGGAGAAGGACAAGGTGGCGACGCTCGTTCGGAGGGGGAAGATTTCGGACATCAAGTACCCTTACGTGTGTCCTATCTCCGGGTCCCGCTTCAAGACTCATCATGTCTAGAACGTCGGCATTCTGAGCAATGTCAAGTCCGTCCTTGGTCCAAACCCTCTGCTATGGCTCTGGCCACAGGAGATGCGAGGTGATGGCCTTTCCTTCCCCGTCAATCCGGATGCAGGTGGTGAGTCTGCATCTTATGATTGGGCTGGGGCCGTCGGGCCTCGAGAGGAGGCGCGAGACAGTGGGAGTCTGCCCAATGGCTTTGCGGGTGAGGAGCGGGTGTGTCGTACTCGACGGGAAGATGATGGGGAGATAGCGTGAACTGTAAGTCATCCCATCACCGCGAAGGCTTTGGACCGACGCTTTCTGCAGATACCATGAACAGTGCTGATCCCTGCTCTCCTTCTTAGATTCCGCCGTTCAATACGATTGGCCACCCCAAGACCCGTCTCGCCTGCCGAATCCACCACCGGTACACGCTTCCTCGTCAGCCTTTGTGTATGGCAATAATGGGTTCAACCCCGCGCTGCAGTCTTCCAACTCGTCCAAGCGAACTAGGCATGGTGAAAGTGACACCGCGCCCGAATTGGGGTCCGACGGCGAAGACGGTTCCGCATACACATGCTCATCACCCGAACGGTATCTATCCGACTACGACGATGAAGGTTGGGGACGGGCGGATCACGAAGGGGACATGAGAAGGCGGATGAACCGGGTTAGGCAGGGCAGTGAAGGATGGGAAATGCGTCCAGCGGATTGGGGTGTGGACCTGAACGATCTGGAGAGGAGGGCGGAGAGACCGTGGGAGGAGGAGGGGAGGTATAGGCTTTATGAGCCGGATTCTGCGATGGATGATGGGGAGGATAGTGACGGATGGGGTACGTCGGCGCCGTACGGGCCGAGTCTCAGCGGGCGGGAGGGCTTAAGTGAAGCGGGAGAAAAGGTCGATATCTAGCATTCTTCTATACCGCGATGTTGCAGATCTGTCGTCCATCCCACTGGTTCAAGAGCCGCTAATGGGTGTTGCTCACTCCACGCCTTCGTAAGCATCCGCATGCTGGATGATGGTGAGTGGCATCTCGTCACGATGACCAAAGCATTCGTCCAGCGGAGACAAGGTCGACATTCAGCATTCTATCACACCATGTGCAGCTCGAAGACACACGGCCTGGGTCCTGGCGAGCGTCAGGGCTGAGGTCAAGCGAGAGATAAGGTAGATATCTAGCATTCTTCTATAGCATGATCTACGGGGATTTCACTCTGGTCGTGCTCCTCTTCATTTCACATATGGACCTTTTCGTCCCAACGGCCTCTCACTCCTCGCCCTCGTAAGCATCCGCAGTCTGGATGATCGCGTGCACCCATCCAAGGATCTGGTAATACCCCTCGATCGACCCCCTCTCGTCAACAGTGTGCTGTGGCAGTCGATCAGCACTGCTCCGTGGCTCGTAAGTCTGGGGGACTTACCGCATTGAAGCCGGAGTTGTTGGGTGCACCCGAGAAGCGGTAGAGGTTCTTGGTGAGGTTGTGGTAGACCTTGGTATCGCCGTTGCCGCTGTTGAGCTAGTCAGCTTTATGTCCTGAATTGGTCGGGAACCAGAGGAACTCACGTTGATGCAAAAGGGGCGACGATCCGCTCAGCGCCATCAGGTCCAGGAAGGGCGGCCCTGTCCCACAGTCAAAGGGGTTGAAGAACGAGTCAACTCGGGAAAACACACTTGACAGTCCCCGCGAAGAGCTCCCAAGCCCCGTTATTGCTCGGCGTCCTCGGAGCCGGCTCAAGTGGCAAACCCATTACCTCCACCTTGACATATCGTCCCCCAAGATCCGCTTCTCCATCCTTCCCGTCAAACGGCGAAAAGTTCAGTCCATTCTTCTTGGCGACTTTCCCCAAAATACTGGCCACATGTTTTTGAGTACTTGCCACGGACTCTGAGAAATCGATTCGGAAGTTAACCTGTCCTGTCACGAATTCGGGGAGGGCGTTGACCTTGACTCCGCCGTGGATGACGTCGAAGGCGGTTGTCGTTCCGACCATCGCGCGGTCTCGCCGGGAGTTGGAGGCGAAGATTTTGGCGAGCTTCGGCCAGGTTTTCGGGCCTTCGGATTTGAGAAGCTTAGCGGAGGAGGTGGGGTAGGAGGGAGAGTACTTCGCAAAGCACATCATGCCGGTGAGGATGGGAGAGGAAGGGGTCAGCTAGGCCGGACATGAGCACACGGCGTGGGCGAGAAAGGGTTGGGCGGACCTTCACGGGGAACGGGTTGTCCTCGAGGCCTGAGATAATCTGGGCCATGATCCCAATCCCACTGTGCTCAGGCGGAAATGAGGAATGCTGATCTCATCAGCTAGGCTCGTCGATGTATGACAAAACATACGCCGCCAGCGGTTCCGACCGAGATCTGCGAGTCTTACATCGGCTTTGATAGGGCATTACGATCCAAAACACATACGATGATATCCATGTACCCCTTTTCTCCCATTCCCGGCATAGCGAACGGTGCGCCGAACATCTGCCCATAGATCAGGCACACCTCGGTTACATCGCTCGAACTCACATCGTCGCTGGTCCCGGTGCCCTCGTCGATGACCATGAGTAGGCTATCCTGACCATATCTCTTTTCAAGGAACGGCGCGATATGTCCCTGTCCCCTTCGGGCGAAGACCTCCTCCTCGTCGAAGCCGTGCGAGAGGATGAGGGTTCGGCGGGGACTGAAGCCGGATTCCAAAAGGTGAGTGATTGCTTCCCCTACACTCCGCCCGTCAATCTAGGTGCAAATGAGAATGGGGAACACGGACATTGCGCAACCAGAAGACCCTTGTCATCGGATGCTCCACGACCCCAGATAAAGTCCCCGTCATCGTACCCGCCGAATGGAGGGTGTGCCCAGCGGTCCGCGGTCCCGGGAGGAGCGGGCGTGACGTCGTAATGCGACATCAAGACAAGAGGTTTGAGCGACGGATCAGAGCCCTTGAAGGTAGCGAGTAGGCCCAGCGTATTGACGAAGTCGATATCCGCAGCCTCCCATGCCGTTGGGAATGTGCTCTTGAGCCATTTGTGGAAGTCCACAAACGGTTCCCATCTCGGATCCTCGGTGGGCTCACCATTATCGTCGAAGCTCTGCGTCGGGATTCGCTACGGCTCATCAGCCCTGACCTAGCCACACATACGAGGTGGACATACCACGGCTTGGATGTACTTCTCGACGGAAGCCTTCTTCTCTTCATTGGTTATGTTCCAGGTCATCTTGGGGAAGATCGGCCTGGGTTGAGCAGGACATTCGACGTGGTCCTCATACCAAGCATCATCGTACACTATGCCCACGTCATGATCGTTACTGGCGTCGAGACCGAGGCCGAGCTTGGAGCCAAGGCATCGGACGTGGTTGGCTCCCGGGAATGAGCTTTGAAAGCTGAAGAAGGTTGCGAAGATGAGAAGACCACCGAGAAAGATGTTGGGTAGCTGGGAGCGAGGCGGAGGGGATACTTGACCTCCGGGAAGGGGTAAGGAGGCCTTCTCGGACATCCGAGAGATTTCGATTTCGTCGATGACAGGGGAGCAGGAAATGAGAGAAAGTCTAGAGGAGCTTATCTGATGTGAGGGGGGGATCTCAGCGTCATAGCGCGCTGCTCCGAACAAGCGGGACCTCAAATGTGGAGGTGAGCGGACATTGCCGCTGACCGGCTTCGTACCAGGCATGCATGAGCCTTTGATGAGCCTCTAAAGTCCTGTCTCCCTCGTCTGCGATGTGTATCATCGTCCTCCTGATATCCACACGGTCTCCCTAAAAGCATATGATACTTTCCCAAAGCCATGTCCGCCAGGTCGAGGCTTATCCATCTAGAGCGGAAACAAGACGGATCATTCGCTCGGTCCCTCCCAAACCGGCTGAGCCTCTGCGTCGGTCGTAGGGGGTTGCATAGTCCTGTTGACGAGAATATCAGCACAGGCTTCAAGTGAGACTGGGCGATGGAAGGACAGTCCCTGGCATAGCATATTCGTCTGACTCACGAAGGTGGCTCAAACATGGGGAAGAAGTTCAGTGCGATAAACACCAATCCTGCGAAACCGACGATACTGCCGCATACGTATAGGATGGTGAAATAGCTACGGCAGAATAAGACTCATCAGCTTCGTTGTGCAGTGGATGCTTTGGCACCTACTTCAGAAGCAATACGCCGAGGAGAAGGTAGACTGAGCGTTCGTGAGCGTGGGTTTTCCGCAATGGGTAGCAAGTGCGGTTACGGTTGCACGATTGCTCCTCGTGCATAAGGCCACTCACAGACGCCTCGACCGATGAAAGAGTGCATGAAGCTGGCATACTTGTGCACGAGCACCTTCTGATCTTCTGTCGGTGCTCGGATCTCGAGGAAGATGACGATAGCGCCGATGCTGCGCGGGGGCGAGCATAATTGGCAGGGAGGGAATAGTACGTATATTGGTCGCAGAAAGGATGATGAGTAGCAGAGGGAGACAATGAAGGACAGTCATCAGCGGTGTTCCTCGATAGAGTCGCGAGGCGCAGCACAGCCGCAGAGAGCGATCAAAATCACTTACACCACCTCATAAATCCCAATGATGATGCTCGAGAAAGAACGGTGAACAAGCGAGCCTACTCCTCCGGCAATGGCGAGACCTCCAACAGCCCTGTGTCCTTGTCAGCTTCGTCCGGCCTGCTGGTTTGCCTTCCATGGCGGATTGATGCAACGAAGAGTACATAGGACGGGAGAGACTGACATGTTGACTATTCTTTGGATGATTGGCACATGAATCAGCACAGTATCACTTTATTGAGAGTTTTGATGTTCAGGAGAATGCCCGGAATGGTAGATTGATGGGAGAGACTACTAACCGGAGGAGCTCTGTAGGATTCCGGGTGAAACGGTCCATGCTGGGTACGGGCTGCGCAAGGGAGGTGTTCGAGTACAGATTTGACAAGAATTGGGAAGAGATGAGTCCGGGTCGGAATTGTGACGGATTCGCGTTGTATTTGATGGGTATTTTGACGCGAGGAAGGTAGAGCTGGAAGACGACCAGTTCCTTTTAAGATTCGAGCACCTGCATTGAAGATGCAAGACGTTCATATACAAGTATGGTAGGTATGAATGTCCGCGGTGATGGGGAAGCTGCCAAGTAGGCCTTCTAGCTAGCTGGATAGGCGAGCTGGTTACTACGTTCAACAGTTCTCATCAGCGCCACGTGCGCTTACCACCGGAAGCGGAAGCAGATTTCCTGGTGGCGTTCCTGCCATTTTAGCGTAAAGAATTGTCGAAGCCTATTGAAGCAGCTGGAATGCGATTGTGAATCGGGATCTCGCGAATCGATCGTTTCCCTCAAAACGCAATGTATATGCATAATTTCGTATGAACGATTCGCGGAACAGCATCGAGGCCCTGTATCGTTATCACAAATCGAAGTACTCCATCACCAAAATCCGGTACCGGATTGCTGCGACAACGGTCAGCGATCTGTCTGAACCCCAGCGCCGACAGTGAGCCAACCTGCGGCGCTTGCTTTTTCCTTCCTCCTTGCGATAACGCCTCCTTCCGGTCCGTATCGGTCTCATCGCCGAAGACTACGGGATTCAGCGCCAGCTCCGAATCGTTGGACTGGCTGAGACCTACGTGTCTGACTCATGCTAGATGCCCCGCCGGGTCCTGCGGATGGTGAGCGACCATGTCAGATTACGCCCCCGGCCGTAGCAGCAGGTGAAGAGGTCGTTGAGGAGGGGCAGGGGAACATGGGGATTCG
>JAABUI010002158.1_pt1 | contig 11030 bp, 12 predicted proteins | sample 5559111 | NCBI WGS metagenome assembly JAABUI01 (sample SAMN10711870, study PRJNA513365) | rock metagenome | isolation source: Antarctica rocks | place: Antarctica: Victoria Land, Buttleship Promontory
GGAGCTTGGCTTCGGCGAGCAGAGCACTGTCGGCGTGGTAGGCCGCGCGCATCTTGGTTCCCACCGGCCCGCGCAGGTGCTGCGGGAGCTTGTCCTGCACATTCCTGATCTTGTGCAGTTGGCACCGGGCGATGATCGGGTGGTCAAAGACGTCCACGACGGCCTTGCGCAGGGCGCTGCTGCCATCGAGCACGACCAGGATCGGCCTGGTCATGTCCAGGCCGCGGTCGCGCAGACCGACGAGCAAGTCCGTTGTCAGGGTGGCGTTTTCAGTCGAACCTTCCACCAGCGCCAGCGGATGCTTGCTACCGCTGATGTCGATGCCGAGCGCCACGACGCAGCAGGACTCAGCGAAGTGCACGCCGTCGATCATGAGCCCGACCAGGTCCAGTTCGGACAGGTCCGCGGCAAGCAGCTCAGCCAGCGCGGTCTCGGTGCGCTGGACGAACCGGCGCGACACCGCCGACCGGCTGGTGCCCGACGCGCTCGCCTGGACTGCAGCGCCGACCGGTTCCAGCCCGACCGGGTAGCGGCGGGTCGACAGCCCCGCGAGCATTTTGCTCATCGCCAACCGACCCAGGACCTCGGTCGGCCCAGCACCTCATAGCTGGCCACGGGCAGTTCCCCGCCGCCGTCGCTGGCCCGCGCCCGCGGCCGGGTCACCGGCACCCGCCGACCGCCCAGGGTCACCGACCCGGTCTCGGTACCGTGCCGATAGCCCTTCCGGTCCGGGTCGTGCCGACCCTTCGGCCCGCACAGCACGCTGACGTCCTCCGAGAACATCGCCTGCATCACCTGCAGACCCGCTCCCGACGGCCAGCGCTAGCAGTCCCTCGCTCACCTCTGCGGCGATCTCATTCATCGCGACCGACACGCGCTCCGGCATCGCCATCGCCTGCACAGCAGCATCGATCCTCTGGTACCTCTTACTCACGGTGGTCCCCTTCTTGAAGTGGTGTCTTGGTCGACGCCCAACTCCTACCGCGAGGCAGGACTCAGGCGGGGGACCACCACCTCAAGTTCTACGAGACCCGGGACAACCTCCCTCTGGCCATCTCTTCCTCCTTGGAGGCACGATCTGCTTAGCCCTTCATGGGCGAAGGGCGCCGCCCGATCGTGACCCTCGCACTGTCTGCCTTTGGGCACGGTCTGGCAAGGGTTCCCGGCGACGCGGCGCAGCGCCTCGTGGCGGGATTTCCGGTGACGGTGCTCGACTTAAGCATCGGAGCGCAAACAATTCCTGCTGCCGGCCGGCGGTGTCGGTGGTCTTGTCCGCCCTCGGCTTGCCACTGTTGACCGGGGGGCTGGCGGGGTTGAGGCGTTTGACGCGGCGCACGATCAGCCGGCCGTCGATGTATTCGCTCATCCGACGGCTGGTGAACGCGGTGTAGGGGATCTCGGCGATCTCGGCGTCGCTGATCAGCCGCTGCTCGGTGTCGTCCCAGACCGCGTTCGGGTAGCTGATCGGGGTCCAGGCGGTCTCCTCGATGCTCGCGATCGCCTTGCTGCCAGCAGGCTTCATCCTGGCGGTGATCGAGAACCGGAGTTTCGCGCGGCGGGCGGCGGCGATGACGTCGTGGCTGTAGAAGGCGCTGTCAGCCCGCAGCACGACCAGCCCGGATCCGTCCGGTCCGCCGGCGCCGGCGGCCTCGCGGCCTTCAGCGCGTCGGCGACCAGCCGCTCGGCGCCGCGACCGGAGTTGGTGGCGCCCTTACGCAGGCGGGTCGCGCAGATCACCGGCGCCGCCAGCGGCGTGCTGACGGTCGCGATCAGCGCGTTCAGGCCCTTCACGCCGGAGTAGCCGTGCCCGGCGCCCTGCTTGGCGTAGCCGTAGGTCGCCTTCACGGTGTCATCGACGTCGCCGTACGCGAGCTGGTCGGCGCCGGGCAGCAGCGGCGTGCGTCGGGCGAGCTCGGCGAGCATGGTCGCGGCGATGCTGTCGAGCTGGCGGACATGACCGAAGGTGAAGGTGCGCAGGAACGTCCCCAACGTCGACGGGGCCCGCACCCCACCGAACATCCGATCCATCCCGCCGTCCCGCAGCAGGTCCATGTCATCGATGCTGTCCGCCCCGGCGACCATCCCGGCAACCAGCACGCCGATCTTCAGGTGCGCGTTCACGCCGCCCTTCGCCGGCAACGTAAGCCGGTCCAAGACCAACTCGGTCAGGCCGCACTGGTAGGCCAGCGCCACCACCGGAGCCAGCCCAGCACACGACACGCGATTCGGATCGTCGAACACCGCCGAGACCTGCCCTGGCTTGTGAGAAACTCGCATCCCGCGGATGCTCCTTCTGAGTCGTAGAACGTTGCCCTCGCAAGCCACATTCTCCCTACACAGCAGGGCATCCGCGGTCTACGACATGCCCAAACGCCCTACCGCAACGGTGGATCCAGGCTGAGTCGGCTCATGCCTCGCCAGTCAGAAACCGTTCGAGGCCACCCCGCTCGCCTGGACAATCACGGCGGCGACCTGTAGTGGGCGCCCGTGCGTGCCGTCCAACAGCACGCGTGTGACCCGGGGGCCGAGCAGCGGCACAAGGCCATCCGGTGGCACGGTCTCGTCGCGTTCGCCGAGCAGCACAACGGTCGGCGCGGGAGGGTCGGCCAACCATCGGCGCAGGGCAACGTCGTCCAGCAGGCTGTTGAGGGCGTCCCGGCAGGCAGGCCACACATATCGGACCGCGTCGCGAGCGACGTCGGGCGGCACATCGGGGCTGACGCGGCTCGCGACTCGTGGAGCGAGGTGCACGAGCGGCCGGCGCAGCAAGCACATCGTCCCGCAAGCCAGACCCGCGACCGGCGACCCGCTCATCGTCTTACCGGCGATCCAGGACCGGCCCCCGATCCGCCTGCGGGCCTGCTCGGCGTCGGCGAAGGCCGCCGGCTCGACCAGCACCAGGCCGCGCACCAGATCGGGTCGCTCGGTCGCGACTGCGACGGCGACGGCGGCGCCGTAGGAGTGCGCGACCAACACGACCGACGCCACGCCTGTCGCGCTCCCGGCAAGATCAGCTGTGGCCGGGCCACCGGGCTTCTCCCCAAAGACCTCGCCACGGTGGGCCTCCAGCAGCCGGACAACGGCGGCGGCCTGGTCGTCGAGGTGAAAGTGCGTCCCGAGGCGGAGGCTTCCGGCGAATCCGAGTAGGTCCGGGACCAGCGCGGACGAGCCGCCTGCGGCTAGTTCCTTCGCGACGGGACGCCAGAACGCGGCGGAGGCCCCCAGGCCGTGCAGTAGCACGACCGGGTCGTCCCCGGAGCCGGCGTGTTCGTGGGCCAGATGGTGGCGGCGGGGGTCGCGCTGCGGGCGCAGCACCGCCGCACCGGTCACCCCGACGCCGGGCGGCATGCCCGCAAGGGCTTCCGAACGCCGGGCTCGTAGCCAAGCGGTCAGCGCCAAAACGTAGGCGCCGGCGCAGGTCAGGGCGATCAGCAGCCAACTGACGTCGCCGCCCGGCAGGTAGTGCACAGCGACGTGGCCCAGGAACGCGTCCATCCATGGGTAGTGCGGGACCCCGCCGCGGAACAGCAGGTCCGGCGCCATCGCGTACAGGTGGAAGCCGAGCAGCGTCAGTAGCAGGTATCGCGGGCCCGGCACGCCGGTAACCAGCAGCCGCCCTAGCAGCAGCAGGGCTGTGAACCCCAGTGCGACCAGGAAGTGGGTGGCCCAGTGGAACCGTGCGTCGTGGTCGGCGTAGCTGAAGTACAGCGCGATCTCGGCGAGCACAAGGATCCCCAGTTGCACCGCGAGCGAACGCGGTCGCAGCGGCAGGTAGGCGAGGGTCCACGGCTGCGGAGGCTGACTCACCGGCGGGCGCCCCTGACGGCGCCCGTGATGACGTCGACCTCGAAGTCATTTTGCAGGTACGCAGGGTCCAGCGTGGAGTAGCGCAGCGTTCGGGCCGAATCCACCACGGCGTAGCCGATCGGCGGCCCACCGTCGACCGGCCGGGGGAGCCGCAGGGTACCCGCGAGGCTGACGGCTCGATCCGAGCCGTCAACCACGACCACCAACTGCACACCGTCGTCGCCGACCTGCGCGCGCCACGCATCGAACTTCGGCCCGCTGGGTGGCTGGCGTTCGAACAGCACGACCACCGGATGCCCACCGAAGTTCACATCGGCTACCCGGGCGGGCAGCATTGGCCGCTCAGAAGCAGCCCGTCCCGCTGGTAGGCCGGACGCGGGTCATCACGCGGACCTGGGCTGCGAACCAGAAGCATGACAATGATCGTCAGCACGACGGAAACGACGGTGAATAGCAGCGCGGGCAGCCACCACCTCAGGGGCGGTTCGGCCCCCGGTAGCCGGCCCCACTCGGCGTCGAAGGGATCGTCACAGCAGGTTCCGGTCTCGGCCCGGCGCGTCGCAGTCGACATCGCGGTGACCGTCAGCGGTACCAGGAGAAGAGCCGCATGAGCTCGTCGTAGATCAACGGATTGCCTCCCTCAATAGCCGTGGTCACAAACCGTTCCGATTAGTTAAGCAAGCACGCTGGCTGCCGTCCCCGTTCCGAGCCTTCTCTAACGCCGCGATCTGCTGCTGCAAGGCGTCTGTGCGCTGCCGCCCATTCTGAACCATCGCAGGCGATACCAACGAGTTGCCCATCAGCTCGGGAAAGAGCCTTCAAAGTCCGCAATGCGGGTGCGACCTGAGCTAGTGCGGCGTTAAGTAGCGGGTCAACGCGCGCTGCAGCTTTCGTTCTGCAAGCCGTCCGTGCGCGAAGGGCCTGCCGTCGAGCAGGACGCCGGGAGCGAACAGGACGCCCGCGGCGGCGCCGAGCCGCGCGCCCTCCTCCGATGCGAGGTCAATTTCTACGACTTTGAGCGCCACGGGTGTCGCCGGATCGGCTCGTACCCGCTGCAGCACCGCCTTCGCGTGGTCGCACAGACCGCACTGTTCCTGCGTGAGCAGCGTGATGGTCACCGCCGGCCGCCGGGCCGGGCCGATGCCCTGCTTGTCGCGGTTCTCCGAGTCGGCAAGCGGTTGATGACGGGTGCTCACGGTGTCTGCTGCGTGCCTGGCTGAGCGCCGCCCATCATCCAGCCACCGGCCAACATCTGCCGCATGTCGGCGAGCATCCGGTCGACCGGCAGGTACATCGTGTAGTTCGGGGCGCCGCCGTAGTCGGCCCGCCACCGGAGCTTCCCGTCGGGTCCGATGAGCATGAAGCTGTGGCCGTCGCGGCTGTCACCCATCATCCCGAAGCTGTTCGCGGAGTAGCTCTTGGACACCTTGAGGTCCGGGTCGGACAGGACCGGTGTCGTGAGGCGGTCGTCGTGGACCTTCTGCGCGACGAGGTCGGCGGGTGAGGTCGTGATCGACACGACGTCGTCGACACCTGCGGCGCGGAGCTTGGCCGTGTCCTTTTCCAGGTCCCGGATCTGGTCCCAGCACGGTTGACAGCCGATTCCCTCCTGGAAGAACAGCAGGACGTTCTTGCCGCGGTAGTCGCTCAGCGAGACGGTCTTGCCGGTGCTCGCGGACAGGGCGAAGGCGGGGGCAGTCCCGCCAGCCGCCGGCTGACCGACCTGGTAGGCGGTCTTGTGGCCAGGGCCGGTGGTGTCCGGCTGCCCGCTGCGGAACGCCAGGAACAGCCCGCCGACAGCGAGCAGCGCAATGCCACCGGTGAGCGCACGGGGGCGCCAACCCGGAGGCGCCGGTGCCCGGTCGGTCACCCGCCCCTTGGCCGGGGTAGGGGCAGTGGTGGGGGTGCGGCGGCTCATCGCAGGGCCTTCCTGGCAGAGGCGTGATCGGGGCGTTGCTGCGGCTCGGTACCGGTGGCGTACGTCGTGAGGGGCCGGTCCGGCGTGGGGGCGGCCCGGTCGTCGTCGGCCCGGGCGGTGCGCCGGGCCGCGACGGCCAGGCCACCGGCCAAGACGAGGACCGCGACGGTGGCGAGCTAGCCCGGCAGGACGGCGAGGTGGTGCTCGACCTGACTCGCAGCGTGGTTGATCCGGCCGGTGAGGTGGACCTGCCACCCGGTGTTGCCCATCCCGGGTCCCCGGACGGCGCTGAGGATCGTCAACGCGCCCATCACCAGCAACAGAGCGCCGGCGAGCGCGTTGACCAATGGCAACCGAATTCGCCAGCCGGCGACGCGCAGGGACACCCTACGGCGTCCCGGGGCCAGCGCGGAGCCCCAGTCACGCAGGTCCCAGACCAGGGCGAGCAGCGCGAGCGGGGCGACCATGCCGAAGACGTAGGCGACGCCGACAGTCAACGCGAGCGGGAAGGACCCAGCGGCTCCGGCGAGCCCGACGACCCCGGCGAGGACCGGCGCGCAGCAGGCGGTGGCGGCGCCGGAGAAAACCCCGAGCAGCCACACCCCGGACGTGCCGGGGCGGGCCATCGGGGCGCTGAACGGCATGGAGACGGTCGGCGCCCGGCCGGCCACGGTCGCCAGGCCCGCAAGAATCATCAGAGCGCCGCCGGTCGCGAAGATCGGGGTGTGCCGGCTCTGGAGCAGGCCGCTGACGGGGCTCGCGCCCAGCGCGATCGGGAGGATGACGGTGCCGACACCGGCCGCGAACACGAAGGTCATGCCGACGATCTGCCGGCGCCTGCGCAGGCCACTGGCGAAATACGCCGGCAGCATCACCGACACGCAGCACGGCGCAAGAAGGGCGACGATCCCGGCGATGAACGAGGTGAGGATGATCCCGGTGCTGAGCAGTGGCACGGCCCTCCGAGGTCAACGGCAACAGGTCTACTATGACACATCGTAGTAACGCAGGGTGGTGGACGGGGGTGAGGGCAATGCCCCGCAGGCGGCTCGGAGCGGCGCTGTTGCTGGCGGCGACGGCCGTCACGTCGTGCGCGAGCCCCGCCGGGCGGTCCCTGCCGGACAGCGGCGCCGGCCCCGGGCCGGCAACGCGCACCCCCGTGCTCGCGACCTGCCCCGTGACCGGCACCGGCTCTGGGCTGCCCGCGCTCACGCTGTCCTGCCTGACGGCCGGGCCCGCGGTGAACCCGGCGCGCTTGGGCGGCTCGCCGGTGCTCGTGAACCTGTGGGCGTCGTGGTGCGTGCCCTGCCAGCAGGAGATGCCTGCGCTGCAGCGCGCCTACGCCCAGCACGGCCGGCAGGTGCGGTTCCTGGGCGTGGACACCGAGGACCAGCACGACAGCGCCAGGGACTTCCTCGCCGCAGTCGCGGTGCACTACCCGCAGGTCGTCGACGACCGGGGCGACCTGCTGCACCGTCTCGGCGGCACCGGGCTCCCGGTCACGCTCGTGCTCGACGCGGCGGGCAAGGTCGTCTACTCCCATCGCGGCCGGCTCACCGCACCCGCCCTGGAGAAGGCGCTCGCCGCTACCCGCTGACCCTGCGGTCCGGCTCAGCGGTAGGTGAGCGTCCGTTCGATCAGGTGGTTCGGGGTGACCAGCCGCTCGGCCGCGACCCTCCCGGCCGCATCGAGGGTCAGCTCGACGAAGTACGTGCCACCCACCCCGAACGCAACCCTTCGGCCGGTCCCGTCCGGGGGGAGCGCGAAAGGCGCCAGCGACGCCGGGTCGCTGTAGGGCTCGGTGGACAGCAGCGCCGCCCCGGTGTCGTGCAAGGTCACTGCGACCGGGGCCGGTCTGCTCGTGTCACTGGTGACCTGCTCGACGATCGTCACCCGCCGGGCACCCCGCAGCGCATCGAGGGCCCGGGTCAGCAGCGCCGTCACCGGAACGGGCGGCCACGGCACCCCAAATGCGGCCGTCCCGCCGGTCCAACCCGGCGAGGCGACGCGCACGGTCACACCAAGGCCAGGGGCGCCGACGTCCACCGGCGCCGCGAAGCAACCCGGCCCGCACGGGCGGAGCCGAACGGCATGGGGTCGCTGCCCAGGGCGCACGAGGTCTGCGTTCCCCGTGTAGGTCTGCCCCTCGCGGTCGTCGCTGGCCGGGTTGCTGACCTGCAGCCGCAGCAGCCCGGTGCTGACGCTCACCCCGACGGTGAGCTGCCCGGCCAGCGCCCCGAGCTCCACCACCGGTCCAGTCGGCGACGGAGGGGGCTGGGTCTGCTGGGCCAGCGCGGTCAGCCGCGGCGGGCTCACCGACACCAGCAGCGCCGCGACGGCGAGCAGCAGCGCCATCGCGCGGGGCTGCCACCGGCGGCTCCGCCCTTCCAGCAGGGCCGGGTCCTCCCGACGCAGTAGCCGTCGGGAGTGCAACGCGAGCCCGGTGACGACGGCGACGACCAGCAGCTTGACGCCCAGCACCTGCCCGTAACCGGTGGTGACCAGCGAGCCCGGGGTCGGCAGGATCAGGACCGCGGCGAGGGTCCCGGTGCCGACCACCAGCAGGTAGGCGACGAGCGCGGACCGGGAGTACAGGCCGGCGAGCTGCCAGGCGGCGTTGCCCCGACCCGCCCGGCGCCAGGCCACGGCGGTGCGCAGCACCACGATGAGCGCACCGGTCCACGCCGCGGCCAGCGCCACGTGCACAGCGATGAGCAGCGCGCCCCCGGTCCCGGCCTGCTGGTGCAGGTGCCCGCGCATGCCCTCGACGAGCGCCACTGCGAGCAGCGGGACGGCCGCGATGCGCCGGGCCTTGCCGGGCAGCGCCAGCGAGACCGCCGAGGCCACGAACAGCGCGACCTCCAGCGCAGGCAGGCGGGCACCCGGTCCGGTGAGCGCGCTCCAGGACAGCAGGTCGGCTCCCCCTGCGGCCCACGACGAGCCGTCGAGGGCGTGCACGGTCAGGGCCAGGGCAGCAACGCCCCCGACCAGGCAGGCGGCCCGCAGCGGAAGCCCGGCGTCGGGCGGCAGCGGCCGTGCGCCAACGCCCGCGGCGAGGCGCCGCAGGCGGCCGGTCAAGGCCTGCCCGACCAGGCCGCCGAGCGCAGCCGCCAGGGCCGCGAACAGCGCCCAGCGCAGCACCGCGGTCGGGACCAACGACCCGGCCGGTGAGCCGGCGCGCCCTGCGCCAGACAAGGCGTCCGGTGCGACCCCGCTGCCGACACCGAAGGTGTAGCTGCCGTCCACAACGTCACCGTCGTCCGCCGTCACCTGCCAACGGACCAGGTAGGGCCCGTCATGCAGCAGTCCGGTCGCGACCACCAGGGTTCGTCCCCCGCCGGTCGCGATGGCGGCCGAACGCAGACCCGGTGTCGGGCCGGTGACCCGGACTGCGTCAGGGGACGCCGACACCGGTTCGCTGAAGGTCAAGCGGAGCTGCGACAGCGGCCCGGCGACGCTGTACCCACCGGCCGGGGACGTCCGGAGCAGGACCGCGTGCGCCCAGGCAGGCGACGCAACCCCCAGGACGGTCCCGAGCAGGACAGCGAGAGCGACGGCGATCCGTGCGCCAAGGCGGCTCACCGCGCACCTCCTGTCGCCGGGCCGCAGATCTACGACGCCGCTTAGTAGCCTAGGTGGCCCGGGGGCGATCCCGTCCCTGGCCGCGGCGCCGTCGGCGGTGCGGCGCTGGCGGTTCAGGCGGGGCAGTACGGGTTGCTGGCCAGGACCAGCGCCGGCGTCAGCAGGACCAGGACAGGTACGCCGAGCAGGCCGACGCTGGCGAGCCCGGCGAGTGCGGAACCGCAGGCCCCGACGGGCGGCCGGTCGGCGAGCAGCCGACGAATCCGATCCCCGGTGGCGGTCTCGGCTGCGCCGAGCGCCGCGACTGGGGCCGCGCCACCCTGGCCAGGGGCGGCAAGCCGAAGGAGCGCGCTGGCGACGGTAAGCGGCTGCGCCGAGCGGGAGGCGCGGTCGTCCGCGAGCATCTCCACGAGCACGGCTGTCTGCTCCCGAGCGACCCGGAACAGCGGCACGAAGCCGAAGGCCCGGTCCAGGCCGGCGGCGGCGGCCAGGGCCAGGTGGTGCCGGCCGGACAGGTGCGCCCGTTCGTGCGCCAGGACCGCGGCGAGCTCGTCTGGGCTCAGCGCGTCGAGTGCGGCGCTGGTCAGGACGATCCTGCCGCCCCGGCCCGGCAGGCAGTAGGCGGCGAGGCTGGCGTGCTGCACGACGACGGGGTCGGCGGACCCGGCCCGGTCCGGGTCGAAGGGCCGGGAGGTCAGCAGCAGCAGGTCGCGGTGCGCCCGCCGGGCCGCCGCGGCGGCGATCAGCTCACGGGCGACGCACCACCCGGCGCAGGCCAGCACCGCCGACGCGAACGCCGCACCGACTGCTGCCGTGAAGGCCCCGCCGGGGGCGGCGTACTGCGCGCGCAACGCCATGACGCACTCCCGTAGGACGGCGCTGAGGTCGCCGCTCAACCGCAGCGCCGGTAGGGCCAGGGCAAGGCCGGCGCCGGCTGCGGCCAGCAGGGCGCTCGCGCAGAGGGCCTGCCATAGGAAGATCCCCCAGCGCGGACACCGGCTGGGCCGCGCCGCGCGCGACAGCACGCGGCCTGGGACGACGGCGAGCAGGACCGCGTAGAGCGCGAGGACGGTGGCGACCCTCACGACGGGTCCTTGCGGGACCGGCTCCGCAGCCCGGGAGCGCCGTCGGCAGTCGTGTCGGCACCCCGCCGAGCCCCGTCGACCTTCGCCGCGCGGGACTGCTTGGCCTTGGCCTGGCGCAGGGCCGCCTGCAGGGCCTCGATCTCGTCGGGGTGCATGGCCTGCACGAAGTGCACGAGCGTCGCGCCGGAGTCGCTGCTGGCGTTCAGGGCGGACTCCATCAGGCGGGCGCTGTACTGCTCCAGGGTCGCGACAGGCGAGTACACCCACGCCCGGGCGACCATCTCGCGGCGCAGCCACTCCTTCTTGTGCAGGTTGTTCATCACGGTCATCACCGTCGTGTAGGCCAGGTCCCTGGTGGTGTTGACCTCGGTAAGGACCTCGCGGACGGTCATCGGCCGGGCTGCCGACCACATCCGGTCCATGACCTCGGCCTCGAGCTCGCCCAGTCCCTTGACCCGCAGCACTGCGCTCCTCCCGGGCAGGCGACCTGCGCCCGCACCCTTCTACTTCGCACCTAGGGCGTGTCTCCCATGTTGAGCGGGCTTGACGCCCGATGATCGGTGGATGACGCGGACTGCTGTTCTGTCGGATGAGTCGTGGGCGCGGATCGAGCCACTGCTGCCACCACTGAAAGCGCC
>JAABUI010002160.1_pt1 | contig 11030 bp, 13 predicted proteins | sample 5559111 | NCBI WGS metagenome assembly JAABUI01 (sample SAMN10711870, study PRJNA513365) | rock metagenome | isolation source: Antarctica rocks | place: Antarctica: Victoria Land, Buttleship Promontory
TTATGGTTCTGAGGTTGTCCATGAAAATATGTCCAGATGTGGCTTGGTCTGACTCTCCAGCCGCAAGAAACAACTGAACTGGAGTGGGCTGAGTCTCCCCTCTGACCTTGACATTCACCATGTTGCTTCCTGAACAGACATTGCTTCTGTGCAATAGCCTGTAGCGTCATCAAACATAACGTACAAGCAAGCCTCACCCCATTTCCTGACTGTGCTTTCTGCAGCCATGCCTCCAAGTGAGGACCCTGCAAGTGCACAACAGCACTGTATCACAGTTGAATCAGAGTGTTTTTAAATGATGCAACTGTACGCACCAGTATATGAATCCACCCACAATACATGCCTGAACTTTTTTTTCGCTGAATGGAGCGCAAAATGATGTGAACACAGGTAAGCCAGTATGTACAAAGCAGGGCTTACTTGGTGCTTGGCTACGTAAGAGAATGTTCTTCTCCTCTTGCAGACCGCGCAGCAGGTCTAAAAGTGGTTTCTCTTCCTCCATGTTCCCTGCTCGCTCTGCTGCTGCCAGTTTCTCCTCGTATTTGACTATTCGCTCTTGGACATTGCGTATGTCCTGCCTGACTGGCTCCAGCTGACCGTCCATGGTACTCAGCAGCAGAGTTGGCTTGCCACCTAAGCATACAACCACGCTCAGGCAAAGGGTAGCATATCACAGTGTCAGTACAACTTGAGGTTCACTGAAACGTCAGGTTGTAGCAGGACATAACAGGCACACCTAGCACCTTGAGTACCGTGCAGTGCTATCAATACCGTGAATGACAGTACCTGAGTAGCAAAAGTGTGTTTCTGGCTGGGATGTTGCAGGGTGGGAGCTTCGTATGCGCCAGAACGGCTTGAAATCGCAGTAGGCAAGTCAAATTGTAGCAGGCTGAGCTGCCATGAGTACGACTTTGACAGAGCGGAACACTGGGCTTAGCACTGGATACGAAGCGTTCGTTCGTGGCAAACGTCGCTTGCGCAGACGCGAGGTTTCTCTATTGGGATTCAGTCGAACCTGCTCTGTCGTGCCAGTTTCGCAAGGGTTCGACAACCTATAAAGACCCCTCCGTAAATTGGGTTGGAGGTCAAACCCTGACAGGTCTTAGTCAGCGGTCTTTTAGGTCACGAGAGGGACGCTTGGGGAATTGGCACCATAGAGTCGCAAGCGACGTTCTGGTCCAGTGCTAAGCCCAGGTGTTCCGCTCTGCTCAAAATCATTACGCTCAGGTACTGCCGCTTAGGTACTGCCACTCAGGTACTGGTGTCAGCTCAGCCTGCCACAGCTTGACTTGGCCAGTGCAGTTTCAAGCCGTTCTGGCGCATAGGACGTTCCCCTGCAATCGCTGTGCCAAGAAACACACTGTTGCTAGTCAGTTGTTGCCATTCACACACGGTACTCATAGCACTGCACGGTTCTGAAGGTGCTGGGTGCGTTTGTTATATCCTGCCACTGCGTTTCAGTAAAGCTTCAAGTGTTTTTGGCATTTGTGACTTGCTACGCGTTGCCTGACTTCATTGTGTTTCTATGCTTTAGGTGGCAAGCCAACTCTGCTGTTGGTTACCATGGACGGTCAGCTAAAGGCAGTAAGGCAGGACATACGCAGTGTCAAAGAAGAAATAGTCCAGACCAAGCAAGACCTGGCAGCAGCCAAGCAGGCGCAGAACGAGGAGAAAGAGAGATCACTTTTTGAGCTGCTGCTGAGTCTCAATAACCAACTGCTGAGTCTGCAAGAGAAGGAGAACATTCTCTTGCGTAGCCAAGCACCAAGTAAGCCATGCCTTCAGTGCCTTCAGTTTGCCCCTGAAAAAGGTGTCATGTTTGCAGTGCGTCCTGTTGGAAACACGAGAATCAGCCACTTGGGCAGAGTCAATGCATTTTCTCAGCTTGAATTGATTTTGAGGCGGACAAGGCCCTCACTGCATCTTCACAAGTAATTGGGCAGAGTCAGATTCTGACCTGCTGTTGACCCTTGATGTATGGGCCCGACAGGGATTGCATTTTGTGATTGCAGCACTATGCTCAGTTTGACTGGAACGTGGCCTTGGTTGCATCTGCAAAAAACTGCAGCTAAATGCTAGAAATGGCTCAGACAGGCAACACTTTTGTGTGCTCGAGTCTGCCTGCACCTTTACAAGCATCTCAGTAGTCCTACTGTGTGGCCGTATGTAAGGACATTCAGCTGGTTTGCACTGCACAGCTCTGGGGATGGTCTGGCAACTAGAGCTCCCAGTCAATGTCATGGCTGAGCATAGTTGCCTCGCAAAGATTCTAAGCAGCCTCACACCCTTTGTGACTCGAGGGTTTGACGTTTTGACTCGAGGGCATAATCAGCTCGGATGCATCTTCAGATCGCATTTGTGCAGATTCAGCGCAGCCTCGTAGCCTTGTCTGTGGTTCGAGGTATTGCTGTTGACTTGTATTCATACCCAGCTTGCCTGCATCTTCACCAAGCTTCTGAGCATCTTCAATGCAACCTCTCCGCCACAAATGTTTGGTTGCAGTGCTCAGTTTATTAGTACCAGAATGCCCAGCTGCTACTGAAGATTACTATTTGACTTAGCAAAAGCCCAATTATTCATTCAGTTTCACTTTCTTTCTGGTGCAGTTACCCAAGCAGGAGATGTGTCCATCGATGTAGCTGATCCCGGTCAAGGTAAGAGTCAGCGTGCAGAAGCATACCATCACCTTGCATTGTGATGTTTTTGCATACTCCCAGCAGCCCTGTCAAATCAGGAGGCGTATGTGCACATGAACCCTTTGGCCAAGTAGATCATCTGTGCATTGCATTGTGGGTTCAAATGAACTCTGCACACCCCCCGCCTACCCCGCTCCCCTCTTGTACATCTTGTGGAAAACGTTCTGTACACCAGTTGCCTTGCATGGTGCTGACAGCATCATGGTGCCGACAGCATCATCGGGTGACATCAAACCAGTTGCTCGGCGGTCAATGGTGGCACTTACAGCTGCCAAATCCTTACCATGCATGCACTTGCAGCCTGTTTGTTGACAAGATTGTAGTGGGCTGCAGCAGTTGTTATGGTAGACGCTGAGACAGATGGTGTACCTGTTGAGAGGTTTACAGTGCCAAGAAACCAAAAGGGACAGCTTTGTGTGGAAAGTATCATAAAGTATTTGGCTGGTTCGGGACAGATATTGAAGAGCATTGGCAATGGCTACCCTGCATGCAAAGACGGCTGGAGTGTAAACAGCTATGCTTCCACTCCCATCCAGCTCCATGTTGCCCCAACGCCAGGTAGACGGTCTGTAGCCAAACGTTCATTTGTAATGTATTTTGTATGCTGCTCGGTAGCTCGACGTGCGTGTGTTGAAGCCCTTCTTCAATCATCAGCTAGTCACTGCATTTGATGTGCCTACAGCATTTTCATACCGTTGTTGAAACTTGAGAAGGAGGACCAATGACAAATCTGACTGTGGTTGCATCATTGCAGGTGCCAGCTTTAAACAAGCATTGGCCTACCCCATGCAACAGACCTTTTTCAAACAAATGTGGCGAACACTTGTGGCATGATTTCTGCTTCATCCTGCAGTTGATGATGAGGGTTACAAGCTCAAAGACTTGAAGCTTAAATGGGCCACTGTCATATTGGCAGTGTTCTGCGGAATAGTCTGGATAACATACTCCGCCATCTGGGGCCGCTCACCTGGCAACCCTCCAACTGGGTAGCTCCCATGCCCTAGTCAAGGTGTCTGAGGCTATTTCATTGTGCCATTCGGGCATGCGGGGTGCTTGTACAAGTTGTGAGGCCGTTGGCATGGTCACATATGCAGCATTGCATGCCATGCTTCTACAACATCTTTGACACCCAGTGCTTTTTCTGGTGATAAAGCATCAAGTTCAACCTGCAAGATAATGATGTTGATGAGGCACCACATGTTGTATGATGTTTGTGATACCGTCGACATGTGTATGTGTAGCATCACGACGCGAGTCAGTTTTGGGCAAAAGAGATGGACATGATGTAATCTCAGCTGCACTGCAACTGAGACTAGATTGGGCCACATCTGGTAGGTACCTAGCACGCCCGCCACTCGTGGAATCAACGTTATAACAAACAGCTCAACTTTGAAGCTGCAGTCCAACAGGTATACAATAAACGGGCAAAGCACCACAAGCAAGGTGGAGCTTGCTGCTTAACGTTGACACCAACGAACACTGGACACACTCCGCATGAAGATGCTCTCCACGCATGACACGGAGGTATTTGCTCAGTTCGCTAAAGCACAGTAACTGACCCTTGGCATGTATGAAGCAATGTATGCAAGAGGAAACAATGTGTGCAAGATGAAGTAATGTATGCAAAATGAAGCAAGGAATGCAAGATGTAGCCTTAGGGCATGGCAAGCCCCTGGTACTCCAATAAAACAAGAAGAATTTGAGTATTGTTATCGACCACGAGCTTACGTCACAATGCAGCCTGACTCGTTGTCGGCCTGTCCAATCGTCTCCGGTTTTTGTCTCACCACTGACGAAACAGTAACAAAACTTCTACAGGTTAAGGCAGACTGCACATAGTGCGTGAAGGAAGTGACTCAGCCACTCACACTCACGCAGAGCAGTCTAAAAGCTTGCAGTCATGATGCTTGGGTTGACAGCTCCATGGGCTGCTCTACAAAATTGAAAAGCCATCTTGGAGTGCTGTCAACTACAAGCAACTCTGTGCACACAGCTGTTCTTGCTGAGATCTGATGGCTGAAGCAACACCAGCTACAGCAGTGCCTAATGTAAGGCTGTCAGGTAGCAAGCGCAAGAAGGTCCCAGGTAGCAGCAGCCATAGTTGGGATTCATACTTGCACAAAGTTCTGCAAGACAATCATCGATATCTAGGTGTGAAGATCACCAAGGAAGCTATGCAGGTGTGGGCTGAAGCCCTTGATGCCTGATTACAGCAGCTTGCTCAGGAAATAGTGCAAGCGCATACTTCACAAGCTCTGACTCCACAAAAAGTCCAAGCATCCCTACAGCTCTTGTTGGCAACAGGTGACACATCTATGGCGCACTCAGCACTTACAGAATTAGTTGCCAAGCATCCCAATACATGCTCTTGAAGCCAGAGACATGGTAAAATCTGATGATGAAAATAAGCAACTGCCCTAGTAGTCTTGTATGACTGGAGACAGTTGTAACTGCTATTTGTGACTCTACCCATTGCGCATATACAGTTTACTTACAAGATGTTTATGGCACTTGAAGGTCAAGCTTTGACAGCTTTCACGCTTGTCCAGCACACAAGCTTGCGACCTAGTCTTTCAATTTCGCTTCCCCGAGCTGCAGACATCGAGGATTCTATTCCTCAGTTGTCGTGGGATTTGTGGTGTTTGGTGACATGTTGGGCGCCAGTATGCGTCGAGGGAGAGCCCCAGCCAATAATTCGGACGTTTTGGCGATGTTTCGTTTGCAATACAGCGGCGAAGGGGCTTCACAGTCTCTTGTAGACGATGCCTCGTGAGTCATTTTTTTGTGATCACAAGAGCTACTTTGCCGCTGCGCAAGACTCACTTAAAGAAAGAGTGCTGAATTGAGCTAGCAACTGTATTGCAGACTCACCAAAGAACAGAAGTGGCAGCTACTATTCGACAAAAACTGGCGAAACCTGGCCCCTTCGAGCCAAACCAAGTGGTTCGTCTATCTCAGAAAGTGGAAGGTGACATTTGCTACCCTACAGCCCACTTGTTGTATGCCCATGCAAGAAGAGTTTGTTGGCTTGACTTGTGTGTTACTTGACCAACAGAAGTGGACAGATGACCATCCTGAGCAGCCTGAAGGATATCTGGTGTTTCCCAGCAGTAAGGTCTCTGCTTTTCTTTCACATATCCTTGCAGACTGTACGGCCAGCAGTAGCAAGGATCCGCATGGCGCTGTGAAGTCAGCAAGGAAGGCTCTGCGACACCTGAGAGCGTGCCAGGCCGGCATACCAGATGAGGGGGTAGAGTTCCCCAGCCAACCTTACATAGCTGGGGTCACAAGCAGAGCAAAGACAGCAACAGCTGAGGCTCGCCAGTGGTCAGTAGCTTTTTGCTGGCAATTCATACTGGCAGTTCATGCCCTTGAGGTCTCATGAGAGGTGCATGCTTGTGTGTTGTAGCGAGGAAGTTGATCCTAGCTGCTCCGCCAGCACCCTGAGCAATGAGGAGTATGCTTCTCTGCTTGATGCAGCCATGCGCTTCCCGGACAAACAGGTACAATTGTTGATATGTTATTTTCATGATGTGGTCCATTGCGCTCAGTGTTGGCACCTGCATTGCAGCCAATGCTGTCACAAATAGCCCATGTTACGGTATACAGTCCTCTAAGGAACAGTATCAGCATACAACAGATTTGTGTGACAGCAAAGACGTTGACAGATTGAATGGTTTGCAGCTGCATCTCTAACAGTTTGGCTACCGCACCATCTGCCGGCTGGTCCAGGTTATGCAGAGTCTTGTGCGTGACTGCAGGTCGGTCTTTGTGTGGCTGCCATGGTCAGTTGTGGCATGATGGCAGGTTACCGCTCAGGTCAGGTTGTTTGCTTGCTATGCTGGCTACTGTTCAAGCATTGTGCCAACATGCTGCTGTATAGATGATTTGCAAGACACCAGATACTTCATGGAGTTGATCTGCAGCGTGCCTGCCGAACCCTTGCCTATGCAGATCTTGGCACTGGCCAACAATGCTGGCAAAGCAAATCAGGTGAGCAGCTGCAAAGCTGCTGTTGCAGACGCCTATGGCTCCAAGGCTCACCACATGTGAGGCAACACCTGTAAGGGTCTTGACTTGCCTCTACAATGCTGTCATGCAAATGCAGGATGCTCAGATGACGTATGCAGCATTGGCCAACCACCGTCAGCCACACTTAGATTGCTTGGCATACCTCTCGCAGCTCATATTGTACCAGATCAACGTCAGCAAGCTTCCGCTGCTAGCATTGATATACCAGAACAACATGAGCTGGCGCTCTTACCGGATGTTCTTCCGAGACCCCTCTATGGCAACGAGCAAGCAGACCTACTATGATATGTCCACTATGTTGTTGAAGGTTGCTGCGACCATGCCTGACGCTCTTGTCAAGACGAAGGTACAACACCGTCACAAAACTGTATTTTCAAGTCAATAGACACCCTATAAGTCAGTCGTTTCTGCACTATTGCTGCCAGGGTAGCGGTTGTTGGCATCACAGACAGTCTAGTGTTTGGCATAAACTACGGCAAGCATGCTTTTGTTGCTAGGCAGCAGACAGTCTGTCTAGTAATTGATTTTGTGCCCTGCCTGTTGATGAGGCCGGACATGTCAAATGAGACGTTCTGTGTTGTTTGCTTGGAGTCACCACAGAGTCGTTTGCCAACAAGCACATTTGTAGCCCTATGTGGCAATAGTGTGATATGAATGTTATTGGGATGACTGCAGGTCACCCACCTGATGCGGTGTAGTGGGACAGTCGCTCTAGCAGCTGCAGCTTGCAGCATGGATGTCTTGCGAGTTTGGGGCAGGTATGTACACTTGTACGTACATTGTGGTGACTTGATTGTTGTGCATGCAGAGCGGGCATGCAGGCAGCACATACATTGTCGCAAATTTTTAGCTTGAAGTACACAAGTCTCTAAGGAACAGAATTGTCTCATCAGGGGATTTTTGTGACAGCATCAAACCACATTGAGATTGTCAGAAAATTTCTGCTTGAAGTACAGAATTCTCCAAGAGACCTTATTGTCTCTATGGGGGAATTTTGTGACAGTTGTCACCAATTTCCTGCTTGAAGTGCACAAACCTCTTAGGAACATCATTGTCTCATCAAGCGAAATTTTGTGACAGCATAAAAACAGGCAGCATGACGTTCACACACTGTTGTAAAGGTGGGCAAGGGCAGAAGGTGTGATGGGCAAATCCTACTTGCCCAAGTCGCCTCTATCTGCACTGCCAGCGACTGGCGTCCTGGCAGGGTTCGGAACTGACTTCATGACCAACCATGCATTTGGGCGAGGCACTGTTGCGGTTCCAGTCGCATGGATCGACTGTGTGGCGCCCCACGCCAGGGTCATCCTACAAGCTGTTCGTCTTCGCAACCGCATGCGCATTGGGAAGGCAGATCTCAGTGGCCAGAACACTGTTGAGTCTGTCCTATACCTGGTGCGCTACTTGGTTTGCATGTTGGTGAAGCAATTAAGTGATGTGCACGCTCTCCGCTCAATCTAGCATTTGCATACTGTCGAACTTGTGCCATGCTCAGGAGCCTTCTGAGTGTGCTGTGCTGTATAGGCTGAAACATTCTGGCAGAGCAGCCCTTTCATGCTGCAAAGGTATTGGCCTGGGCTGGTGGGCAATACAGCTGCCGGCCGTCAGGGCCATTGTTGGCAGCACTTTGTTCCGTGATTTTGAGCAACAGGTGAGCATGAAGTGCTTAGCAGACCAGAGCAGACTTGAAGCGTAGCTCAAGATTATTGCTTGAAGGATCTTAAAAGTGACAAGAAGCTGTACAACATCATGGCATGATTCCTAGTTTGCTAGGTCCCAATGCACTCTTACTAAAGAGGTATGCTTTTGTGCCATTTCATCTTGCGTTGCGTTGAATGTTGTCTGCAGTTGTACTCAATAGTGCCTTTGTGGACAGGTCATCAATGCGGAAATGGAGTGCAATGCACGTCCACTCAGCCCTCAGCTGACCGAGGCATTTGACGAACTCAGCAAGCAGGTCTGCTCTCTTAGCGAGCAGGTGGCGCAGTTGCAGCTCAGCATAAAGCAGCCATCGCACAGCCATTTGGCTGCAGACCATGGCATGCCTGCAGCTGCCATGCCAGCGCCAGGAGCTAAACCTCGGGGCCATGAGCTAGCAGTTGAGGCGCAAGTAGGCTTGTCCTCAGGCTCGAAATCAGTGCAAGAAGCCGTAGATGAATGGTTCACCGGCCTTCACGGGTTTCCTGCACCCCCCTTGCATGTGAACAGGCAATTCAACGTGGCCAGCGCCTTGGCAAAAAGGCCATTGACAACCTGAGCAGACGGCGGCACTTGCCTTTGCGGATACATGCGCTTGCAGCAGATCGGTGTTGGCCGTTGAAGAAAGCATTGGCTGTGTACGAGCTTGTGATGCAGCGACACAGCCTATCCTTGGCTGAGTTGCGAGATGCTGTCCGCCTCAGCAGTCCTTTGCGGCATCCTAATGCCAAGGGTGGCAAGCCAGCGCAATCTCAGCACGTCAATCGCTCTCCCGTCCGTTAGTATCAGACAATTTGCTGCATGGTTTCAACAAGCAACTGATGACATTGCACTGTTCTCCATCAGTTCGTAGCATGAGTTAAACAAATGGGGGTTGTGATGATGCTCTCTTTCAGCGTATATATGACATGTCAATGTTCACCAGATCTTGTCTAGACATCTTTGTAGACAATAGGCTGAGCCGGAACTTTGCAAGCGCACTCTTTGATGATTGACTGGCAAGCTTGGGGTGGCCGTGCACCAATGGCTGTCCTCAAATCGTCTAGCTTTGTCCAACTATTGGTGGCATCGACCAGTATTGCACTGCAGAGCCAACCTGATTCCCGAGTTGAGTACTAACTTATTCGAACATTGCTGATTTGACAGTCAGATTCAATGTTGCAGCTCAAGCGGACTGCCCTGTGGTTGTAACTTCAGAATGATTCGCATTTGCAAGCGGCAAAGTTCTTGCAAGTGTCAGGTGGCATAGTTGCAAATATTGAAGATTGTATTTCCAACATTGAGTTGTATTTGCAGGTTGGGAATGCATTTGCAAATCGAAATCATCGGATGGGTTTGCGAGTCTGCCTCACTGAATTTTGTTTTTACACACTAGAATTGCATTTGCAAACCGAAAGTATTGGATGGATTTGCAAATTTGCCTCATTGAATATTGCATTTGCAAACTAGAATTGCATATGCAGATCGAAATCACCGGATGGGTTTGCAAATTTGCCTCACCATTGTTGTGCCAAATTTGGAAGGTGCAACAAAGTCCCCAATTTGGGTTTTTGCAATATATGAAGGTGTGTTTGCAAATTTGTGGAGACTACATTGTCTATAATGACACTCGATTGACCTTGCAAGGACTCACGCAAGCATGCCAAGATGCTCGGTCAGATCTAGGCTTACAACTCCAAGTTCGCTTTGACTCCTACTTCGCTCAGCTCAGCTTGCAATGCCTCTGCACGCCACAACAAGATCTGCCCTTTGGTGACATGAGTCTTACTGTTGTCACGCGGCATTGTGTCATTGTCTTCCCGGCTAGCTGGTCTACCTCCTTTGGCTTTGCTACTTGGCACTGGCTCAGCAAAGTTGACAGCATCTCGCAGTTCCGCCACAGAGAAGCCCCCTTGCTGTTGTATATACGTGTAAACCCGGCATGCTGCTTTTGCTGACAACCCATGTGGCTTCGCTTCCATGAGCATGCGAAGGCGCTGAACCAAATGACGCCTCTTGTTGTAGTTGTTTTTGCTTAATTTTGACAGTTCTTTCCAACCTCCACAACCCTCTACTTGGGAGTCAACTTTTGGCCACTCATTGAATGCATCCTCCACTGTGTTGAGATCAGCAAAATGCAGCACTCCACTCTTTGCTTTAACCAACGCTAATTCTGGCAGGTTTGCAAGAGGTGCTTGCTGATTCTTGGATCCGGATCCATTAGCAACACATGTGTGACTCGTGACAAACTGAGCTTTAGAGCCGGCAGGCATTGCTGTTGTTGCATGTGAAAGGGCTTTTGCTTGCTGCATTGCCAATCGCTCTTGTTGCGCTTCCATTCGCTCTTCAATTGGGAGCCTTGCCAGCTCTATGCGCTCAAGGGCATTCCGGTGACCATCCTTGACAAGTGTACTGTACTCTTTGTAGCGTGCATCTTGTAGCAGTTGTTGCACCTTTTTGCTGCCGCGCACAACTACAAGTCTTTCTGCTGTGTACTGGGCAATCAACAAAGGCAGACCATACAAGAATACCTGAATGAGGCGCCTCTCAGCCTGCACACTCTTTTGCATGTCTGCCAAGTAAGTGCGAACTTTCTGGTTGCACTGCCACTGCTTCTCCTTTTGA
>JAABUI010002161.1_pt1 | contig 11025 bp, 12 predicted proteins | sample 5559111 | NCBI WGS metagenome assembly JAABUI01 (sample SAMN10711870, study PRJNA513365) | rock metagenome | isolation source: Antarctica rocks | place: Antarctica: Victoria Land, Buttleship Promontory
ACCGACACTACCCAAGATCCGCCTTGCACTTGATGGAAATTGTCCGCTTTGAAGCAGTCGAAGTAGGTTGCCGTCTCGTAAGACTTTTCTGGTACAACAAACATTCCTTCTCTTGACTGTTGCCTCGTGGTTTCTAGAACCGAATTCCGTCCACCGTGAAGGAGTCTTGGTCATATCTACGGATTTGATTATTGTCCCATCAATGCTATTCAGCCTAGCAATGGTATGCCACCAGCACACACGTCTTGCGAAATCTTGTCTGACATCTCTGATGCTTCTCTCTCCCTTCGCTACTAGTCTTGCACTATTGGGCCTTGATAGGCGCTGTCGCTGTGATGAAGTGCTGGTTCTCGTGTCTGTGGTGAAGCGTCGAAAATTGGCGCCTCAATGTGAAGCCGAAAGTGGTACTTCGCATCATCGATTCGGATCACCATACGCGCTTACGCATGGATTTCGGAACGAGACCTGCCTGGAAGAACAACCATCAAATCGTGCTCTGTATGCAACCAGCAATATGACTGACCTTATTCAAAAGACCATGTAGGCATCGATGGACATGCATTGATGAGCAAGTGGAGGGGAGTAGCCTCTTCCCCTGAGATGTTCAGTCGCTTGCCGGCCATCTCTCAGCCCTCCTTCACCACCCAAAAAATAGTTGTGTTATTTCTCCCGACTCTTCTCTGGCGCAGCTGATGACAACTTCATTGCTGATTTGATGGTGCTCCAATGTCCGTATTGACGGTGTCCCGTCTCGTACTTTGGCGCTGGGCGTGACACCACGAATCAGCAAGCAAGCTTCAGATCTCTGTATCGTTTCGTGTCTCCACGCTGACAGTCCTTGGCTAGACTCTGCTGTCAATCTCTTCATCTGAATCGGGAGGCCGATCCATCACTGAGTGTACTTGTCCCTTTCACTCTCCTTTCGGGCGAATGCCAAATCATTGATTCTTCTTGGGAAGCTTGGATCCGTGTGAAGGGTCCTTTCTGTGCCCAAATCGTGAAGTGCGGCGGTCACGTCTTGACACGGGCGCACTTCTCTCTCTCTTGTCACTTCCTTCATCCCTGAGCAAGGGCCTCCTCCACGAGTACTTAAGACCCAACAATCTCGCACGAAATCTCTTCTTCTTTCTTTCATACACATCGCACCTTGATGCTTCTTTGGCATTGCAATGGTCCACTGACATTGCTTGGTCTGAACAAATGTCTGAACAAATGTCTCTTGTCGCCTTTGGCTTGTGTCCATGTACCCTAGCAAACATTATTGTTGATCACCTTCTGCACATGAGGTCCTACCTCGACACTTGTTGATTGAGCTCATGCAATTGAAGACAATTCTCTGTGATCGTTGGCACCTCCTACCACCTCTACCACCTCTGGTACTCTCCATACATGAACTCACACAGCCTCATCTCACACACATCCTCATTCTCTTATGGTGTCAAGATCACCTTGCTCATGCATCACCCTGCCCTACCCCGGCCCCTGAGGAGAAGCAATCTCCGACCCCTGACTTCTCATTTGCTGATAGCCGACCTTGTCCATCACGCGTGCTTCCAAAGGCGTTAGCCGCCCTCGCTTCGTATCAATAGCCATACGCAAGCGGCTTGGCAAATGATTTTTCGCACAATGAGTTCAGACTCCGCAACACCCAGACCTTTCATGCACACATCTCTCCTTCATCATGATCTTGCTGCTCTACACCATCTCTAGAATTCTGCCACTGCTTGAGCAGAAGGACTGCTGTTTTCCTTGACTTATACATATATTCTTCGTGTGTCATCTCATCTCCTCGCAGCACAGCCTGGGCGGTTTGCCCGATTTTGCACGATCACTCAACCCTTGTTTCTACTACATCCAGTCAGGCTGCATCTCATTCTCCTGACTTGCGGGAACGTCCAAAGGATTGACACCTTCCTTGGGAAGAACACGGCGAAGATGCGGAGCCATGGAAGAGGGACTTCGTCCCTTCTTCATATCCAAGCTTGGTCAAAACCCCAAATCAACACTGTCATTCAAAATTCCCTTCCACTCCCAGACCAATACACCAAGGGAGAAGCTCCAACAAACACCATGTTCACCTTTTCAGATCCCCCTTTCCACACTATTGACACTTAATGAACCCACAAAATCTGAACCTCACAAGACACAAGTCTCGTCAAAACATTGCGACTTTGGGTGGAATTCCCACCAATACAGCACCAGCAAGGCTGCTGGTGGCTCAACATCTTCACGGGTTTCAAAATTACCTTCTTCTACTCCTGCGGCTGGGTCAATATCCACTCTCACCGGCATATGACAGAGAGGCATCCTGATAAGACAAGGAACTGACGGCATTTGATCATACTGTAAGTTCTCCCATGGATTCAAATCCGCTCTATACTAATTCCCAACGGCCATCAAACCCCTTATACCCTCATTTCTAAGACTCCCAACCCTAACATCCAAGACACCACACGGATCCAAACCCTTAAAGTCAGAGATCCACCGGATCAAATCAGATTCCAAGAAGATGCATCAAGCTAATCATTCCGGTCGCCAATATCACTTGGGGGTCAAACCCCCTGAATTCAAGGGTTCTCTCAGATCAGAAAGAAAGACATCGAGATTACAAGGGGTTCAGGCCCAACAGGTCAATTGAGTCAATGGAGCAGCTCCAACAACGCTTCATCTGGCCGCATTCTCAAACCGGTAACACAAGGGTTTGCTTTAAAACCTTCCTGATCATCACAAGCCTTCTCAGGTTCAAATCCAATAATCCCTCATCTAACCGACACAGAAATCCGCGCTACCAGAATTCGCTTCACCACTTTTTCACTCGGCATCCCCTTTTTCAGGATCATATCCCCCACATCTTTATTTGATCGGCTGTCAAAACCACTCGGTGTATACAAATATACATTGCTTCTTCACGATTACCACAATTTTCTGCTGGAACGAATCGTTGAGGAGAGATTGCGACATGAGAGACATCAGAGGAGAAAAGAATGGCTGTTGGACGAATTACCAGAAAAGCTCACCAGGCAGGCATGAAATCAAATGAATTTCATTCGCTGATCTTCCCAATTTCCACAGTCTATCTCAGAAAGTCAAGACTCCATCGCTGAAGAGAGACTGCGAAATGAGACACATCAGAGGAGAAAGAACGGCGGTTAGCCGAACTTCCAGACAAGCTTCCACCTTTTCCCAATTTCCACAGTCTATCTCAGGAAGTCAGGACTCCGTCGCTGAAGAGAGATTACGAAATGAAAGACACGAGAGACGCAAGCAACGACTCTTGGACGAACTTTCAGAAAAGCTCACAGGGCAGGCATGGAAACTAAAAAAATTAAAAAATCTCCGAGGTGTTCCAAAGATCAAAGCTACAACTTTTCAAGTCATTCTACCGGAAAATCAGCAATGTTCTCATTTAGAGAACCATCAAAGCACCGACGGCGGAAAAATTCAAGCCAGCGACTCCATTGTTCGAGGGATTGATGAACATCGTCTTCGAGACACATACTCTGAACGCCGTCAATGAACGAAAAGTCGACCAAAACATCATCAACATCCTCCTTTCAAAATCATCAGAGTTCCAAACAACAGGGAAGGTTCAATCAGCGACTCCATTATTCAAGGGATTGATATTCAACATCGCCTTTAAAACACCGGCAAATCAAACCAAAACACCCCTAACACCCTCCTTTCAGAACGATCAAAGTTCCAAACAACAGAGAAGGTTCAATCAGCGACTCTCTTCTTCAAGGGATTGATGTTCAACATCGCCCTCTACCACGCCAGCGGCCCCAGAACCTACAATTTCCCCTGGGTCGATTTCCCAAACGCAACGGTGCTCGCGAGGAACCAATCCACGAGGTCGTGAGATTATGAGAGATGCATATCTCTTGTCGAGATGTTGCGTTGGGATGCTATACCCTGGCTACGATTCTTCCAGATGTAAGCGCTCTGGGGAGATAGCGGGAGTCGAGAATGCTGCGGGGGCATACTTTGTGTTTTCTATAATCTTTTCACCTTTCGATCATCCCGTTGGTACTGGCAATTGAGAATGCTACGGAGGTATGCTATATCTTTGGTGGCCTTATTTCATGGTTCAATGACTTCTACACTTTGTCGATATTGGCAGTCGGGAGTGCTACGGAGGCATACTATATGTCTGGTGGTCACATTTTCGTATCATCCCCCTTGGTATTGGCAGTTGAGAATGGTACGTGGCCATGCTGTATGCCTGCTGGGATCACTTCAGAGATATTCGCAGTTTGTCGAGATTTGTAGTTGAGGATGCTATGTCCGTCTATTGCGATCATCCCGTTGATACTGGCGGTCGGGAATATTACGTCGGCATGCTATATGTTTGGTGGTCATATCTCATAGTTCAATGACTTTCATACTTTGTCGATATTGGCAGTCGAGAGTGCTACGGAGGCATACTTTGTGCCTGCTGGGATCACTTCAGAAACAATCACACTTTATCAATGCCGGTAGTCGGGAATGCTACGTCGACATGCTCTACACTTTGTCGATATTGGCAATTGAGAAGATTACGTCGACATGCTATATCCTTGCTCCGATCTTTGAGATACAATCACATTTTCTCAATACTGGCTATCGGGAATGCTACGGAGGTGTGCTGCATGTTTGGTGGTCACATTTCACGGTTTAAGGACCTTCACACTTCATCAATACCGGCAATCGGGAACATCATATCTGCATGCTCATTCCATGCTCCAACAACCTTTCATCAAAATTAACAGGCGAAATACCCGCACCTACATCAGGATTCCGAAGACAAGAAGTCGTGGAATCAATCGACCTACAACGGGATTCCGAAACCAAGAAGTCGCAGAATCAATCGATCGACCTACAACAGGATTCCATCTCGAAGACAAGAAGTCGCAGCGTCAATCGGAGACTCTGATTATGATGTTGTTGTGCTGGTGTGCTTCATTTTTACTTTGATTCTTTCGGATGGAAGCGCTCTGGGGAGATATTGGTGGTTGGGGATGCTACGGAGGTATGCTGTATCTTTGTGTTTTTCAAGTTTCAATGACTTTCACACTTTGTCGATATTGGCAATCGGGAATGTTATGTCGGCACACTCGATTCCTGCTCCAATCATCCGCTCAGCACACTACATCACCACACCACATCACCACACTCCTCCTCACCCAGCTCCACCAACCTCCATGAACAACCTCAGGATACCTCCGCAAACCACTCGCACTCAAATCACAGCCCACGATCTGATATCTGCTCAACGCAGGGCAGTGCACGCCTCTACTCGGTCTTTTTCTACACCGGCTGTACGATTTCCGGATGACTAACTGATGGGACGAATATGCAGATTCAAGAGCCTACGAGATTCACACTATCCGTATCATATCGGAAATCGTGATTGTTTGATCGAAATCTGAAACGGCAATCTCAGATCACTCCGAAAATTCAAGCTGGTTGACTTCGACTACGTTGCGTTAGAAATTCTCAAGGGCTGACGAAGCCAAAGGTAAGGAATCTGAAGTTGCCATCGAGGCTTTGCTGATTGTAGTGGTGTAGAGATCTATCGCTGTTGTGCTGAAGACCAAATCACGCCCGGACTTGCTTGTTGCAAAATATGAAGATTTGATACCTGAAACAAACCTACATGGAATGGGTCCCCCAAATCAACACCGACAGGCAAGGATTGGATGACGAGTGAGAAGATGAGCAAGATTGCGAGAAGTTGGGATGTTGAAAAAGTGTCGGGTCACTACTCGAGTCAACCAAAAGCTCGCAATGAAACGACCGGATACTGCCTCGATGTCCGAGCGGCAGAGAGAGAAAGCAGACATCTCTTTCCCGCAGCAAGAAGACATGCATCGCTTTAAGCAGTGCCTACATTCTTATGTTTCAATCACGAACAGACAATTAAGCCAGCGGGGAGGATTGATGCGCTTGAAGAAGTGGAACATTGGGAATGCCCGAATCGCCTATAATAAGCTCGGGTCACTACTCGAGTCAACCAAAAGCTTACAATGAGACGACCCGGTATTGTTTCGATGTTTGGGCAGCAGAGAAAAAGCAGAAATCTCTTTCCCGCAGCAAGAAGACATGCATAGCTTCAAGCAGTGCCTACATTCTTATGATTTAATCACAAACAACTCAAAAGGCAACGAGATAGCCGAGCGGGAGAACCTACGCAATACCAGACAAATTCCTCTCTCAGCGGATCACAAGAAAGCACAAGTCATGGCCGCGCGTTACCCTTTGCCAACTTTCCGCATTCGCCTTCAAAACATCAGGTTTGGGTGAAAAGTCGGCCATTTGAAAGCGGCTTCAGAGATGATGGGATTTTCGATGTGGGAGGCTTCGCAATTTGGTTGGTGTTTGGGGATGAAACCTTTATTGGTCGAATTCTACACAAAGTAGTCATTAGGAATGCCGGACTTGGGGTGATTCAAGATGAACATCAATCCCGAGCCGACAGCGGAGGTTTCGCAAGCTGGTTGATGTTTGGTGATGAGACGTACTTGGGAGGATGTTACACTTGGGTGTCGTTGGGAATGCTCGAATTGCGGGAATCTGAAATCTCGTATTCGGGAGAAGCGCGGATTGGGGATTGAGGGTGAGTGGTGAAATTTTAGAGACAGTTGTGAGAGTGAAATAGCTAACGCAGCATAGGGATCGATCTGGGGCAGGCAGCTGAGATCTCGCAACTTGATTGCTGTTCGGGGATGAAACATTATTGGGAGAATACCACACATGGGTCTCGTTGGGAATGCCCGAATTGCGCTAATCCGAAATCTCGTGAATATAAAAAGGGCAGATTGGGAACTAAGGGTGAGTGGTGAGATCTGGAACTAGAGAAGGGGGTTGAGATGGCTAACAGATGACAGTGATCACCCAGAGACAGATAGCAGAGGTCTCGCAAACTTGGCTGATGTTCGGGGACGAAACATCATAGTCGAACACCACACAAGGGGGTCGCCGGGAATGCCCGAATTGCGTTAATCTAAAATCTCGCGATTAGAAAGCGCAAGTTGTGGATCGAGATCAACAAGTGAGATTCCAAGTGGAGTAAGTGGAGTTCGCTAGCTGACGTATGAATTCAGGGTGCACACCTTTTGGACTGCCGTGTTGAGATCGGCGGCAAGATGAGATGGGGGAAACGGTCATTGGTGGAAGGGGATGGGGCTTTGGGGTTGGAGTGATACTTAGGGGAGGATTGATGGAGGGAATATTGTTGTGGGGTTTGGAGGTGGAAGTTGGAGAGAGGTGTGATGGGGTCTTCTTGCATCGTAGATAGAGGCAATTGATTCCAAAATTGTCTGTGTCGCAACACCATTGCTGCTTATTGTGTCTCGTTCTTTTTGCTTAGCCGTAAAGTGAGACGTGCATCAGGATAGGTAGCAGAGCCACATGCGGAAATACCTGAAGCCATAGAGGTAAGTAGTCGACTGCCTTTCCAAGAATGGACGAATATTAGTTGCAGAGCCAGGTTTTGACAGCCATTGCATGTTGCTTTTCTTCGCTCTGAATACCATACTTACCTCCATGCAAGCCACTGCATGAGCCCGACGTTCCAGATAGTCACAATTTGGTCGCGGTTGAAAATGGTACTGGAATTTTGTTGAAGAGTAGCCCGAGTCCTTGACACCTGATGCAAGAGACACAATTTTTAATGCTAATTCAACCAGATGTCGTTCATGTTGAGTCATTCGCTCGCTCCAGTCATGTTGCCACCGCCACTTGGTAGGTTTAGATTTGGTCGATAAGAATCCCACCAATTGTTGGATATTGCGTATCGGTTCATTCTCCACACAGCCCGTTGAATGAACTCCCAACGCTTATGAAGGGTTGTCCTTGCGCCTCCTTCTGGTAGACCTTGCCAGTATACTTGCAGGATTCGTAGAATCTGTGTACCGACTTCAGGATCATTGTTGCCGGCATTGTAGGGGGAAGTTGCGGGGGTGGTGCTGGTTTTCCATATTGTCAGGCTGAAGTATGATGTACTCGGTACTGGTCATTCCAGTAAAAGGTTATCATTCTACATCGTATGAGTCAGTTAAGGATCACTCACGGAAAGGCTGTTGGTAATCGATGTCTGGATTGCAGATGTAGCTGAGAGAATTGACGAGCCCACTGGTTACGAAGCCTCCAACTCTCTCGTTTTGGACACACTTTTCGTTGACTTCATAAGCCATTCCCCGGATACTGTTCCCTGGGAACGGATACGAGCGCGCAGTGTATTCACGGGCGACAGGTCCAGAGAGCTCGAATTTGATCTGGCATGACTCTGCAGGCTTTCGAGTCACCACTGGTGGATTTTACGAACGGGTTAAACACTGACCGTAGGTCACGACCAGGGGTAGATTGCGGCCGGCACGTCTGGGAGGCGGATCGTAGTTTGTCCAATATATTGGATTCGAACCAAAAGGAAGTTGATTTATAGCTATCGTGCAGTGTGACGGGTCTGGCGTGCCCGGCATCGCGGATGAGTAGTAGTTATTGCATCCGCTGATGTCTGGGAACTGCGCCCATAGTGAAGCATTGACTAGCGACATTGCAATGTTTGCAGAGTCGGTCTGTAATAAGAAAGTATTGAGACGTATGACATGTGGACTGGTTCCGTAGGTTTGGGGCTTTGAAGGACATGTTCGCATGTCGCTTGCGCTTCGCTATGATCTCCGAGGATGATTTGACCAGAGCAAACCGGCGCGAGGAACCTATGCCGGAGCCTTTTGAAAAGATCAAAACGAGTCATCACGCCTTTATATTTGTTCATTGAACTCGGTAGCATTTCGAGCCGGGATGGCATCGATCTGGGCATTCAAATCCTTGTGTAATTCGTTTCAAAAGGTCTCTCAGCCGCTCTCTGATACTGCAGATGGATGCACATTGCGCAAGAGATCGGAAGAAGAACAACAATGAGTGTCTGATGTGCCTGGTAGGGCAGAATTGAGCAGTGTCACAGTCTCGTCAAAAGCATTATGTGTTGGAAATCAGCCTCAGCCCTATATGCTTGGCATGTAGCATAAATATGACACGTCTCCCATAGAACCAAATCAAGTCGTTCACCGAATTCCAACATTATGGAATGCCGGTCGGTTTGGATCCCTTCCGTCGTAGCGATTGCCATGGGCTGAGATCTGGCGTGCACAGCATTCCACTCTAGGACATTGAGTCTGTCAAGGTTCTGCGACATTAAGTGTCGAGGTGTCTAAGGACAGGAAAACAGACGCCAAGCCGGGCCGAACGCGGCTGATGTTCCGCGATCACGTGGCTCTACCCAGACAAGCCATCGCATTCGCATGTTCCATCAAAGATGCAAGAAATTGACGGCATTAACTTCTCGTCGATGGAGGCCATGGCGCTTGGTACTCTGGGCTGAAGAGCCCTGAGGCCATGCTTCTGTTTTACTCAGAGAGCTTTAAGCTTCGCCGATATCGGCGGGTGCTCTGACCGCTTGTGTATACTCTTCATATGCGGAAGGTTCATCCCCGGGGAACGAGGCCAAGTAGCTAGAGACAATATGCAGTTGTGTCTGCGTGACTAGTGACTTCCCGAGTTCGGATCTAAGAATTGTGTGAGCCACGAAAGCTTCTGATCGACTACAACCATCACCTCAATATGTTGGGAGATATCTAGAGTCTTATTGCATTGATGGCCATGGAGTCGGCAGCTTGCGCTCAGGACCATGTTATCTTGCTGCTGTCCACCCAGGACTTCGAGAATCTCCCTGCATGGCTCAGTGACAATTTCAATATACTGGAAGGGGGAGAACACATAGGTACATTTTCAATGCTCCTCATAAAGGACAACATTGATGATCACTGACTCTCTCAAAGGCCAGCCGAGCCGCAATAAACTCATCGCATTCAAGGATGGAACCTACATAGAGCTCTTCAATTGGGTCGAGAGACCGGACGAGCCTCACGAGTGGGCAGATAAGAAGCCTGGTATCATCGACTTTGCCTTGACATCCATGCCCCCATCTACACCTCAATCTTTGCACGAGGGGATTACAACCCGGTTGCAACCACACGCCGGCGGTACTGCCGTCGACCTCATATATGAATCACCTGAAGCAGGTGGTCGTGTAAGGAAAGACGGCGTTGAAGTCAAATGGACACTCACAAAACCAATGCGAACCTTTGCTTCCTCCACCCCTCCTCGTCCACTACAGAATACCCATGGGTATCATCAAATTTTCCCGTTCTTCACTCACGATGTTACTGATCGCAATGTTCGAGTTCCGTTTGACGATAATGGAAAGACTACTCACCCTTGCGGCGCAACGGGTTTCTTTTCGGTAGAAGTCCTCTTCCCAGCATCTGTGTATGCCCGCTATCTCGCACTGTATGAGAAGGTCCTCGACGTACCAGCCAAAGCCGTCAGTGGAGTGTCGGACAAGCCCAGCCATGAACTTGTGGTCAAGCTCCCGGTTCAAGGATCTAATCAGTCAAGAATTCTCACCCTTGCCAAGCCGCATGCAGGAGGTTACGTTTGGCTACAGAATAGTGGTGCTGGTATCCGTGGCTTGCGCCTTGCTGTGAAGGGCCGACAGGGCCATGGCGTGCAAGCACTGGGTTCGGAAGGGATTGCCTCAACACTGTTCCTAGAATGGTGATGTCAGTATACAGGCATTGAGCTCGAATAAAATTACCTTCATAAGTAACAGCTCTTGTAGTAACCTTGTCAACCCAAGAGGAAGCATGCAGAGATACATTAGAATCAGGCGTTGGATTTTGTAACGGCTACGATGTTGTTGGGCGACTCTGGACCTACCTCTGCGTTCACCTCCACATCCTACAATAAAGATGATATTTCAAATGTTTGAATGACGCATTTTTTGATATTTTGAACGACAGTCTGAAGAATCGGACTTATCGACCAGTTGGCCTTTGGGCAACGAATAGATTGCTTGATCTATGTACTTGGCTGCCCATGTCGATACATCCCCATACCTTGGACAACAACTCAGCGACTGAATCCACCCATTCGAGCATCCGTCACCTTACCCTCGTCTTCCTGTGCTAAAAACCAAGCCTCCAG
>JAABUI010002162.1_pt1 | contig 11021 bp, 15 predicted proteins | sample 5559111 | NCBI WGS metagenome assembly JAABUI01 (sample SAMN10711870, study PRJNA513365) | rock metagenome | isolation source: Antarctica rocks | place: Antarctica: Victoria Land, Buttleship Promontory
ACGATGCGCTGTGGAATTTCTCGTCAAAGGGAATTACGACGGGTTCGCAGAAACGTGCGCCGGTCAAATTCAACGACTGGATTTCTTCGAACGTGCTTCCTTGACTAGCTGTACCTCAACGGCCATTCAGATCCCACCACGCATTCCCTGGATTCACTGACCAATCCCAGGAGCCCTTATAACCGCTGATTCCATCCCAACAAGATGATTCCGCCGAAAATCGCTTCCACCACTCACAATGCGACTCACCCTCGCCATCCTGGCCCTCGCCACGGCTACAAACTCACTTGCCTCCATCGACCACAACCTAGCCTACGACTCACCTTCATTCCGTGTTCCGCAGCTTGCCACGTCTCGCGGACTGGTGCAGCGCCGACACAAACGGTGGGACTACTATGATGGTCAGGTATCCTTCCCGTATGGGGTCGCTTCGGGAGACCCTTGTGAGTCACCCCGTACATTGCTGTGTGTCACGCTGATAGGAGTAGATCCCGACTCGGTGATCCTGTGGACCCACCCTATTCCCTCTACAAATGACTCGAGGCCAATCTGCTTGGAATACCAAATCTCGGCATCCAATACCTCATGGTCCACCATCTCCTCGGCGCAAGTATGGACCACCACGGACATTGATTACTCGTACAAAGTTGAAGCTGGAGGACTGTCGCCGAAAAAGACTTATTACTACAAGTTTGTGAACTGTGCGGATAAGGGGAACGCCAGTCCTGTTGGACGGTTCAAGACGATCCCGGTGGAGACGGATGAGGAGATTGATTCGGTATCGTTTGCGTGAGACACTCACCCGACAAGCGAGAGGAAAACTGACATTGAGCAGAGTATACTCGTGCTCGTGAGTTATGAGGTGTCGCTGTCGCTGAGTGAGTAGGAATCTGCCATTCGGCTTCTTCAGCGCATTCGGCAATGCGGCCAGGCGCGATGACGTAGATTACGCCGTGCATGTCGGTGGGTCATTCCTCCACACACTTGACTAGGCTGATTAGTGTAAGGCGACTACATCTACGAGTATCAAGGCGACGGGTGTACCTCCGAGACCGCGTGCTACGGTGACGGTCGTGACATGTGTGTTCCTCCTCTTTGGCTCAACGCTGCTGAACTTCGTAGTGGTCGCGTACCTCAGCCCAACAAGGAGCTCTTCTCCCTCGCCGATTACCGAACGCGATACGCCAGCTACCGCTCCGACCCGGACCTCCAGCTATTACATCAAACGCACGCGTGGCAGCTCATATGGGACGACCACGAGGTGGCGGATAACACGTGGAAGGCGGGCAGCGTGGACTCGAACGATACGATCGCGGGGTCGACACAAGGGATCGGGTTCACTGAGCGGAAGGCCAACGCTGTCAAGACGTATTTTGAATGGTTGCCTATCCGAACCGTATGTCCTGTCGCTCGGGGAGATTTCCAGGGTTGACGATCTGATAGGTCGACACGGATGATCAACTGAGGATCTGGAGGACGTTCAAATTTGGTACGCTCGCGGATATGATCATGCTCGATACGAGGCAGTATAACCGGGACCTCACCGATCTGTACTACAACAGTGCGTGTACATTGAGGGGAGCGCCGCGCTAACGCAGCCGAAGCCGTCGACGTCAACGTGATCAAGGACGTTGACGCGCGTTCCCTCATGGGCGGTCGTCAGGAGAATTGGCTCTACGGGCAGATGCGAAACGCCTCGACCCGCGGGGCCCAGTGGAAGATCATCGGTCAACAGATCGTATGCGAGTCTTCCGAGTCCCCGCACTCTCCAAAATAGGCTGACATGTGACGCAGTCGCCCACCTCGAGGCGGTCGACGACGTGGACGCCTGGGACGGGTACGAAGCGAATCGCCGCCGTGTGATCGACACGATCAACTTCAACAACATCGACAATGTCATCGTCATCTCTGGCGACTCGCACGCCAACTGGGTGTCCGATATCGCCTACGATAACCGTACCGGATACGACATGAGCACAGGGGACGGCGCTTTCGGCGTAGAGTTTGCCGGTACCGCCGTGTCCTCGCCTTCTTCTTACGGATACAACGCCACGACCAATGGTCCCTACCCAGTTGGATACTACACCAAGATCTCGCAGGGACTCGTGGGGAACAAGACTATCAACCAGGAACTCCAGTGGGCCGAGGGCGCAACACGTGGTTACTGTAGGTCCTTCTCATTGCCCTTTGTAAGCTGACGGTGAGCTAGTCGAGCTCTTCCTCTCCCGCTCCAACGCGACCGCAAAGTATTACGGCATCAACGATATCCGTACCCGTAACACCGAGGAGACGCTCCTCGGGACTTTCACCGTCATGGATAAGGCGAACAAGCTCACTCGACCCGTCGCGGGGGGAAGTGTCAAGGGCGGAGCGCTACGGCCGGGATCATTTTGAAGATTCATTCAAGTGGAGGGACATGTATAATCTTGAGGTTTGGAAATATTGGGTCTCTCGGTCGAACAAGATTGCTGTAGTAACGGGAGGATGCAATAGTCGGTGTCGGTGGTACAAACCAAAAGTAACCACCGGGGAGCGGCTGTTTTGATTGGCTCCATCAAAACAGCACGTTTCTTGACCGCGGTGCGAAACTCTCTTTGTTACGGGATCAGGCATGTGCCTGATTCTCCCTGCCGAGAGGGAACTAACTCTCCCAGTGATACGGGGCAAGAGAGGATTAGCGGAACGAGTACGGCGCAAAGAACATCCATCACTATCTTTTGCTTTCCCTCAAGACATATCCCGCGTCCACAACTCCTCGGGAATATGGGTTGAGCTAACCGCCCAGGTTTGTTTGGTGAGACTCGGGTGACACCATGGCCTCGTGGATGACCGGTGACACGTTCATTGAAGTGAATCGTCCCTGGCTCCTTGCGATCCTCGCTAACGAGTCAAGGTCGCATCGGTGGGTCCCGCGTGCTATTCTAGGCTTCAAGACTGACCTAGACCCTCCTCTCCCTTCCCCTCTCTCGGGCTGATCCATCCCTTCCCCTTGACGCTCTCTTCCCCTCACCCTGTTCTCGTCACGATGCATTCCCTTCCTCGCAGGCCCTTGCCCGCACCGACATGAATGACCCCGCGTCCTTCAACCTCGCGCTGGAAGTCGTCAAGCGATACGTCCGAGCGAAGATCAAGAAAGGCAAAGGCGAACAGGTCGCCGCGAAGGGCGGGAAGGTGTGTTCTCCACCTCTGTTCAGGCCACGAACTGAGATTCTCAAGTTGGAGCAACTGGAGGCAAAAGTGAGTACGCTATGACTGGTACGACTGCTCTGCTCACGCATCATAGTACGCCCACCTCGGCTTCCAAGATGTCTTCTACCTCACCCGCCTCCAACTCTCCCTCCCCCCTTCCGCAATCGCAATCGCACTCCCCCGACCCCGCTCCCCGACTCGCAAGCAGCTTCTCCGAGCGAAATATCCTCTCCCACCAGCATACCAACTCCCCCTGAGCCGGGACAACGAGACCGTCTCCTCAGCATCGAGTGTTCATTCAAGAGAGCGCCGTGGTCGAGATAACGCGGTCAAGGAGCTGACGTGGAGTCGGTCCAGTCTCGACGCGAGTCGTAGTACGATCAATATCACGCCGTTCCCCGGCACGTCGGGACTGCCGGTGACGCCGTTCATCGATGCGGGACGACAACTGGGCGTGACGCCGCCGATGATCACGTCGCCGAGTCCGAGTCCGGTGGCCATCCCGCAGCCAAAAGATGAGGGCAGGGATCATTTCGATCACCTCGCACCGACACCTTCGCCTGAGCCGCTGATTCGACAGGGTAGCGATGGGCGGACACAGCCTCGACGGCCGTTGGGGAGTCTCGGGAGACCCCCGCAGCCGCCGCAGAGGGCGCCGAGTGGGGACGAGGGGATGTCCGGAGGATGCTACGGGCGCGTATCGACGCTTTGGTACGTTCCACCTGCTGCCCGTAGCTTCGGCTAACGGCCTTCAGCAAACCGCATTGCACAGTCTCGAAGTGGACGAATCCCAGCCTATCCCATCACCAAGTCGACCCGGCTCCTCCTCCTCCGCCATGATGCGACCCAGCTCCTCCTCCTCCTCCCGCGCTTTCCCCGCCCCATCACCACCTCCCACGATCCCCCTCCCACCACTCCCCACCCCATCCCCCGAGACCCATACCCGACCTACTCTCGAAGTCCGTCTCCCGCAACCGTCCCCCACGATCCCCCACCGCACCACATCCACACTCAAGCGGTTCCTATCCACCTCCCCGCCGATCCCACCCAGTCCGACCTCAGCCATGATGTTCGATCTCGATCCGGAAGTCGCGTCTGATCCGTTTGCTGCGCACAGCCTGCCGACTGGGACGATGCCTCGGGCAGAGAGGGAACAGGCGGCGTATGTGAGGCCGAGAGGGGATTTGAGGAGGATGAAGGTGCAGACGGGGGATGTGTCGGTTATAGGGGAGGGGATGGGGAGGATGACCCCGCCGCCGAAGTATGAGGTATGGGGGCAAGAGGCCGGGAGGGCGGTTTGATTGGTTAGCGCGTTTACCGCTTTTTGGGGTTTGTTGGGGTCGAGGTAAGATGGATGAGTAGTGAGGTACATGTTTGTCAGTAGTTTCCCGTTGGGTCGACCTGAGGGAATATGCATGATTGAAGACTACACAGGACCCTGCACCTTGCCAGTACGATTCTGCTGTAGCAAGGATCGGCGTAGATACGGCGGAAGAGGATCAGACTCACTTCAGTAAATTGCAGAATCTGGATGAGGTCTCGAGATCGAGCTGGTCGCATCTTGTGACAACCTGGTACTTCTCTCCTATTGACCTCGGCCTCCGAATCACTCGCGCTCTCTCTGGCTAATGTTCAGAGTATCGGTCAATCTGCCGTTCGTCTCGCCTCATTCTTTGCTGTCCTGTCATCCCACACACCATCTTCAAGCTTTAGGCGCAAGATGTAGGTCTGTACTTGCTGAGATCAGGTGCGGAACGAAGGCAGATCTTCAGGTCACACCCTTCTGTAGCATGATGGGATTTTGTGAAGGACTTCGCCCATTGGTAAAAACTGCGCCCGCATCGCCTTTGGTGTAGAGAATTATAGCCAGCCGTGAGGTCTTGTCTTTCCGGCTGATACAACAAGCTGGCTTTTGATCGGCTGTCGGTGTTGGTAGAGAAGTGGCATGACGAAGTCATCCGTGCTCTACGCATCACCATCGTCTAGCTCATCTTCTTCTTCTTCAGCTGCTTCGTCGGCGACTGCAACCTCAAGGTAGTGGAAATCAAGCTGTGGACCGGTTGTCATCAAGTGAATCATGATTATGCGTAGATCAATGTGCCCACTTCTCCATACCCTCCTCATCTTCCTCACTATCAGCTTCGCTCTCATCTGCGGTGGCCCAAATCGGGCGCGAGGAAGATGCTCGAACCGGATGTGAAGGATCCGGACTTGGAGGAGCGGGGTTGGAGGAAACGTGGAGCGGTCTGGAGGAGGTGCTTGCGATTGGCGAGGATGGTGGTGCTGCACGGACTTTTGAGGATGATTGAGGACTGCTAGCATCAGCACGCACACATCACAGGGAAAATTTCACTTTAGAGACAAAAAATCTGTCACTGGTCAGCAGAGTCTTATTGTATGTGCTTCTCGAAAACCATGGTTTACGAGATTTTACGGGAGCTCTTCAACGGGTCAGATTCTCCATGCAGCAGCAGGTGCCACTCACGAGGTTCAGGTCCTGGACCGTTAAAGCCCTCGTGTTCGGCGTCGTGGTAGATCTTCGGCCATGGCAGTATTGGTATCGTCAAGGACAGCCGATACACTCCTCGTACGCCAGGACCACCTTCATAGTACCTCCAAAAGTGCATGCGCTTGCTTGGAGTGACGACCACTCTCGCGCAGGACGCAATCGAGGAACCTGGTGCTGTCACCGTATCCAGCAGTAGGAAGGCTCAGACGCATATAAGCCAGATACAGGGAGGGGACCCTCCCACTTCCGCGTGACCAGGATGATCCCAGACAATGTGAACACACCGTTGGTAGTTTGTTCACGTTATTGAGCAGCTGAAAGCTGCCGGGAATTCAGTGAACGGAGAAGAGATGTGAGGAGGAGAGGATGGAATGAACGGGGAATCATTCGTCCCCTGTGCCATAAGTCTTTCTCGCTTGTGAGGCGCCGGACGTCACGGTTCACCTAACATCCTCCAGGCCTGACATGCATGTCCCGTCGCGATTCACACCCCTCAGTATGCCTCGGCCTGCTTTGCCGCCTGAGGAACGTGCAGCTAGACTCAAAGCGGCAGAGCAGAGGTACGCCAATAGTGAGAAAAGGGCAAGCTGGCGAGGAAGCGAGAGATACCGAAACAAGCTGCCCGTCGACAGGCTCGGCGAGACCAGTCTACACCGCCGATCTGTTGATGAGTTTGACGTCAACTTCAGGCTCGACCCTGCGCGCTGCACTGGCCGCTGCTTCTCCATCGCCTGCGCCACCCAAATCTCACCTGTCCTCCCCGTCCATCGCCGTCCTCTGTCCACCCTGCTGAACACCAACCCGACGCCATCCATGCGACCCTTCTCGACCCCGTCCCCGCTCAATTCCCCGCGAGTCTTCCTTCCGATCTCGCCACTCCGGCACCTCTACCCGCCGAGCATCTCATGGACGCCGGCCCTTCTCGCCGACAATCATCCACTCAACCTGCTTCAGCCGATCCGGGACCGTCAAGTCGAGCCAGTCGATCATCTTCACTGTCAGTCGAGCTGGACCACCAAGCCGACTTGAAAGTGAAGTCGACCCAGGCGTACAAGGAGGAGACTGCAGCTGCGGAGAAGCTCTGGGAAGAACGTCACGCTCGCTTGCCAGAGGTGAATCGCAAGGCCACTCATCGGTATCACCAAACTCCCGGAGGTCAGATCCACAGCCTTCGCCAAACAGTCTTTCGACGTTCGACCACACCTCGAGATCCTCTTGGCTTCGAAGCTGCCGTCGAAGCTGAGATCAGGAAGAAGATGGGTGAAGAGGGAGCGGAGATACTGCGATCGATGATGAGTAAGTAACGAAGTGCTTAGAAACGGTCTACCCGTCGAAGCTGACCAGTCTCGCATCACAGGCCCCTGTGCATCTTCCGGCTACTGTAACGCCTATCCTTCCCATCCTTGTGTTCACGCGCTTTACGGTTGCCAAGATTGCTGCTATGCTCTTTCTGCTATGCGCGGTATCGCGTTCCAAATTGTGGTGTTTTTATCTGTGTCTCCTGTCGTCCATTTCTATCTACCACCTGTTCACGTTTCATACCTGGGATTGTCCATTTGTACATTTCTGTGTCTGGCAATTATGCATGCTCGCTGATGATAGAGTTCACTTTATGCCGCAGGTCGCAGTTTCGAACGTGATAGGGCACGCTAAACAGCTAGAGTCTGTGAGAGTGACTTGGCTGAATACGACGGGGTGACAAGGAGGGTACGGTTGATGGATCTTTTTTACGGTTTGGCTTGTCCTGTGCCCTTGTCTTGTCCAATTTTGGTTGACACTTCGGCCCTATATAATCCTTCTACAAAACGCAGCCTAGTCGCCGACGTACGTCAGTGGTTAGACGATGCTGTTCCTACAAAGCGGTTGCACGGCAAGGTCGCGGGTTCGAAACCCGCCGTTGGTTGGACCCGTTTTCAGGCGTTGCCGGGTGAACTGGTTTCTTTTTAATTCCGTATCAACACGTTTTACTGTTTTCTGTTGCATGTATGTCCGTCATGTTTCATTGAACCTGTAGATGGGCGCCAAAAGATAACCTTCAATCCTCTTACAGCCCTCGAAGGCTGGTATGATATGAGCAGGTCAGCGCTCGAGATTCAATCTCGTGAGTGGGTGGCGAATGACTGCCACAAAAGTTCCGCGGGATCACTTGACTCGAGGTCCCCTCGAGCGTGACATGTGTGTATTCCTGATTCTTCTCTCCAGAGCGCGCAATCTGGGCAGAGTGTCCCTCTGACTGCTTCCGTTGTACAGGGTGCGAGCATTAGACATGTCAAGCTCTACATTCCCCCCTGCTACTCCTCCCCATGCCGACCGTTCCCAAGCCTTCTTAAGCGCCCTTCGCCACCACGCCACCACCGTCGACACCTCCAGCAGCGACACCGAGCCTCCCTCCAACCCCACCTTCACCAGGTTTCAGCAGCGATGACGAAGATTGGGGCGCTCTGACGACTCTGGCGAATGAGGGGAAAGCGCTGCGCAGTCCGCGGGCCGGCGAGGAGGGTTTGTGGGGGTCCGGGAGGATTGATAGTGAGTGGGGGGAGCGAGGAGACGTTCTCCATCCCGCGGAAGAGGTCGGTGGACAATGATGATTGGAGCTGTAAGTGACTCCACTTCACGTTCTGGTGGAGACTGATGGTGGGATAGCACCATCGACTCCCCCGAGGAGCATCTACCGCGATCAGCAAGTTCACAGCGGGGAAGTCGCCTGTGAGTAGATTGTCATTCTACCTTAACATCGCTGATATTCTCCAGTTGTACCGCGCCAAGTCAAACGGCCCACGATAGGCAGTGTCAGATCTGAACGATCCTGCGGCACGAGCAGCAACAGCAGTGCGGCACGAGCAGCAACAGCAGTGCGGCTCGCATCGCTTCAAGCGATGCGACAACGGGCGGAGGTGTAGAGGACGACTGTGAGCACTTCATTCACAGCATTCCGTCTTCCTGCTAATCATCCGTAGCCGCGTTGCAGAAGACACCAGTACATTTCCCGGAGTACTCGCCGCTCCCTTCCCTCACGATGCCACGGACACCCGACTCCGTACTATCCTCAGTCAGCGCGACCCTTTCGTCGGTCTGGCAGACGAGCGCAGCCTCCGAGCTTCGAGACTACAAGACGCTCTCGACGCGGAGCGTACTGCCCATCTCGCTACCATCGCCGAGCTTCGCGCTGCGCCGGCTCGGACTGAACATACGGGTATCGACCCGGAGGTCATCAGTACCCTCGCAACAGATCTCGCTTGTGGGATCCACGCCTCGGAGCAAGTCGTGGCGGGACTGCTGGATGAGGTGGATAGGGCTAGGACCTGGCAGCCGAAAACGCCTGAGGGTGTGGACGGGAAGAGTGGGATCGCAACGGTCAGCAACGAGAGGTTGCGCCCGTTGGCAAATGGCGGGCCGACCTCTTCAAGATTCAGCTTCCCCGCTGCTCCAAGCGGGCCGGTCGGGGCGCCTACCCTACCTATCGTCGCTCCTTCGAAGGCTAATCGCGAAATCGAAAAGGACGACGCGGAGCGAGGCGCAGCACACCCGATGAGCCGGCTCAAAGCGCTCGAAGGGGTCATGGACATTGCGCTCGCGAGGATTGCGGAGCTAGAGAGGAAGCTAGCGGGAAAGGAGCTGGCGCAGATCGTCGATTCGAGACTCTAATCGACTCTGAAGGGGGAACAGGAGTGCAAGCGACCCGAAGGCGTGTGACGAGAATAAGCCCCCGAAGGATCTATGGGCATCATGTTAGGTAACTAGGGGTCCATCTGTACATCTGGACGTGTTGTAGGGATCTATCGGAAGTAGTTGTATAAGGGTATCCGGATCGGGCTTATGTGACATCGCTGTCGATCACACGAAAAACAACCGAAACCTCAGTCACCTTATGTCGAAGCCCGATGCCCTTCGGTCATATTCTCGGCTCTGGGCTAACCCGTGCATGTCCTAGTGAGTGCGTCGCTTGACATCGCGTCCGTTGACCCTCGACAGCTCGATAGTCTACGGTATGATGGTGGGCCACGTCTGCCGCGCCTCGGACGGGCTGCGAACCGTCCGTGCGTCATCCCCACCTGCTCTTACGACCTGGACATCCGCGAGGGCGCAGCGAACGTAGAGTCTAGTCCGCTGAGTCTAGTCCGCTGATGAACATGCAGAACAAGCCTTGACCGCACGCGAGGTATTCGAGATCTCACCGAGCTCACCCGGAGGATTCTCCATCAAGGTCAGTAGCGACCCCATGCATTGCTCCCGCTTACGGCGTCCATCGTTCCCGTCTGCTTCATCCTCTTACATCGTCACTCGTGGTCCAATGTCTCTTGTACTCCGAACCTCGCCTACCCCGCTCAGCGCTGGACCCGGGCGACCTCCACCTCCGAACTCCGACTCATCTCCACAACCTCCGCCTCTCCACCCTTTTAAGAGACCCCTCGGACATTACCTCCTTCAATCCGTCAAACGCCTCGGACATTCTTCTTCATCGATCGATTCACGGATACAAGTCGGGTCATGTATGTTAGCAATGATGTGATCGTCAACGGTTCCTCCGTGCGTCCTTACAACCCCCAACTTCGAGAGCCAAAGCTAATTTGTGCCATCCCTCTTCGACATGATTTCTTCGGCAATCCGTCCTATCATCTCGTAGCTCAAGGGCCAACCGATCTGCTCCATCGTCCGGCCATCGGACCGACCATTAGTGAGAAAGTATATCGAGGCGGCGAAAGAGGGGACGCCGGTGTCGTATAGCGAGAAACGGACGGGCGGGTACGGATATGCGGAATTTCAGGTTTTGAAGGTGGGTCTTCACTCCCGCTCTTCGTGCGCTGACCTCTGGTGGATTTAATCCCTCTCCCGCTTGCCCCGATATCCACGTCCCCTCCGGCCTACATCACGAACTCGCTTTATCCGACTCGCTCATTTTCACTTGTCTCAACCCTTTCTCCCCGCCCAAGATCCCCGACCTCCCGCCGCACGGCGAGCTCTACCCCCTCGGCACTGACGAGACCGAGCGTTCCATGCCGGGGCAAGAATTCATCCGCGTTGAAGGGATCTTCACGGCGAGTAGTGATGGGTTGACATGTATCCTCACTCGGCTAGGCGGGACTCGAGAGAGGGAGAGGGAGGGGATGAGCGCGAGTGGGGAGAGGGAAAGGAAAAGGAAACGGGAACGGGAACGGGGTGGGAGTACGGAAAGTGTGGGGGAGTAGGCTGGAACGGAGATGATAGAGTGATTCTGGATGAGTGACTAGGGGCTTGGGAGTTCAGAGTGTACGGACCAGGGTTGGATCTTGGGGAGCGATGGTGTATAGATGGTCTCGTGTATACAAGTTGTACAACATCACAC
>JAABUI010002163.1_pt1 | contig 11017 bp, 12 predicted proteins | sample 5559111 | NCBI WGS metagenome assembly JAABUI01 (sample SAMN10711870, study PRJNA513365) | rock metagenome | isolation source: Antarctica rocks | place: Antarctica: Victoria Land, Buttleship Promontory
CCGGCGCAGCGCGGTCCGCACCGCGGTGTCCGCGGCTCCTGTGAGCGTGCCCGCGGGCAGGGCGACGGCGAGGGCATCGGCGGCCTCGACGTCGGGGGCCACGGTCCAGCCGTAGCGGTGGGCGAGTGCGGCAGCAGCCTTGGCCTTCCCTACCGTCGCCACCCGGAGCGGACCGTGCTGGCGGCCGGCTCGGGTGCTGAGTGCAGGAGGCGGAGATTCGACGCGACGTTGCGGGCTCACCGGAGCATGAAGCCTTTCCGACTGCCACCGCGGCGCTGGCGCTCGTGGCAGAGCCGCGACCTCACCCTGAGTCTCAACCAACGCCGGGGCAGCTACGGGCCACGAGTGGGCAGGGATGGTGGCAACGGTGGCGTCGGCTCGCGAATTGATCTGGTGCGCTACGGCGCGCCTCTTTGACCCGCGGGGTCTCGGCTGACTGGATAAGGACAGTCCCCGGAAAGGGGTCGGCCCGGCGGGTGCTTCAACACCGCTACCGGGCCTAGGTCCAACGGAAGTGTGGCTCCGCGTGACCCCTACAGGAATCGTAACCGCGAACCCCGACAGCGCAACGCGCCGCGTCGCGCGTGTCTCGCACTTCACCCTCACCGCAGTGTCGCTGTTCCTGCTCGAGCTGGTGTTGCCGCTGGTGTAGCCCCTACCGCACATCGGCGCTATTGCGAGAGTCCGCCGTTAACCGACCTCGAAGCCTGACAGTGCACCCTCTGTAAATCCTGGCCAGTCAGGCACCAGGCACCCGGCGCGCCCTGATCAGCCGCTCTGGGTGAGATTCCCGGCCTCCCGTCACACCAGACGACGGGTGGCTAGGAGGCGTGGAGCGGACGACGTGGGTGCGGAATTGGCCAAGGGTCACATGGGGGGTCACCGAGCCGGGCAATCCCTGCCCTGCACCGCCTCACCCCGCGCCTGCTGCGGTCGTGACGGGGTAAACGCGTGGAGCACAGACAACTGAGTACCAAGTAGGAGAACCAGCACAGAGCCGGTGAGGACGCGCTGAGCAGGCCGCCACGCGACCGGATCCTCTGCCCGCTCCCTGGGGACGGGACCGCGGGTTCCCCAACGACTACTGCACGCTGGGCAGGGCAGGGGACCGGCGGTCGCGTCCCTACCAATCCTCACCGCGCGGCGTGGACGTGTGTCGTGGTCCGGGACGTAGGGAGCGGTGCTCGGTGGTGCTGGTGAGCCACCCCGCTTGTAAGAGCTTGGGAATGATCTCGCGGGATGCGCGGCGCGGCCACCCCCTGGCGGCGCGGAGTTCGGTCCACGTCGGTCCGGTGCCGGTGTCCTCGACGATGTGGGCGACGGCCACCGCGGCGGCCGCGCCGTCCCGGGCGGCGATCTCTGCCACGTCGGCGGCTTCCTGAACCCGGCGGGCCCGCCGCGCTGCCTTGTCGGCCACGAGTCCGGCGACGGCGGCCGGGGTCGGGGTCATCCCACCCCGCACCAGGTGCAGCCACGCGGAGCGCTTGTCGGGGTCGTCGTGGGGTATGGGGTGCGGTGCGAGTTTGGCTATGGCCGCCGGGGTGACCTCGCGGCGTGCTGTGCGTAGGGCTTGCTCGGCGTGCTGTTCAGCGGTACTCACCACGGGAGGCGGCGGCGGTGAGGTGTCCGGCGCGGCCTTCGACGATTCGGCATGGCCCGGCCCCGCGGTCCGCGTCGGCGCTGACCGTGTCGGCGCCGGGGTGATCCCCAGGTAGGTCAGCGTTGCGGTGGTGGCGGGGCCGGGCTCGGCAGGGACCCGCAGTCGGTAACCATCCGGCACCCCCACAGCCCAGCAGTCGGGGAACGCGGCGAGGTCCCCACCGATCTGCACGATGATCGGCAGACCCCGGCGCAGCGCGGTCCGCACCGCGGTGTCCGCGGCTCCTGTGAGCGTGCCCGCGGGCAGGGCGACGGCGAGGGCATCGGCGGCCTCGACGTCGGGGGCCACGGTCCAGCCGTAGCGGTGGGCGAGTGCGGCAGCAGCCTTGGCCTTCCCTACCGTCGCCACCCGGAGCGGACCGTGCTGGCGGCCGGCTCGGGTGCTGAGTGCTGCGGTGTAGCGGGTCCGGGCGTCCTCGCCCATGACCGGCCGCGGCGGCGCGGTGATGGTGGTGCTCATGGCTGTGCTCTCCTTTTTCACGCCCCGGTGCGGGCGTCGGCAGTCGTGGTGGTCGTGGTGGCGAGCATGCTCATCGCTGCGCGTCCTCGGCCTCGATGGCCGCGAGCAGCTCGGCCTTGCGCACCAACCGGCCGGTCCGCTCGGTGGGCGGGGTGTCGTGGTTGGTGCGGTCGCGCAGTAGATCGGCGATGGTGCGGGTGATGGCGCGGCGCTGGGCGGTGGTGCTCATGCTGGCACCGGCTGGGCTGCGGCGAGGTAGTTGTACACAGTTTGCCTGGTGAGGCCGAACTCCCGGGCGAGGGCCGCCTTGGGCTCCCCGGCCGCGACCCGCTCCCGCAGCTGCGCTGCCCGCTGGCTGGAGAGTTTCGGGGTGCCACCCTTGTAGCGCCCGGCCGCCTTCGCCAAGGCGACGCCCTCGAGTTGGCGCTCATGGATCAGGGCACGTTCGAACTCCGCGACGCTGCCCAGTATCGACAGCAGCAGGGTCTGCAGCGGGGAGTCCCCGCCGGTGAAGACCAGGTTCTCTGTCACGAACTCGACGCGCACCCCGCGGTCGGTGAGGTCGGTGACCAGGGCGCGCAGGTCGGTGAGGTTGCGGCCGAGTCGGTCGAGGGAGTGGCACACGATGGTGTCGCCTGCCCGCACGTGTTTGAGCAGGGCGATCAGCGCCGGTCGGTTGGTGTCCCGCCCGCTGCACCGGTCCGTGAACGTCTCATCGAGTGGCACCCCGTCGAGCTGTCGGTCGGTGCACTGACCCAGGCTGGACACCCGGACGTACCCCACTCGTTGGCCCGTGGTGGTCGTGTTGCTCATCACCGCTGCCCGCCGTTCTGTTCGCCTTCAGTACCGTCTAATCCGATCTTGAGGGAACGATAGACGACCGTCAAGACAGGATGAAAACGAGCCTGTTTAGACGCAGTGCGTGCCCGGTGTGGGTGTCCATCGTGGGTGTACCCCAACCCGACGGTCGCGCTGTCCCGTAAGACGCACCTGAGCGAGAATCTTCACCGGGCGGGTCTACTGCGAATGCGCAGGTCCAGGTCAGTGACGTAGACGACGGGGATTTGGGTACGTGCTGTGGTGGTTCCTCTTACGAGAACTGCCCCCGCGGTCAGGTCAAAGCTCCGTGACGTCTCTTGCAGTGAGTAGTGAGTAACTAGTAGCTTATCGCCGTGGGCACACGGATACGGATGAGGGCATCGCAGCGGCGGGAACAGGTACTGGGGGTGGCCGAGGAAGAGTTCGCGGGCACCGGGCTGCACGGCACCTCGACCGAGACGATCGCCCGGCGGGCCGGGATCAGCCAGGCGTATGTGTTCCGGATCTTCGGCACCAAGAAACAGCTGTTCGTGGAGGTGGTCGACGGGGCCTTCGAGCGGATGAGTGTGGCGATGTTGGCTGCGGCGGGCGGCTTGTCGGGGATCGAGGCGCTGGCGGCGATGGGCCAGGAGTACGACGCGATGCTCGCCGACCGCACCACCTTGCTGTTGCAGCTGCACGGTGTAGCCGCCAGCAACGACCCGGAGGTGCGGGACGCGGTCCGGGCCAGCTTCGGCCGGCTCTGGCATGCCGTGGCCGACACCGCCGGGCTCGACCCGGTGACCGTGAAGACGTTTCTGGCCTTCGGGATGCTGCTCAACACCAGCGCCGCCCTCGACCTGGCCGATCTTGATGTCGACTGGGCTCGCCAAGCTGGGACCCGGATCCAGGCTGGGTTGTTCGCCCACATCACTACCGCCACCAACCGATGAGTACCGCCGGCAGCCTCGACGGGGCTCCGGCCCCGACCAGGCGAAACCGGGGTGGCCCGCGGGGGCTGGTTGGCACTGTGGTGTTCATCGCCCTGGTCGTCGCGGTGATCGGCAGTCTGGGTGCCCCGCTGATCACCGCGGTCGCCGTGCAGTACCAGGTCTCATTAGCCGCGGCGCAGTGGACGCTGACCATCGCGCTGCTGGCCGGAGCTGTTGCGACCCCTGTCCTGGGACGCCTCGGCGCCGGACCGAGGCGACGCCAGGTTGTGCTCGTCACCCTCGGGGTCGTGGTGTTGGGCAGCGCGCTGACTGTCCTGCCGCTGCCCTTTGCTGGGCTTCTTGTCGGTCGGGCCGCCCAGGGCGCCGGGCTCGGGCTGACCGCGCTGATGATGGCCACTGCCCGCGACCACCTTCCCTCGGCGCGGTCGGCGAGCACGGTCGTGCTTCTCTCGGTGGCCTCCACCGCCGGCATCGGCCTGGGCTACCCGCTGGCCGGGCTGCTCACTGACCTGGCCGGTGTCCGCGCCGCGTACGGCCTCGGGCTGGTTATCACCCTCGCCGCCCTGGTCGCGGCGGCTGTGGTCCTGCCCGCCACACCGGACCGGGCCCCGAGCCGGGTCGACCTGCGCGGAGCGGTGTTGCTTACCGTTGCGCTGCTCGTGCTGCTGATCGTGATCAGCCAGACCGACCTGTGGCGCCACGATCCGGTCATTGCGGCTGGTGGTCTCGCCGCGGCCGCGCTCCTGCTCGCCGGGTGGGCTCGACTCGAGGCTCGCACCCCCGCCCCGCTCGTCGACGTCCAACTACTGCGCCACCCCGCGGTCGCCGCCGCCAACCTCGTGATGCTCACCGGCGGGATCGGCATGTACCTGCTGCTGAGCCTGATCACCCGCTACGTGCAGACCCCTTCCAGTGCCGGGTACGGCTTCGACCTGACCACCTTCCAGGCGGGCCTGGTCCTGGTGCCGTTCTCCGTGCTCGGGTTCGTTGCCGGCAAGCTCGTGCCACCGCTGCTGCGGCGGCTCACCGCCCGCCGGCTGCTGACCGTAAGCACTGTTCTAGTGCTCGCAGCGTTCGTCCTGTTCGCCCTCACCCGGACCCACCTCGCGGCACCCGTGATCGCGATGAGCATTCTCGGTGCCGGCGTGGGAGCTTTCTCCGCCGCCATGCCCGCGGTCATCCTCGCCGCCACCCCTCAGGCCGAGACCGCCAGCGCAATGGGGGTGAACCAAGTCGTGCGAAGCGTGGGGTTCTCCATCGGCAGCGCCCTCGGTGGGCTGATCCTCGCGGGCTACACCACCACCCAGGTCGCCCCCGACCGGGTCGGGTACACCGCCGCGGCCATCGTCGGAATCGCCACGACCGTGGCCACGCTGCTCATCCTCGCGTTCGCCCGCAGCGATGAGACGACCGAGGATCGCTAACCACCCCGAGGTGAACGGAACGACCCCCGGTGCCGCCCGGTCCGCGTTGCCCGCGCAAAGCAGTTCGGGACCCTGTTATGGGCCGGTTCGTCACCGGTTGGGGATCGCCAACTGACACAGCACCACGTCATGGTGAGTTGCGGGCCCGTTATGACTGGTCGGCAAGGCGGCCCAGGAGTTCGGCGGTGGTAAGGAGCCGGATTCCTTGGTAGACGTGCACGGCGAGTAGACCGGCGTCGCCGGTGACGATGGCGTCGGCCTGGCCAGTTGCGGCCGCTTCAAGGACGCGGTTGTCGGGCTCGTCAGTGACGACGGCCAGCCGTGTACTCGGGTGCACCGTTTCCGCGACCGTGCCGATCAGGTTCACGATGGCGTCCGGGTCGGGGAAGACGCCGGCGAGCTTGGGGTAGCGAAGCACCCGTGTCAGTTCGTCGAGCAGCGGCGGACTCGTGATCAGTGTGAGGTGCCCGGCAAGAGCGGCATCGACCACGGCGGCGGGTGGCCCGCGCCATCCGAACCCGGACACCAACGTGTTGGTGTCGGCGACGACCCGGATCAAGCAGAACGCCGCGCCGCGGTGACCGCCTCATCGATGATCTGCGGGTCCAGACCCGCCTCCGCGACCCGACGTCGAGCCTCCGCCACCCGTTCGGCCAGTTCGGCGCGTTCAGCGCGGGTGGCTGTGGCCCGTAGCCGGTCGTAGTCATCGCGTCCGAGTAACACCGCCAGGGGCCGACCGCGCTTGGTCAGCCATACTTCCTGGCCCTGGGCGACTTGTTCGGCGAGCTGGCCCAGCCTCGCGCGAGCTTCTTCCACGCCCACGAACTGCTCAGCTCTCATCGCAACCTCCAGGTTAACCTTAAGGATAACTTGGCTGAGCGTCGAGGGAGTGATGATGGCTCGAAGGATCGTGGAGGAGGAGCGGGTCGCCGCTGAGATCGCCGAGCGGCTCGCCCGTCAAGAGGAACCGTCATGGCGTGCTGCTGAGCCGCTACATCGGGTCGCCGAGGCCTTCCGTCGCTCGGTGAGCGCCGATGCGGAGTTGGCCGAGGCGGTGAAGGCGGCCCGAGCCGATGGTCACTCCTGGGCGGGCATCGCCGCCATGGTGGGCGTGTCGAGGCAGACCGTCCAGGTTCGCTACGGCGCCTGAGCCACCCCGCGAAGTAACGCCCGCTGATGTGGCGCGTTACGTTATTGGTATGGGTGAGTGCGCGCAGTGTGGTGGTCGGTTGCCGCGGGCGTTGCCGGGGGCGGGTCGTCTGCCGGTGTACTGCTCGGCGGCCTGCAGACAGAGGCCTATCGGGCTCGGGGCGGTCGGGCGTCGGGCACCACCGGCGCCTAGCGCCGCCGCGCGGCCCGCTCTCGGGGGATGGCGCGGACCCCACACCCGGGGCCGCCGGGCATGGGCACGGGCGCTGGGGCGCCCGCTTAGCCGCCGCGCTGGGCGCGTCGGTGTGACCGGTCGCGGGCTCGTCGGCCTGTCTCCAGTTCGGGCGCTGGGCGCCCTCCCGTCGTCGGCGGCCGACCTCACCCGCTTGCGGTCACCTGTGGTGGGCCGGGCGGGTCCCTGTTCGGCTCGTCCCTCGCCTACACTAGACCTTGAGGACCGCCCCCAACCCCAGAGCGAGCTATGCCCCAGGGTTACGCCGCAACTGCGTTGCTGCGTAACCTGTGGGGGCTCGTCCCGGTTCGCTGCGCTCACCGAGAAAGGTTCTGTTCGCTTCGCTCACAGAAGGAGGGCACCTGATGGCGTCCGCCATACCGGTCGAGAAACGCACCCGCACGGTGGCGGTGCGCCTCACGCCGGGTGAGGAGTCGGCGTGGGTCGCCGCGGCGTTGGCTGCGGGGCGGCGGCAGCTGGGGGCGTGGGTGCGGGAGGTGGCGGTGGCGGGGTATCTGGCCGGGCCGCGCACCAGCAATCCCCGTGAGGTGGACCCGGCGGTGGCGGGGTTGCGCGCCGAGTTGGCCCGGTTGGGCAACAACGTGAACCAGATCGCGCACGCGTTGAACACCCCCGGGCACCCCCACGCCGACGCCGCCGTGGAGGCGGCGGAGCCGCATCTGGCGGCGATCAGCTCGACACTGGCGGAGCTGTACGAGGCGATCGAACGCACCGAAACCAGGGCCCGGTAGCGCGTAAGGCGGACCGGGCTAGCGCGGTAAAACCGAACGGGCTAACGCGGGAGGGGTGAGACGGAGGTGCGCACAATTGCAGCCGAGCAGATGCGCACCGTGCAGTCGGGTGAGTGCACAGGCTGCGAGTGGACAGGTGTGGTTGGTGGCGGGTGGACGGTGGTGGTGAGGTGTGATCGCGAAGATCACCCGCGGTGCTGACGCGGGCGGGTTGGCGCGGTATCTGCACGGGCCGGGCACGCACACCGTGCACGAATACCGCAACGATCGGGGTGCGCTGATCGCCGGGGGGAAGGTCATCGCCGGCACCGTCCCGGTGCGCCACGAGGGCGACGGGGCGGGGTGGGCGCGCCAGTTCACCCACGCCGCTAAGGCGCGGCCGAAGGTGGTGCGCAACGTGTGGCACTGCTCGCTGCGCTGCGCCCCCACCGACCGCACCCTGTCCGATCGGGAGTGGTCGGGCATCGGCCAGCACCTGGCCGACCGGATGGGGTACGGGGCGCACCCGTGGGTGATGGTCCGCCACGACACCGACCATGTGCATATTGCGGTGTCCCGGGTCGGCTTCGACGGGGCGGTGTGGAAAGGATCCAACGACCGGCACATCGCGGTGGCCACCATGCGGGAGGTCGAGACCACCTGGCAGCTGACCCCGGTGCCGGCGCAGCAACAGGAGCACGGGCTCAAGACCCGGCTGCGCCCCGATGAGGTGCGCAAGTACACCCGCGAACACACGGTGCCGGTGCGCACCGCACTGGCGGTCACCGTGCACGAAGCCCGGGACCTGGCCCGCGGCAAAGGCACCGACCGGTTCGAGCAGGAGTTGGACCGCCTCGGGGTGGGGTGGCGCAAAAACGTCGCCTCCACGGGGCGGATGAACGGCTACAGCTTCCAATCCGCCGGAACCGACGCCACCGGGGCGCCGCTGTGGTTCCCGGCGTCCAAACTCGACCGCGCCCTGTCCTGGGCCACACTGTCCGCTGAGCTGGACGGGCCGGTGCCGCAGCGGCGGGCGCAGGTCAGCGACCTGGCCCCCCGCGGGCGGTTGGAGACCGCCCGCGGCTATGACCGCCGGCGCCTGGCCGAGGGGGAGAAGTCGTTCCCCCATCACTGCTCGTGGCAGCGGGAAACCACCCTGGCCACCTACACGAAGCAGTGGAAAACCATGCCCGAGGTCGACGGGAAACGAGCCGCCGCCAACCACGCGGAGGAAACCCGCATCCGCGACGCCGCCCGCCAAGCGGCGGAGCAAGAAAAGCACGACGCGATGATGCGGATGGTGCGGGCCAGCTTCCCGACCCCGATCCGGGAAATGCTGCGCCTGCAGCAGGAACGGGAAGCCAACCCGCACACCCAACCGGACCGCGGGGCCGCCGCGAGGCGCGCCCGCGAAGCCGGGCCATCCCGCGACCAGGACCGGGGATACGGACGATGAGCTACCCACTGAATCGCACTGGGTTGGTTGGAGTCTTCATCGTTTGGAAACGAGGATGGACTCATGCCGAAGGACACCACCCCGGGGAAGCCGACGACGCGTCGCTACAGCCCTGAAGAGAAGGCCGCTGCGGTGCGGATGGTCAGGACACTGCGAGTCGAGCTGGGCACCGATCACGGCACGGTGCAGCGGGTCGCGACGCAGCTGGGTTATGGCCTCGAGTCGGTGCGGTCCTGGGTCCGCCAGGCTGACGTCGATGAGGGCCACGTGGGCGGGGTGAGCACGTGTGACGTCGCGAAGATGACGGCGCTCGCGCAGGAGAACCGCGAGCTGAAGAGGGCCAACGAGATCCTTAAGCGGGCCGCGTCTTTCTTCGGGGCGGAGCTCGACCGCCAGCACAGGAAGTAGCCGCGTTCATCGACGCTCACCGCGATGATGTCGTCGCGGGCCGGCGGCTGGGGGTCGAGCTCATCTGCAGCGTGCTGCAGGTGGCCCCGAGCAGCTACTACGAGGTCAAGGCCCGCCAGCTACGGGCACCGTCGGCTCGTGCCCAGCGCGATGCTGTGCTGGCGCCGGTGGTGCTGGGGCTGTGGGAGGACAACTACCGGGTCTACGGCGCCCGGAAGATCTGGAAGGCCGCGCACCGTGCTGGTTACGGCATCGGTCGCGACCAGGTCGCCCGGCTGATGCGCAGCGCCGGGATCGAGGGTGTGCGGCGGACCAAGCGGGTCCGCACCACCCGCCCCGAGGCGGGAGCGCCGCGGCACCCCGACCTGGTGCGCCGGGACTTCACCGCCACAGCACCGAACCAGCTGTGGGTCACCGACTTGACGTTCGTGCCGACCTGGGCCGGTATCGCCTACGTGTGCTTCATCATCGACGCGTGCTCACGGGCCATCGTCGGGTGGCGGGTTGCCTCGCACATGCGGACCACGATGGTCCTCGACGCGATCGAGATGGCCCGGTGGTCTCGGGGCTCCCAGCTCGCCGGCCTGCGGTGTCACAGCGACGCCGGATCGCAATTCACCTCTATCCGATACGGCGAGCGTCTCGCCGAGATCGGTGCGGTGCCCTCGATCGGCACGGTCGGCGACTCCTACGATAACGCTCTGGCCGAGACTGTGAACGGCTACTACAAGGCCGAGCTGATCCGCGGTCCTGCGCGCGAGGGACGGCCCTGGAAGACCGTCGAGGACGTCGAGCTCGCCACCCTCGGCTGGGTCCACTGGCACAACCACGACCGTCTGCACGGCTACCTCGACGACGTCCCGCCAGCAGAGTTCGAAGAAGCGATCTACGCTACGAAACGGACCGACCAAGCACTGGTCGAAATCCAATAGCCCGAGTCTCCATCAGACCCAGTGCGATTCACACCGCTGACCGCTGGGCGCTCAGCCAAAACCTGGCCAGCGGCCGGCTCGACGGCCAAGAACCCTCCCGGGCGTTCGTCGACGCGTTCATCGACCGCATGCTCGGCCGGATCACCCGCGCGGAATTCCTCGCCGGGCAACACACTTAGGCGCCTAAGTGGGGTCCTAAGTGGGTCACCGGGGGTGAACGCTGCGCTGGGCCGGGGCTGGCACGGTTGGCCGGTGTCCTATCCCAGTGACCTAGGACGTGTCCACGTGTCCTACCAAGTTGGGAGACCCACCCGTAGGACACTTCACCCGTGACCCACCCCTCTCAGACGTTCACCGTGTCCCAGGCCGCCGACGTGTGTCAGGTGTCCCGCAAGACCATCACCCGACGCTATCAGCAGCTCAAAGAGGGCGGCGCGTATAAGGACAAGGCTGGACAGTGGGCTATCCCAGCGGTGGCCCTCCTGCACGCCGGGTTGGCCCCCGGCAGGCCAGCGGCGCCGGACACTGTCCCATCGACCCAGGCGTCGGCACCGGGACAGCAGGACACCGCGACGGGCCTACGAGTGGCCGAACTGGAGGCCCAGGTCACCGAGTACCGGCACCGAGCCGAGGTAGCCGAGCAGCTCGCCGCTGAGCGGTCCGCACGGGTAGAGGACCTACGGCAAGCGCTGCGGATGCTGGAGGCCAGCCGGCCGGTGCAGGAGGCGGAGATTCGACGCGACGTTGCGGGCTCACCGGAGCATGAAGCCTTTCCGACTGCCACCGCGGCGCTGGCGCTCGTGGCAGAGCCGCGA
>JAABUI010002166.1_pt1 | contig 11008 bp, 8 predicted proteins | sample 5559111 | NCBI WGS metagenome assembly JAABUI01 (sample SAMN10711870, study PRJNA513365) | rock metagenome | isolation source: Antarctica rocks | place: Antarctica: Victoria Land, Buttleship Promontory
TTGACTGATTGACTGATTGACTGATTGATTGATTGATTGATTGATTGATTGATTGATTGATTGATTGATTGATTGATTGATTGATTGATTGATTGATTGATTGATTGATTGATCGATCGATCCTGAACCTTAAACATTAGACCCAAAACCGCGGATGTCAATTTAAATTTCACGACATGGATCGTACTGAGAATCTGTACCCTGGCAGACCGTTTTGTGCCCAGACATGTATGTCAGTTCGCACTCGTCCAATGTGTCAGGAACAAATTCAATGCCTCAAGCGTCCGGATCAGCTGCCGGGACGCGTCAGACGTGGTACGCCTGCTCAGCAACACTAGCTCTGATCCTTTTTGCGGCGGCGTTTCTCACACAGTTAGGGCTGTTTCCGACTACTTATGTATCCTCGCCCCATGCCATGTTTGAGACATCAAACTCTCTACATGCTTCTCGTGCAACCCTGAGGATGAAAACCGGGGTGGACACGCACGTACTGGGTCGCAAACCTTTCGTGACTATGGTTGTTGTCGTCACGTCTGCGGCTGCCTGGGCAGACCGTCGTGCCCGAATTCGACACCAGTTTCCCAGGAATGCCGAACTCGTTCCTGCTGAGCAAACCGTGTTGCTGAAATTTGCTGTTGGCATCCAAAACCTTGATCACGATATCCTCCTGCAAGCGAGGAAAGAGGCTGCTAACAGGACTGACATGCTGTTCTTTGATTGCCTTGATATGGACCAAGAGTTGAACGACATCAACAACTGGCACTTGAACGCGGGTCCGTCGGCCACCACACAGAAAGTTTTGTTGTCCATTGAGTGGGCAGTGCAGCATTTTGATTTTGAATACTTCTTCAGGCTCGGTGACGACAGCTATTTCAGGGTTGATAAGTTCATGGCACTTTTAGCTGCCAAAGAGGTGCCTAGTGCAAAAGCAGTTGTTGGACGCATGCAGTCAGGTTATGTTTTTGACATGCAGCAAACATATCCACAAGGGTCAGGTTACGGCTTGACGTACGATGTCTGCGCATTCATAGCTGATAATAAAGGTAATTTAATGGACACTGCACCGGAAGATTGTGTCGTGGCGCGGTGGCTTTTTGCAGTCGGAGCTAGATTTGTGCACTCCACGCTCTGGTGTGAAATGAGCATCGGCGAAAAATGTGAGTCAGACATGGTTCTAGCCCATAAACTTTCGCCAGAGTGCTGGACGTACATTCTCGACGATGGGACCCTTGCCTGTTAGATGTCAATAAAGACGCACAATTTTGCTGACTCGACACCGTGAGCAATGGCAGCAGGGACTCCATTTGGCGTCTTTCGAAGTTCGGCGAATAAGTTGATTGTCAGTTCAACAGTTCGTTTGTGTTGCCACTGTACGCAATATACTTCACTTTGAAAGTCAAAATAAGACTTTGATAGCATTTCCAAGCTGTAAAGACAGCATCAACATTGGTAGACTTTAAAAGGGTGTCATGGTCTTAGAACCGGCAAGTGCAGTATCAGTTGCTTGTCATGGGGTTTACTGCTGCCATCGATGCAGACTGGTGGCAAACACGTCAAGATTTCATCGATCGTAAGTCCTTGTGAAGTGGCATTTGCAGGGGCAGCTTGCAAACGTCACGCGTAACCTCACCTGAAGTGTCAATCAGAGGTGCAGCTAAAAACATGCTTCTGGGTTGAAACCTTTCGAAGAGCAGTGCTGCTGGGGAAGTCTTGAACTGTGCGCAGAGCATTGACGTCTGTATAGGTTAACAACAGACGTTTGCTTCAAATATTGTCCCGGTGGTCGGACTGCTGGCTATTGAGTGAAAGGCTTCGGGTTCAAACCCTAGGTCTGCAGACTTTGACTTCTGCCCATTCCTTTCTAGTCGAACCCGTGACATACTTCGGAACCCCGGTCGACCTCGCCGGACGGTCAAGCAGGTACGGGCTTAATTGCCTCGGGCTACGTTCAAGCCGTGTGGCGCGTTCCCGTTATCACGCCTAACGGCGTAGGATTTTCTTTTTATCTTTTTTCTTTGCTTCAAATGTCGTAACACGCAAACAGTATACTACGTAGTGCGAAGGATATAGAATTATTACCGTGAAATAATTCCGCAGAACCTCATATATACACAAATGTTTACTACATAATGCAATTGCTTTTGACGATTAGCAGCAAATTTATGAATCATTTCCAATAATGATTTTCAATGTGAAGGTACAACAGATATAGTTTCCATGCGTTACAGCCTGGCCATGCCTGGCCATGCGTAAATGGCATATGATAAGCGTTCCTGACATAAATCATCTAGGATGCATTCCTCAGTCCCTGTACATTATATCCCAGTGAACACTGCAGGTCACCATCTTGAGCATCCTTCCTGCGTAGCAACACAAGGAGACAACAGCATACGCTCCACAACAGAGCGAACAGGAACGTGCTGCCCCACAAATGCAACCCAAAGGCAGATGCAGGAGGGCCTGAGCTGTGCCTGAGCTGTGCAGGCCCACACCAAGAGCCCATCCCAGAACCTGCCGACAAAACGGGCAAGCACCATGCACAAAACAGAGAACCAAGGTGCCCAAGCTGACCACACCATGCACACCTGCAGGCACCAGCATAAAACAATGACCTGCATAGCTTCAGCAAGCTGGGCAAAGCCTGCTATGCCCTGCATATGCACCGGCAGCAGCAGCACCTGTGGACTCAGCCACCTGCTCCAGCATCTACCTCCAAGAACCATCAGACACAGCTGCGCTAGTGGACAAAGCAGTCAAGGACAACACCAATCGCACCAGACGCAAACATGTGCAAGATAACTTGGTTTGGCTGGCCAGACTGCAGCTGCCAGAAATCATGCTGTCAGTTACATACAAGGACTTGTGTGTACACTTCACCCAACATTGGATCCCTAGACATGCAGGCTCCAGCATGGGCAATGGGGTCACCGCCCCAGGCAGCCAGTCAGGAATCAATTACTGCCCACAATGTTCATGTTGCTACGCATAACTGGGGAATAAAATGCTGAGACCCTGCAAGGGACCCAAGGTGGAGCCTCCTGGTTAGCAGACTGACCAAAGGATACAAAGCAGAGGCTGAGAAGCAACCTAGGAGCGAGCAGAAAGGCGCAGTCCCCCTGTCAGAAGAAGAGATCCAATAGCTCCCAGAGTGTATGCATGCTCAACAAACCAATACCTCAGGCAATGCCAAACTGCTTTATATCAGGGATGGTCAACTACATTATCAGGCTCCTGGTGAAAGGCAGACCTGTCCTGAGACCTTCATGAAGAGTGATGCCATCTGGCACATGCTCACCAAGCACCTGAAGGAGTGTAACATACACACAGGGCAGTGTACACAGCAGCTGCAGGCCTAGGGGCAAGATGATTCACATTAACAATCAAGAAGGAGCCGGCTGGGAAGAAGCTAGTGAAGCTGCCATGATATGAACAAAGCAGGTTATGGTGAAACACATTGATGAGCACCGATCAAGCAATACCAAGGGTGAAGGGAATTGCACCACGTAAGCTGTCAAGGAGGTCCTACGCTTGTTGTTTCCCTGCATGTTCTTAGGTGCCCTAGACCTCATTCCGTACAACCCTGCATAGTACGGCAACTGGACAACGTCTACTGCCTGCAGTTGCTGAAGCATGGCAGTCCAGTACCTCAGGAGGTAAATGACAATCAGAATTGCATTCACACGTTCATGCAGCAACTTATCAATCACTGCACCTACCGAACGGAAAGGTGGGAAAACCCATGACAAGCTACGGCCATGCACTGCAGTGTCATCAGACCAGTCACAGTGCATTGCAATTATTCCTGCAGAACCAGGACAACCAAAGTTTGCAGTCTTATGCTGTCCAACTGCAGCCTTAGCAAAAGCATCAAGAGGGGGCAGGCCCCAGCGCACTACCCCGTCCCTGGGAAGAACAAGACAATGGAGTCTCAAGCGTGTGATAAAGATTTCTGAGCTGTCTTCTCTCTAGACAATTCATCGGTAACCAGCTTCCGAGGCTTTCAAATCAAGTCTACATGCACATCAAGCTGAGCTGCAAACAAATACAACCACTTGAATTTAGGAAACACATCAGAACTACCACCCATCTTTAGCAAGGATTTAGGGTTCAGGCCAAACCCTAAACTCTATACATTCGTCATTGGGACACAACTTGCGTATGCTCCCGGCACATGTCCAGGCACGAGGGGAGACCAACAGTTCAAAGGTGATAAACTCATTGCTTTATCGAGTATCGACACCGGTAATGATTCACCCTTCCGGGAGTCCACAGCCGCCTAAACAGCACAACTGACGTCGTTTTTCAGCATAGCTCCCAGCCTGGTAACTAAAACCGATCTTGCAAGGAAGCTTTTAGCAACTTAAACATGAACAGTAAGCAGGGTGGCAGCCCATCAGCCCAGACAGCGTCCATGGCTCAGCTCATGTAGATAGCAATGGCAAGCACAGCAAACATCAGCGTATAAGAGAGCACGAGGACTTTCACTGGCAAGAAGACCTTGCTGATTCTGTATCACCGCACTTGTTCCTTGGATTGGGTAAAGAGCTCCAGCACAGGATACCACCAGCATCAACACATGCCAGTACACATGGTCATGTGTCTGTGGACAAGCGCACTGAACAGCCCCCAGATGATTTTACTTGCAGAATGCACCAGGACCTCCTGGCATTTGGACAAAATTGTCTGCTGCTTCACGGAACTGGCCAGAACTGGTACAGCACCTGAATACCCCGCAGTCTGTGACTGCATGATGGCCATGGCTGCAGTACTTGTGCAGCATGAATGATGCAATGCCCTGCTATCAAGGACCAGCATATACATACTGTTTATCCTGCCTGGCTTGATCAGCATGTCAGCAAGCCATTGTGCCTTGTCTTAAAGGCCATGAACCGTCCAGTACTCACAGACGTCGTTACGCATTTTAGATTGTGTCAGCAGCCAAAAGTGCCATGTGCATGCATGATCTGTGAGTCTGAGTACGCATGCCATACAGCAAAAAGGCATGATTGACAAGTGGAAACTTGTGATTGCAGTTTTGCCAATGCAACTCAGTCAAGAAGAGACAGTGGACACAGCAGCAGATGTACAGTGCTGTCATCAAGGCAGAATGGTTGCGGTGGGCACATGGTACTGGCAGAAGTGCTGTGGAAATAGCAGAAGCACAAAGGCACTGAGGCACTTCTGCTATTTCCGCAGCCATTGCTATTAATAATTGCTGATCCCGAACGATCCTGCATTGGGCATGAAAGGTTTTGGGCAGCAACTACAAGGCAGACAAACTCCTTGTGAGTTTGTTCAGCACAAGATGTCATGCAAAAGTCTTATGATAGTCAAGCAGACACAACAAAGCTGTGCCTGGTCAAGCAACACTCATTACACCATCACGTGTACAGTGAATGTGTGAATGCACATCCCTCCTTGGGTGAAGCTAGGTCAAGATGTCACCCAACAGGAGGTGTTGCAGAAGTCTGAGATGATCGCTAACGTCATCTGATACAAGTTAAACATGCACAACTCCTTTGCAACAACGCTTGCAGCCTTCAGTGTTGTTCAAGCCCAACATGGACTGATGCAGCTATACGTGCTGGCTTGTGCATGTAGTGTGACATATGTAAAGTATTGAGAGTAGTAGGCAGTGATAGGCTGAGTAGATGTATCTAGAGCTGTGTAGCTTGATGCATTTGATTGCCTGATGTTGAACATGCAACATTTTATCGAAAGGACTTCTGTTGCGTTGCCTATAGCTTGCAACACCTCTACACAAGTTCGAGTCTGAGAGATTTGATGCTTTTGGGCAGATGCATGTCTATTATGCGCTGAGGTAGTTCAGTGTGCATCAGCATGCTCATGATGACACGACAACAGCTCAAGTTGTACGTCATTGCTTGCATCTAGGGACTTGCGCAGCATGACTACCGTGATGCATAGGCATCGAATGATCTGTCAGTCTGCACACTGGAACACGGTGGGACACGGACACGGACACGGACACACACACACACACACACACACACGCACGCACGCACGCACGCACGCACGCACGCACGCACGCACGCACGCACGCACGCACGCACGCACGCACACACAGACAGTGTCTTAAAAATGCCAAACCAGCCTACAGAGCCATGAGCTTTGGCCTAGTCCGAGCGATAGACAGGGACAGACAGGCAGGGCCGAGACCTGGCAGCAAACGCTGTAGTTGTACAACCATTCCAAAGTTCATCCTTGCAGGAATGATAATCCAGATCTGTTATCGGACTCACATATTGACCCAAGTATCTGAATGGATTGGGTCCAAGACTGCATCATCAGCACACTGAATTTGCATCAACCTGCAGCTTGCCATGCCATGGCATTGAACGGCTTCAGCCAAATTGGTCTTGACCAAACAAGTGGAGAGATATTCTACAATTCACATCAGGCTGCATCAGCCATCTGACAACTTTTGGTACATGCTTGCCCATTGTCTGGTGCAAACAAGAACAATCTTGTAACACATATAACATCATTGTAGCGTAGCACATCTCACTGTCTGCACACATCTTAGGCAGTCCTTCAAATCTGCTTCTCATGGTTCAACTAAACCGATACGTTATGGCTGGTTACACCCAGCAAGTAGTCTCCTTGCTCCTCAAAAGCAGCAGTGGCCGCTTTGTCCACAGCAGCACTGGTCCAATGCAAAACAAGGGGTCCCATCTGCACCCTCACCTTTCTCTTCGTGCATTGTAAAACCAATATCAATCAATGAAAGTGCCGTGGACAACTGACGCCGTTCCGGGCTCTTCGCGGTGTCAGTTCTCAACGCGTACGGGACCAAACGCCAGCATTGGGTTAGCAGCATACACTTGTTATATGTTTGCTGCTGTGCTCCAGTCTGTTGGCATTAGTGCCAAGTAGACTCAACACAGCTGGGTTTGGAAGAATAACGCAGCTGCTACTCCCTTGACCAAGGCATGGAATGGGAACTACAGCTTGAGTCATAAACTCAGGTCCACATGTATGCACAGCTGTACACTGTCGCGTACTCTAACATCCCAATCTTGAACACCTGACTGACTCAGCATGCATGCACCATATGTTACATGACCAAGTCTGAAAACCAGCGCTTTAGACTTCGTTCAAAAATTGGGGTAGCTTTTGCTCAGCGCAAAAGCTGCTGGCGCAGTCAGCAGTCTGCGTCTCGTCAAAGGGAGGGCCAATACCTGGCAATTTCCTTAGGACTGGTAAGTAGACTGCACAGTTGTGCCACTGTGAGTGACAGCACAGCAAACGAAGGTTTGTTGTCTGCACAGGCTTGCACTCTTTCACAGGCAAGCTGGTCCAGGCAGCAGGTTTTTGGTACTCCTTGTGTTCTGGCTCTTGCTGGTAGCAAACTGTGTTGCTGCACAAACTGGATACTACAGATGACAGTTGTCTTGTTTTGCCACGAATGTAGACCAAGACAAGGCATCGGTTCCTATGTCTCTTGCGTGCCGCACAGCTGCCAAGTCAAGGCTGTGTCTCTAGCCCTGTTTTGCTTGTACAGTGCTGTCAACTTTATCAATCAGTCACGAGCGCTACAGTGGTTTTCGGCGGCGGTGAGCCCGCACACAGACAGGTGTACCGGTTGGCTTGCTGTGCCTGTTCGCACAGGGGCAACGGTGCAGCGTTCCGCTCACAGTACTGTCGCAAATCTTAATACCTCAAGCCCCGGATCACAACTTATAACCCAAGCTGTATGCTTCACGAACGGCAGAATACCCTCGGCATTACACATGTGACTTTGGACTTTGAGCGCCTGTTCACCAACATCCCAACTGGTGACATGCACTCAAAAATCATGCAGCTTATCGGCGAGGTCTTTGCTGACCACCCAGGTCATGCAGGGTTGAAAGTCTGGGAGCAGGCGCCTGCTGTGTGGTTTACAGTAGCCCAGATGCCTGCCAATGATGCTGCACAACATGGGACTGGGTATGCTGGCAAATTATCCATCTTTGACCTGGCCACCATATATCAATCAATCAATCAATTTACATTTTCTGCCTTTAGGACTCATCAGGGGAGTCAACAGACAATAACTGCGAAAATTCTGAGAATGCTGAGTTTGAATGAAACAAGTCATTCAATGCTGTTCTGGGCCACAAAAAGGTCCAAGTTTTGTAGTCAACAACCTACATCTACATGCACTTAATCGCAGAAGAGGTCCTAGCACAGTATATCTAACAAGTTGCAAGAGTTTGTGTTTGTCTCAACATGCTTTATGTGCTTAAGTAAACACATCTTGTTCAAGTCTGATAAAACAGATAAGAACATGACATGGGTGGGAAAGAGTCGCATAGTTAATGAAGTCAGGTGCTTGTTGCTTGCAGAAAGCACTGTTCAAATAATCAAAGACCAGAAAGGTTGTGAATGCAATCAAAATGACAATCGGTGTCCTATGCAGCAAGTGGAACAGTGTCTGCTTTGTCCTTCTGGCAAACACATGCCTTGTCGTTGCAGCGGTACATCAATACTGAGCCTCTGAAGAAGGGCTTGTAGCCCTTTCCTTTCAAAGTTTGGAAGGCAGCGTTGAGAGTGCCCCTCTCCTTTTGTGGCAATTCTGTCAGCCAGTCATCCAGCCTAAGACCGTTTTGACGCAACTGTTTGGACATCTTCAGAAGCTTGTGCTTTTCCTGTATCGAGGGAAACTCAATCAGCACAGGTCTCGGCTTCCTGCTGTTTGGTGTGAACCTGCCCATCCTCTTGTTTGAGATCCAATATGACTTTCTGCGCCACCTGCTGCGGTCCAGCAGCAGAGCACATGGTCAATCATTGTCTGCCATAAGGGTACTGGCAATGACTGCCATAAAGGTACTGGCAATGACTGCCATAAAGGTAGACATTTTGCCATGACTGGTTGCACCTGTCCGCAACGAGCCTATTCTGCGTCGCAGCCTTGCGACTGGGCGCAAAGCAGTGTTTGCGTAACCGATTGCAAAAGAGTCATGCCGGGCTCAGTGTGTTGAGCGAATTGTCTGTGACAGGAAACAAGCACCTGGCTGCACAAGCAGCATGCAGTGATCTATGCCCCCTGAGAAGAATGGAGCACTCCGGTTGCTCGGTCTCAAACCAATTCATTGCAGCAAGGAAATGAGGAGCATGCTTTCAAGGTCGTTTTGGCTAACGGCCGAAACCCATTGCATCGTCGCTGCAGGGCCTCGATCCATAGAAACATCCTCCTGTCTTTGTAGACCCTTAATTGCCGTTGAAAGCAACAGGCAACATGATCAATTCAACTAAGCTCTTGCTTGGTCGCTTGAGGATGATGACAGCACTCACACCAGCACGATAGCGCAGAGGCCAAAAGGCTTTGCAGATCAGAGCAGCAACAGGATGATCAGGAAGGAGCTGACAGCCTCACCACAGACTCCACAGAAGCTGCTTCCGTGTCAGGGGAGCAGCAGCAGGCAAGGCTTTGAGGCAGCCTTCGTTGCCAATTATTGAGCAAGATCGTCACCTGTCTCCCTCCACTGCTATGCCTGCAGGACTCAGCCAACTTCACCCACCAGCCAAACTGCAACTTCAACCCTGGCCATCATAAAGGTCTCTAAGTGGCAGTCAGATAGGGACATGACTTGCTTGCCTACCTCGCGTTAGCTCCTTCCATGAACACATCAGACTCCTTTTCAGGATGGCATAGTGTTTTTGCAGAGAGACATTCATCTGCAACATGTGCATTGCAAGCTGCCGCATGCATTGCTGCTGAGCTTGTCTTAGACTTATAACATCTGCAGCGTTGCAACATGGATGTCTATCATGTGCTGCAGTTGGGTGGCAACATTGAACCCATCACGACCATCTGCTGTGCAACTGACATACATGTAACACGAAGTGCAGTCTGGATATGCAAGGCATGTGATGCAGTGGCTTCAGAAGACACACAGCGCACTATGTGGCCGTGCTTATGTGCTTTTGATGCATTAGTTGATGGCAAACACTTGGGGATGTCAAAGGCTGTCAAGGCTGTGACAGCCAGATGCTGCAGATGTAAACGACAGAATGGCGCAGTACAAATGCTGCTTGGCCCCTGCATCTTTAGCCCATGCTAACGCAGCTACAACACAAAGGGCTGGCTCTTTGCATGTTCTGATTAGGCAGGAGCCGGCGTTTATGTCGTGAGCTGATATCATCCAAGCTGTTTGTCGTGACAGCGATAGTGATTAGTGGAAGACACTTCAAGATCTTGGCTCCGCCGGTCACACTCCATATCTCGAGTGTGACTCATGCGCCTTACAGCGCAAGCAAGGACGACGCAGAGCTAAGCAAGAGCTGCTGACGGCCAGCCCCGCAGGTATGACGACCCGTGCTGCGCTGATGAGCCGGGGTGCTGTTAGTCATGGCAAAATGTCTACAGTAGGGCCCATAAGTATCGGTCGGACCAGCAATACGTGCGAGCTCCGACACTATTATGAAGCGCAACTCTGTGTGCAAGCGGCGGTCCTTCCGAACACAGCAAGTCAACCAGCACACCCTTCTGTGTACGGCTTTACTGGCGCAACAAGCGCTTGTAGCGCATGTGTGGCGCCGGTAACAGCAACAGGTCTGTGACACTGAAACAAGGCTGACAGCACGGCCCAAACTTGGCAGCTATGCGGCACGCGAAAGACATACACAACGATAGCCTGTGACACCCTGGATATTCGGTAAAACTAGCCAGCTTTGACTTGTAGTCTCCAGAATTATCAGTGAAGCAGCAGGCATAGAACAAGAGCGTTTGCACAAGAAGGTCCAGAAGCTTGCTGCCTGAACAAGCTTTCCTTTGATAGAAGGAGAGCCTGTTCGGTCAGCAAGCCTTTGTTTTCAGTGAAGTAACTTGCATATGCACAACACAGCAGTGTACTTACCAGCTCCAGGAAAAATGCCAGAGTCTGGCCCTCCCCTTGACTTTGACGCTGACTGCTGACTGCGCCAGCAGCTTTCTTGCTGAGCAAAGGCTACCCCAACTTTTGAACGAAGTCTAAAGCTTTGGCTTTCAAACTTGGTCACGTAA
>JAABUI010002167.1_pt1 | contig 11006 bp, 9 predicted proteins | sample 5559111 | NCBI WGS metagenome assembly JAABUI01 (sample SAMN10711870, study PRJNA513365) | rock metagenome | isolation source: Antarctica rocks | place: Antarctica: Victoria Land, Buttleship Promontory
TCGAGGACCTCGACGACATCCTGCCGCGCGTCCACCGGGCCATCAGCAACCTCAAGAGCTGGCTGCAGGGCACCCACAAGGGCGTGTCCGTCGAGCATCTGCAGGTCTACCTCGACGAGTTCGTCTTTCGGTTCAACCGGCGACGGACCCCGATGGCTGCGTTTCAGACCCTGCTCGGTCTCGGCAGCCACCAGCAATCAGCCACCTACGAGGAGATCTACGCCGTCAAAGTCCGTCCCACCCCCGTGCGTGATCCCTCGCTGCGATAGCCCTCGATCGCAGCGGAGAGAACCGGATAAGCATGACGCTCGGTTGTGGGTCGGTCCAGGCTCACGCGGGCGGTCGGTTTGATGCTCCCGCTGGTGAGCGTGCTGCGGGGACCGGCAGTGTCGCGCAACCGATGTCCGGAACCTACGTACCGCGAACTTGTCAGGTCGGGGTTTGCGGTGCGGTCCGGGCATGGCGCACCTACTCGGTTATGCGCGGGTGTCGACGTTCGAGCAGAACCCCGACTTGCAGGTCGACGAGCTGACCGCGGCGGGGTGCTGGAAGGTGTGGACCGACCATGCGTCGGGGGCGTTGGACCGGCGGCGGCAGCTGGATGAGGTGCTAGAGCAGTCGCGGCCGGGGGACACCTTGGTGGTGTGGCGGCTGGACCGGCTGGGCCGGTCGTTGCGGCACCTGATCGAGGTGGTGACTGGGTTGGACGAGCGGGGGGTGGGGTTCCGGTCGTTGCGGGAGAGCATCGAGACTACGACCGCCGGGGGCCGTTTGGTGTTCCATCTGTTCGGGGCGCCGGGGCAGTTCGAGCGGGAGATCATGCGGGACCGGACGGTGGCCGGGCTGACGGCGGCACGGGCCCGCGGGCGGGTTGGGGGCCGGCCGTCAAGCTGTCGGTGAAGCAGGTCCGGCAGGCCCGGAGGATGTACGACGCGCGGAAGCTGACGGCTGAGCAGATCGGCGTCGGTGCTGGGGGTGAGCCGCACCTCGATCTACCGGGTGCTGGCCAAGGCGACTCCGTTGGCATCCTTGGCCCCGGCAGGATCGGCTTGCACCGAGCCGGCGGCCGCGATCACGACGTTGGGCGCAGAGGCGGCAGCAACACTACCGACCTAGCTTCAGCTCGGCTGGCGGGGCGCCGGTGGTGGTGCGATCGCGGGGCCGGTCGCGTTGGTTCGTGGTGCAGGCCGACCCGGCCGATCCCGAGCACGAGCCGGTGGCGGTGGTCAGCGGCCACACCAGCCGGAAGGCGGCGACCACTGTATTGGGCCGGGCCGGGCCGGGCCGGGCCGGGCCAGGAGCAGGGGGTTGGGCGTGGGGGAGGGGCGGTGCTGCAGGTCCGGGCTGCCGGCCAGATTAGTTCTCGGCTGGTGTGGGACAGCCAGGCCGGGCAGGGAGTCGTGCAACACGCACATGTCGCTCGTGGCCGAGATGCCGCACGGTGGCTTCGGGCGACCGGCTACGGCAAGGACCTGTCGATGTACGGCTTCGAGGACTACACCCGCCTCAAGCACGTCATGAGTGCGATTGCTCCGTGAGCGCGTCCCTGACGGACCGGCCTGCGCCACCGGTCGAGGTCCGCTCGCTGTGGGACGGGAGCATCGTCGGCCGGGTGCCGGTCCCCGACGCGGCCGAGGTGGAGCGGGTGGTTGCTGCGGCGCACGCCTGTCGGGCGGAGCTGGCTGCGCTGCCTGCCCATCGACGCGAACCGCGCTAGAGCAGGTGTCCCGGGCGCTGGCCGACCGCGCGGAGGAGTTCGCCCGGCTGATCAGCAGCGAGAGCGGCAAGCCGTTGTGTGGGCTCGGGCCGAGGTCGCCCGTGCCTCCTTCACATTCCGCTGAACGGGCGAGGAGGCGCGGCGTTGATCCGGCGAACTCCAGCGACTGGACACTGACCCGGCTGGCGGCGGGCGTCTCGCCTTGGTCCGCCGGGTGCCGCGCGGCCTCGTCCTGGAGATCACCCCGTTCAACTTCCCGCTGAACCTGGTCGCGCACAAGCTCGCGCCGGCCCTGGCGGTCGGCTGCCCGGTTGTGTCGGGACCGACGCGGCCGACGACCTGCGTGCGGCGACCGTTACGGGTTGCGGTACACCGGCCCGAAGGTCGTCGCCGATGTCGTCGGGAAGGTCCAGCCAGGTGGGCGCGAGCCCGAGGTCGGCCAGCTCGTCGGCGAAGACCCGCAGCGCGCCCTCTTCGTGGCCGACTACGCTGGGCTCGGCGACCAGTCGTTCCAGGAACAAGAAGGCGCGCGGAGCGCCGGCCTCCACGGCCGTGTCCACCGCCGTCCAGTCCATCTGGTGCTCCAATGGCTTATGGGCTAATTCAATGACCATGGGAGAGACCGGGGCGGTCGGCAAAACATCTCTCGCGGACGTGAGCTCGTGGCCCGCGGTCGCTCGGCAGGACAGGCCGGATAGCCGGGGCGGGCTACAGGGCTCCCGCCGCGGCCACCCAGTCGCGCCACGTCGCCCGCTCCCGCCCGCGCGAGGCGGCATCGCGCTGCGGCCGGATGGGTGGACCAACGGTCACCGCTGACGCCGCGGCCGTCACGTCCTCGATGACCCCGGCGCCGACGGCCGCGAGCAGCGCGGCGCCCCGAGCAGTGGCGTCCGCGACGGTGCGCTGCACGGGGCGGCCGGCAGCGTCGGCCTGCAGCTGCAGCAGCAGGTCGTCGCGGCTCAGGCCGCCGTCCACCCGGAGCGCGGGCAACGGGACAGTCGGCTCGTCGAGCTCGTCGAGCTCGTCGAGGATGTCGGCGACCCGCTGAGCAAGCGCCTCGAGGGCGGCGCGAGCCAGGTGGCCGGCCGTGACCCCGCCGTGCAGTCCGGCGACGACGCCCCGGGCACCGGGTCTCCACCAGGGCGCACCGAGGCCGGCGAGCGCGGGCAGGACCCGCACGCCAGCGCTGTCGGCCACGTCCGCGGCCAGCGAGCACAACCCGGCGGGATCGGAAGCAAGGCCGAGGCCGGACGAGAGCCACTCCAGTAGCGCGCCGGCCGTGAAGACGCCGCCGTCCATGGCGTAAGTGACGGTCGTCCCGTCCGACCAGGCGACTGTGGGCAGCAGACCGCCGGTCGCAGCAGGCACGCTCGTACCGGCGTGCGCGAGCACGAAAGCGCCGGTGCCGTACGTCGCCTTCACCGCGCCCGGTGTCAAGCACCCCGAGCCCGCCAGGGCTGCCTGCTGGTCGACGAGCTGCGCGCGCAGCGGCAGCGGCGCCGGCCACGAGGGGTGGTGCAGCGAGCCGAGCCGACCGAAGCTCGCTCCGGGCTCGGGCAAGCAGCGCGGGTCGAGCCCGAAGGCGTCGAGCAGCGCCGGGTCCCAGCATGTGCCGCCGAGCGCCAACAGCTGGGTGCGCGAGGCCGTCGACAGATCGGTGCGGTACGGGCCGCCGAGGCGGTCGACGAGGAAGGCGTCCAGGGTCCCGAGGTGCAGGTAGCCGCCCCGGGCGGCGGCAGCGACGGCTGGCTCCTCCCGGCACAGCCACGCCATCTTGCTCGCGGAGAAGTACGGGTCTGCGGGCAGACCGGAGCGCAGCAGCACGGACGCATCGACCGCATCAAGGATGTCGGCGCCGCGCTGGTCCGACCACAGGACCAGCGGTGATAGCGGTCGGCCGTCGCGGGCATCCCAGGCGACGACCGACTCTCCCTGATGGTCCAGCCCGATGCCCGCCACCGTCGCCGCGTCTCGACCGGCGAGCAGCTCGTGCACGCAGGCGGCCGCGTCGCGCAGCAGCGCTTCCGCGTCTTGCTCCTGCCGACCGGGCCCGACGTGCCTGGTCGCGACCCGGCGGCGCACCTCGGCCAGCGGCGTCAGCTGTTCGTCGTAGAGGCACGCGACGATTCCCGTCGTACCGACGTCCAGCCCCACCAAGAGGCTGTCGGTCATGCGGCGACGGACACGTGCCGTGCCGTGCGCCGCCACCAGGTCAGCTCCTGTACGCCGGCGGCGGGCGGCGGCAGCGGCCTCGTCGCCCCAAGCGGGACGCCGGTCTCGGCGACTAGCCCAACGACGTGCTCGGCGATACCCAGCGACGCACTCAGGCCGGTCGACCTGATCGCCGCCGCGTGCACGACGCCGGGCATCGTGGGGGAGGCCCCGACGAGGTAGTTGGTGCCGCGCCCCGCCGGGCGAAGGCCGGCGTACGCGCCGACGACCGGGCCCAGCTCGAGGTCGCCGGCCAGGGTCATCGCCTGGGCGGTCAGCCGGGCGACCGATGCCGGCGTCGCCGACCAGTCGTCCTTGTCCTCCAGGTCCTCAGCCGTCGGGCCTGCGATGACGTGACCGTCGATCGTCGGGAACAGCAGGACGCCCTTGGTGCCCGGCGAGGGAACCGGCAGGCGGATCTCCGGCAGCGCCCGGTCGGGGCGGAAGACGACGAAGACACCCTTGCGCGGGTAGACGTCGATGTGGTCGTCGCCTGCCATGCGGGCCACCTCGTCCGCCCGCAGTCCGGCGCAGTTGACGACGGCAGTGGCGCGTACGTCGTGCTCGCCGACGACCTCGACATCGAGCCCGCCGTCGGCCGGGCGCAGACCGGTGACGCGGCAGCCGGTGCGCACGACGGCACCTGCCTGCACGGCCGAGCCGGCCAGGCGCAGGACGTAGTCCACGGGGTCGCAGACCCACTCACCGGGGACGTGCAACCTGCCTTCCCCGTCGACGTCCACGCTGACGCCGTTACGGCGCGCGTTGTCAGCCAGCGCCGTGACAGCTCCTGACTCGGTGTTGTCGCGTGGCGTCATTACCGCGCCGCAGCGCAGCTCCGTGATGCCGAGCTCGGCGTGCAGCTCGGGCCGCAGCGCCACGGACGCGAGAATCAGCTGTGTCTCGAGCTCGCCGGGCTTGGAGTCGAAGCCGGTGTGCAAGATGCCGGAGTTCGTGCCGCTGGCCTGCAGGCCGAGCGCTGGGCCGGCCTCCAAGAGAAGCGCGGGTACGCCGCGGCGGGTCAGCGCGTGCAGGACAGCGGCTCCGACGACGCCGCCTCCGATGACGACGACGGGTGGGGGCATCAGGTGACCTCTAGGGCTGGCGCGCCCGCCGCCTCGTCGAGGACGCGGTCCGGGCTGCTGAGGTCGGGCATGGCCAGGCCCTTGATCCCCCCGCGCGAGACCAGCAACCACCCGAGATAGGCCAGGCCGAGCGCGAGCATGACGAGCACGTACAACCGCGCATCGGCGAAGCTGCTGTCCCGGAAGATGGACAGCTCGAAGACGAGCCACACGAGAGCGAGGGCGATGACCGGCCACTCGAAGCGGCCGAGGTGGAAGCCCTCTTCACGCGGCAGTGACCGGCGCTTGACGACGTAGAGCACGACGGTCAGGAAGTAGACGATCGCCGGCAGCAGGGTCGATGCGCCGAACAGCTTGAACAGCGCGTCGGTGGAGGTGCTGAATACCGCGAGGATCACCTCGGCCAGGCCCCACACGACCAGCGTCGACCACACCGGTGTGCCGCGCACCGAATCGATGCGCTTGATCAGACGGCTGCCCGGGAAGCGGTCGTCACGTGACATGGCCCAGGCGAGCCGGGTGCCGGTGATCATGATGACGAGCCCGCAGGCGAAGATCGCGATGGCGACCAGGACGAGCAGCAGCGTGCCGACGACGTTGCCGAGCACGCCGTCGACGACGTCGGCGACCGGTGTCGCCGACTTCGCGAGCGCGGCGACCCCGCCCCCGGCGCCGGCAGCGGCCGTCACTGCCACGAGGAACAGAAAGCCGGCGATGCCGGCTAGCAGCGTGGCTGACCACATCGCGCGGGGCACGACCACCTTCGGGTCGTCGGTCTCCTCGGCGAGGTTGGCGGCCGACTCGAAGCCGACGAGGGTGAAGGCGCCGAGCAGGAAGGCCAGCATCCAGGGGCTGACCGTCGTGGCCGTGCCCAGGGAGAAGTAGCCCTCTGCGGGGATGGCCCCGCGACTGAACAGGTTGCTGAAATCCAGCTTGCCGGTAAAGGCCCCCACCACGAGCAACAGCACGGTCAGACCGACGACGCCGCCGATCTCGGCGAGGACCGCGGCCGAGTTGACCCGTGCCGTCGCCCGCGTCGACAGGGCGATCAGCGATGCCTGGATCGCCAGCAGCACGGCGGTGATGGCCCACACCAGCCCGGTCGACGCCGTCAGGCTGAACAGGGCCGGCAGGACGGTCGAGGCGAGGGCGTAGTCGACGGCGACCGCGACGATCACCAGGAAGACGAAGGACAGCCAGCCGACAATCCATCCGGCGACGGGGTTCGCCAGCCGCGAGAACCACTGGTAGGAGTAGCCCGTCAACGGGATGCGGGCAGCGAACGAGGCGTAGACGAACGCGACGCAAAGCTGGCCGGCCAGCACGATCAGCCACGTCCAGATGCCCAGCGGCCCCGAGGACGCGAGCACCGAGCCGTACGTCGTGAAGATTCCGGTGGCGATTGAGATGAACGAGAAGGCGACCGCAAAGGACGCGAAACGGTGGATCGACCGCTCGAACCCGGGCGCTACGGGCGCTGCGTCCGTGGTCACGGCCGGACCGCTGCCGGCCCAGAGACGTACCGCGGTGAGCAGTCGGTGCGACGGCGGACGGTCGGCATAGACACTCCTGCAAGTGTTGGAAAGGATGGTATGGACCAAGACGGACATTGGTCCATACCAAGCGAGTTGTCAACGATCTGGCATGTCGAAAGCGGTCGGCTACCGTCGGCGCGCTATGACGCACACCGCCGTCTACCTGCGCATCGCGGGCGATCTGCGTGACCGCATCGACTCGGGCGAGCTGGTCGCCGGCGCGGCGATCGCGTCGGAGCGCCGGCTCAGCGTCGAGCTGGGGGTCAGTCGTACGACGGCGCGCCAGGCTGTCGAGGTGCTGGTGCGCGAGGGTCGGCTGTTCCGGGACGGCTCGCGCGGCACCTTCGTGGCACCGCCCCGGCTGGGTCTGCGGATCGGGTCATTCACCCGCGAGGTGGAGGGGCACGGCCGATCGCCTGGAGCCCGCGTGCTGTCCGCCGAGCTGGTCACGGCCACCGCCCTGGCCGCTGAGGTGCTCGGGCTGCCGCGGGGCGGGCAGGTCCTGGACATCCGGCGCCTGCGTACAGTCGACGGCGAGCCGCTGGCGATCGAGCACACCGTCGTGCCGGCCGAGCTCGGGGTGGCGTTGCTCGGGCAGCGCCTGGACGGCTCGCTGTGGTCAGTCCTGGAGAGCACCTGCGGTGTCGTCGCAGCGCGGGCGTCGGTCGCCGTCGAGGCGATCACGCTGCGTGGGCGAGACGCCGAGCTGCTCGGCGTGCCGGCCGGCGCGGCGGCCCTGCTGCAGACACGCCGAACGTACGATACGGCGGGGCGCTGCTTCGAATGGGCGCAGGACGTCTACCGCGGTGACCGCGCCCTGCTCGAGGCCGACGCCGATGTACGCACGCCTCGCCAGCCCGGAGCGGCGAGCTCTCGCGACGCGGTCGAGCTGCTCCGTCGTCGAGGGCCAGGCTGAGAAGCGGCCGTGCGACCGGGCACGGCGGCCCTGTGGGCGGGGCTTGTCAGCGAGCACGATCGAGCGGTGGTTGCCTAGCGCGGACCTGCTACGGCACGGCCAACATTGCCCCGCCCATGGCAAGGGCCGTGCTGTCGGCGGTGACGAAGGTCAGCCGACGGCATCGGGCCTGAGCGATCATCAGCCAGTCGAAGGGATCGGGTGCAGGGGCTCCAGGCCGGAGACGGCCAGGGCGTCAGCCGGCTCTACCGGCAGCGGCTGGGCTTCCAGGGACCGCTCTAGCTCCCCACCGAGGGATGTGACCAAGCCCCGCAGGAACAGCTCGCTCGAAATAAGGGTCCGTTCACGTCGGCTGGGGGCATGGCTCGCCGTGTGGTTGGGCCGTCCGTGGTCGCCGCCGAGCACGACCGGGACCGCTTCGGCCGCGGCGGCCTGCCCGACGGCCAGCTGCAGCGCCGCCAGCGACCGCTCGATCTCGCCGGGCGGCATCTCCACGTCCCCGTCGTCGCGGACGACCAGGTCGCGCGGCCCGTCGGTGCGCAGCGCGAGCGACGGCCGCGACCCGTCGTGCGGCAGGTAGTCCGTGGTCCGGATCGCCTGCGGGCCGAAGCGCGCGCCCGGCCGGTGCGAGGTGCCCCCGTCGAACGGCGCGCCGACGACCACGACGTCGGCGTCCGCGTACGACGACGGCTCGCCAAGTTCGCAGCGCTCTATGCCGAGGAAGGTGACGTCCGGGCCGTACTGGGCGCCGTAACGCGCCACAGGCTCAGTCCGGTGAGTACCAGGACACGTTCCTCGGTGAGGTCGTGCATCGCCGCCCGGACGCCCTCGCGCCCGCGCCCGGAGGCCTTGACGCCGCCGTAGGGCATCGCGTCGGACCGATAGCTCGGCACGTCGCCGACCACCACCCCGCCGACCTCCAGCTCGCTCCCGGCTCGAAAGGCCAGCTGCACGTCGCGGGTGAAGACACCGGTCTGCAGCCCGTACGGCGAGGCGTTGACCAAGGCGAACGCCTCGTCGACCGTGTCGACGGCCTGCAGCACGACCACCGGTCCAAAGACCTCCTCGTCCAGCACCTTGGCACCGGCGGGGACCTCCTCGAGCACGGTCGGAGCGTAGGTGGACCCGGTGCGCACCCCGCCGGTCAGCAGTCGGGCGCCGCTGTGCACCGCCTCGTCGACCCATGCCTGCACCCGGCGGGCGGCGGCCTCATCGACGAGCGGTCCGACGTCGGTCGCGGGGTCGGCGGGGTCGCCGGTGCCCAGCGCCTCCACCGCGTCCACGAGCAGGCTGCGGAACACCGAGAGGTGCTCGCGGGCGCAGAGCACCCGCTGGACGGAGACGCAGGACTGCCCGGCCTGGTACATCCCGAAGGTCGCGCAGCGCGTGGCCGCCCAGAGCAGGTCGGCCTGCGAGCCCCAGTCGGGGGCGACGACCACCGCAGCGTTGCCGCCGAGCTCGAGGGTGACGTGCTTACGCGGCGCGGCGTCGCAAATGCCCCAGCCGACCGGGCCGGAGCCGGTGAACGACACCACCGGCAGCCGTGGGTCACGCACGAGTGCGCCCGCGGCGTCGTTGTCGACCGGCAGCACCGACCAGGAGCCGGCCGGCAGGTCGGTCTCGGCCAGCAGCTCGCCGAGTGCGAGCGCGGACAGCGGCGTCTGCGGCGCGGGCTTGAGGACGACCGGGCAGCCGACGGCCAGGGCCGGGGCGACCTTGTGCGCGACGAGGTTGAGCGGGAAGTTGAACGGCGCGATGGCGAGCACCGGACCGCGCGGGGCCCGGCGGACCAGCGCGAGCCGGCCGTCGGACGCCGGGTCGGTGTCGAGCCGCTGCAACTCGCCGGACCAGCGGCGGGCCTCCTCCGCGGCGAGGCGGAACGTCCCGGCCGCCCGAGCCACCTCCGCCCGTGCCCACACCAGCGGTTTGCCGGCCTCGGCGACGAGCAGATCGGCGAGCTCGGAGGCGCGCTCGACGAGCCGTTGTGACACGTGGTCGAGGGCGGCGGCCCGGCGGTGCGCCGGCAGCCGGGCCAACTCGGTCCGGGCCGCGGCCGCGGCGCCCACTGCCGCCTCCACCGCCTGGTGGGACGGCTCGGCGACCGTGCCGACGACCCGGCCGTCCCAGGGCGAGCGGATCTCCCGGACGGCGAGGACCGCAGTCATGCCTCGATCGCGCTCATGACGTGCTTCACCCGGGTGTAGTCCTCGAAGCCGTACATCGACAGGTCCTTGCCATAACCGGAGGCGCCGAAGCCGCCGTGTGGCATCTCCGCTACCAGCGGGATGTGGGTGTTGATCCACACGCACCCGAAGTCGAGCGCCCGTGACATTCGCATTGCCCGTGCGTGGTCCTTGGTCCAGACGCTGGAGGCCAGGCCGTACCTGCTGGCGTTGGCCCAGCGCAGCGCCTCGGACTCGTCGGTGAAGCGCTGCACCGTCAGGACGGGGCCGAAGACCTCGTCGGTGACGATCTCATCGCCCTGCCGCAGGCCGCCGACGACGGTCGGGGTGTAGAAGAAACCTCTCTCGCCCTGCCGGGCCCCTCCGGCGGTGACCGAGGCGTGGTCGGGCAGCCGGTCGACGAAGCCGCTCACCCGCTCCAGCTGCGCGGGGTTGTTCAGCGGCCCATAGAGCACCTCGGTGTCGTCGGGCATGCCGGTGCGGGTGGCCTTGGCCTGCGCGGTGAGTGCCTCCAGGACGTCGTCGTGCACCCGCGGACCGGCGAGCACCCGGGTGGCGGCGGTGCAGTCCTGGCCGGCGTTGAAGTAGCCGGCCAGCGCGATCGCCTCCGCGGCGGCCTCGATGTCGGCGTCGTCGAAGACGATGACCGGCGCCTTGCCGCCGAGTTCGAGGTGCACCCGTTTGACCTGCCGGCTCGCGGCCGCTGCTACGGCCATGCCGGCGCGCACCGAGCCGGTGATCGACACCATCGCCGGAACCTCATCATCCACCAGCAGGCCGCCGGTGCTGCGGTCCCCGCAGATCACGTTGAACACCCCCGGCGGGAGGAACTCCGCGGCGATCTCGGCCAGCAGCGCGGTCGTGACCGGGGTGGTGTCGCTGGGCTTGAGCACAACGGTGTTGCCGGCGGCGAGCGCGGGTGCGAACTTCCAGACTGCCATCATCATCGGGTAGTTCCACGGCGTGACCTGCGCGCAGACTCCCACCGGCTCGCGCCGCACGAAGGAGGTATGCCCGGCGAGGTACTCACCGGCCGAGCGGCCCTCCAGCACCCGGGCGGCGCCGGCGAAGAAGCGGATGTGGTCCACCATCGGCGGCAGCTCCTCACTGGCGGTCAGCGCCAGCGGCTTGCCGGTGTTGCGGCTCTCCGCGGCGACCAGCTCGTCGGAGCGGGCCTCGATCGCGTCCGCGAGGCGCAGCAGCGCGACCTGGCGCTGGGACGGCGTCGTGTCCCGCCAGCCCTGGAACGCCTTCGCCGCGGCAGCGGTGGCCTGCGCGACGTCGGGGGCGCCGGATAGCGGTGCGGTGCCGCAGGTCCGGCCGGTGGTTGGGTCGACCAGCTCGGTCGTGCGGCCGTCG
>JAABUI010002168.1_pt1 | contig 11002 bp, 10 predicted proteins | sample 5559111 | NCBI WGS metagenome assembly JAABUI01 (sample SAMN10711870, study PRJNA513365) | rock metagenome | isolation source: Antarctica rocks | place: Antarctica: Victoria Land, Buttleship Promontory
GTCTCCAGCCCTGGTGGCGCTTCCGCTGCTCTGCCTCTACTCGGTGCCGGCGTCCATCGCTTCCACGATGCTTCCGTGGTACTCGTTCGCCATTCCGGCACTGCTGTACGCGGTGTTGCTGGCCGGCACCGGACGCCGGGACCGCCGGACGGGAACCCGTGCCGGAGTGGGCATGGCACTGAACGGCGCCACCATCGCGGCTCTGGCAACCGTGGTTGCGCTGCTGGTGGCCGGCTCGGTGACCAGCATCGGCACGACAGGACGACTGCCGCACACAAACGGAAACGGGCGGGGAACCATCGGACTGTCGCCGCTGGCCACCCTCCGCGGTGCTCTGCAGCGCTCGACGCCGGTTGACGTGCTCACCGCCTCGGGGGGGGCCCAGCCGGGATACTTCCGAACTGTCGCGCTGACGAAATGGACCGTCAACGAGGGATTCTCACTGAGCGACCTGCAGGCCGACGTGTCCGATATCAGCGGACCGCTCGACGGATCATTCTCGGCCACCGACGACAGTCGGGTAACCGTGACGACGCAGGGCTACCAGGATCGGTTCCTGCCAATCCTCGACGGCACCACTTCGGTCAGCGGCCTGGAAAATCCGTGGGACTGGGATGCATCCCTGCGGACGGTGTACCGGGCGGACAGGGTGAAGCCAGGCTCCTATCTGCTCGATGTGCGTCAGGGGCAGCCGGACTCGTCCGAGTTGCGAGCGGACACCGTGGTGCCGGGAGGGCCGCTGACCGAAACCGGCTCGTTGCCCAAGCAGGTTCGCGATACAGCCATGGCGGTGACCGCCGGCGCCGACTCTGCCTTCGACAAGGCTGACGCACTGCGAAAGTGGTTCACGGACAGCCGTAACGGCTTCACCTACTCGCTCGCTGTCCCTGCTGGGGACAGCGGAGATTCTCTCATCGACTTCCTGACGAACAAGAAGGGCTTCTGCGAGCAGTACGCGGCGGCCATGGCCGTGATGCTCCGGTCGCTGAACATCCCCAGCCGGGTCGTCGTCGGCTTCACCCAGGGCATCAAGCAGCCCAACGGTAGTTACCTGGTGACAAGCCACGACGCGCACGCTTGGGTCGAGGTGAAGTTCGACCAGAACGGCTGGGTCAGCTTCGACCCGACACCTCCGGTCGACGGACAGGGCGGCCAGCAGGGCTTCCACGAGAACGCGGTCGCGCGGCCCACCTCCAGTGTCGCAGCGACGCAAACACGGACGCTGGCAACCACCAAAGCACAACTGCCGAACGAATCGACCAGGGCCACCCGATCCAGCGTCGTCGCCACTGCAGCCGACGTAGCGGCCGCAGCGGGGCCCTCACCGTCGGGTTGGCCCCGGTTCGTACTCGTCACCCTGCTGGCCGTGGCACTGATGATCGGCCTGCTTCTGCTTCCGACGGCAGTCCGGCAGGGTCGACGACGCAAACGTCTCCGCTCGACTCCGGACCGACCCGGAACGCCGGCCGACGCGTGGGCCGAAATAGAGGACACGGCGATCGATCACGGCATCGTGCCCAACTCCGCGGAGTCCGCGCGGGCGACCGCGAACCGGATAGCCAAGCGGGCTCACCTCAATCCGGATGACAGGGCCCGGTTGCGGGGTGTGGTGATGGCGGCGGAACGCGAGTGGTACAGCAACTCCGTGTCGGCGCCCGAGCAATCCGCGTTCCGGTCCCACGCCGGGGCCGCAATGGCCCCACCCGACCTCGCCGAGCAGCGTGGAACGGGCAACACTGCGTCCAACGGGGCGCTGCTGACCCGTCAGCGGCCGGCGCACGAACCGAAGGACGACGCGGACCTGCCCGCCGCCGCCCTCAGCGTCATCAGCGGCCTCCGCGAACACGCGAAGATCCGGCTCGCGGACCGCATCCTGCCCCGATCCCTTCGCAGCTCCGGCCGCTCCTGAACGGCAACTACCGCACGAAGTTGACCAAGCTGGCACCCAAGGCGGCATCCGTGAGGAACAAGGTCATCCTGGGCTCACGTGCCGACCAAGGCGAACCGCCAGGTCGTACGCGTCACCCTGCGGGGCGTCCGGCCACTGCCGGATCAGTCGGGCCACGGGTACAGGCTGGCGTGCTGGGTGATACTCGGTGTTCCGGTGATCGGGTCTATTTCGATGCCGCTGGATTGGTGGCTGCCGTTGGCGTGGGCGATGCCCGCTAGGACGAGGGGTGAGCTGTTCCCGGCCGAGGGCTGGGATGGTGTCGCTGAGGTTGATCGCCGGTCCGTCCGTGCCGCCGAGGCCGATGGATGCGGTGATCAGCAGGTAGGCCCGTTCGCCGGTGGACAGCGCGCCGATGTTCCCGGGGATCGCTTCCAGGTCTGCCCAGTGGCCGACGTGTTCCCGGGGTTGTATCCACGGGTTGCCGGGTGCTGCGAACCGGCCGCCGAAGCCGCGGATGAGCAGCTCCACCGCTGCCGCGGTGGTGTGCATGCCTTTGGGCCAGGCCCGCAGGTCCTGGTTGATGGCCGGCGCGGCGGACTTTCTGGTGCGGGCGGCGGCCAGCTCGGTGACGCCGGTCGGTGGCTGCTCGGTCACGATCCCTCCAAGTTGCGGTGTTCGGCGGCCGCACGAACGACCACGGGTTCGAGTATGACCGGGGCCGGGCACGGGCCAGACCGACGGTCAGGCTGCGCGGCCACCGTCGTGGTGGGTGTAGTGCTATCGATCCTGGTCGGTGCGCCGGTCCGGAAGGTGGCGCACACAATTGTCGGGGTGGTGGGTCAGTGTCCGGCGCGGCGACCGCGACGCACACTGGAACAACAGGCCTGGATCCGTTTTATTCGGTCCCCGCCGACACGCCCGCCTGACAACTGTCAACGCCAAGCCGTATCTGCGAGGAGGACCACGGTGGAAGTTGGATGATCATGGATGATCCGGTCGGCGCTGGTGGGCAGGCGGAGCTGGTCGGGGTGACGCCGGCGGCGTTCACCGCCCGGATGGATCGGGTCTGCTCGCGGCTGACCGCCGGCGCGGTGCAGGCGCAGCGGAGCACCCGTATCGCGCCGTGTCACCGCCGGGTGCGGTTTGTGGTGCCGCCGTGGGGGTGGGGGGATTACACCGTGCACCTGGACGAACCGGACCCGCAGCTGAGCGCTGTGGGTGTGGTCCAGCCGGGGCGCCGTGACCTTCAGGGGTTGGCCGATACGCACGATGAACTGCCCGTCGCCGCCCGGGCCGCGTTGACCGGCGCCGCCGGAGTGGCTGCCGGCATCGCGGTGGCCGGCGACCTGCAATGGCCGGGGTTGCTCGAGGCGCTGTTGACGGTTGGGTTGGGCGGCGCCGGAGTCGCCGCGCAGGTCAGTCGGTGCCGCTCCCGGATCCGCCGCCGCCAAGACTCCCGCCGGCTGCTCCCCACCGACGAGATGTTCCTGCCGGCTTACAACGTGCTGGCCGCGTTGATGCGCACCCAGATGCTGCTGACCGCCTACCCGGTGGCGATGAAGCGGGAGGCGAAGCTGTACGGCCTGCAGCCGGTGCCGTGGCCCACTCGGCACAACCAGGTCCCCGCCGCGATGCACCAAGCTCTGTGGGACCTTTTGACCGGAACTGGCGCGGAACCACCCGATCAGGTCCAACACGCCGCCCAGGCGGTGGCCGATGCGGTGCGGCGCGACATCTGGTCGGCCTGGAACGAGTTCGACTCCTTCCGCCCGGCACGGTTGCCCGACCCGGGCGCCGAGGCGGCGCAGTGGGCCGCCCGGACCACGCCGGCCGCCGACCTACGAGGTATCGCCGGCGACCTGGCGCAGGACCGCGCCGTCCGGGAACGCGCCGGTCAAGACGTCCGCGACATCAACGACAACTCTGACCTCTGACCTCTGACCTCGGCAACACCCAACCACCGTTCACAGGGTCTGGCGGATTGTTTCCCCGGGAACATCTCCGCCGGATCTGCCGGTGGCGACCCGGGGGCGGACCTGCTCTGGCACCCGCCGCGTGTCGGCTAAGCACTGCCTATGCCGCACTGCCTGTGCTAAAATGGCGGAGTGAAGATCGTCAGGACCATCCACTTTGGCAGGACTCGGGAACGCCCGACGAAGTTCAGAGTAACCGTCTGCGATAGTTCACTACGTAGGGTTGATGTGGCGGTAGATGCTGGCGCGTGAGACTCCGAGGGCTTTGGCGATTTGGGTGGGTGTTTGTCCGTTGGCTCGACGGGCTCGGGCGGCGGCGAGGGTGTCCGGGGTCATGACGGTGGGTCGACCGCCGATCCGGCCGTGTTCGCGGGCGGCGGCCAGTCCGGCGAAGGTGCGTTCTTGCAGCATGTCTCGCTCGAGTTCGCCGAAGGCGGCCATCATGGTGAAGAAGAATTTGCCTTCACCCGTCGGGGTGTAGGTGCCCGCGAGCCGTCCGGTGAGGATGCGCAGGCCGATGCCGCGGCTGTGCAGGTCGTCGGCGATGGTGAGGACGTCCTTGACGGACCGGCCGAGGCGGTCCAGTTTCCACACGCAGAGGGTGTCGCCGGCGCGGAGGTAGTCGAGGGCGGCGAGCAGCCCGGTGCGGTCTTTGACCCGGCTGGAGATCTTGTCCTGGAAGATCCGGTCGCAGCCGGCCTCCTCCAGGGTGTCTCGTTGCAGCTGGACCGTTTGCGGGACCGTGGAGACCCGGCAGTAGCCGATCAGCTTGGAGTCCTTGGTTCTGCCCATACTGCGAGTGTCGCACAACCCGTCTCACAACACAGTAGGTTGATTACATGTTGTGAGACGGGTTGCGGACGTTTCGAGTTGGCGTGTCGGGGGTGTGAGTAGCAACTGCGCAGGATCCTCCGTTAAGGGTTGGTGATCGCGGCTCTCAGTCGTCGGCGGCGGTGCGTGGGTCACGGAGTGGCCGGAGCTGGTCGCCGCCATTCCGATCGGGGTTGGTGAAGTGGTAGCGGCCGAGGAGGTTGATGTGGTCGTGGATCAGGGGTGAGAGCCGCTCGACGTCGGCGTCCTCGACGAGGTAGCCCTCGCGGCGGAGCTGGGCCAGGGCGGCGTCGAGGTAGCGGGTGTTCCACAGCACGATGGCGTTGAGGACGAGGCCAAGCGCTCCGAGCTGGTCTTCCTGGCCTTCGCGGTAGCGCTGGCGCAGTTGGCCGCGTTGACCGTGGAAGACCTGGAATGAAGTCCGGTTCCCGGTATGTCCACTTCGGTACCCGGTCGTTGAGTATTGCGGCCGGGATGGATCAGTCGACCGTCGCGGCGCAGCTGCGGGCGTTGCGGGAGGAACCTGACGGGTTGGTGGTGTTGATCGACGGTGACCGCGGTGGTGATGGTGACCTGTACGAGCTGGTGATCCCCGCTGCCTTGGCGCAGCGGGCCGGGCGGCAGGACTGGCGCGGCGGGAAACTGCACGCGCTGCGGCCGGTGTTCCTGGAGCTGGGGATCCCGGCCGCGCTGGTGTATGAGACGTTGGAGCAGGCCAGGGCCCCGCTGGCCAGCTTCGAGCTGATCACCGCGGCGGGGCTGTCCCGATCGGCGGTGTACGCGGCGTTGGAGACTTTGTCCGCGTTCAACCTCGCCGGCCAGCGCGGCGGCCGGTGGAGCGTCGTGGCCGCCACCAGTCTGACCGTGTTGGCCGAGCAGTTCGGCGTCCTGGAAACCATCAGAAAAACGGTGCAACGTCACCGTGACGAAAGAGCCGCGTACCGACGAGTCTTGCAAATGGTGGAGGCGAAGCCGCTCCTGTCCCCCGGCCCCGCAGACTGGTACTGGCCGCCGCCGGACCCGCCACCACAAGACGACGTCACCGCGTTGGATCTGCTCGAGCGGATCCTGGGCGCACACCCCGTTCCGGCGTGAGCTGATGTGACCGCGGATCGCCGCGGGTTGTGCCGTTGGCGCTGCCCGCTACCTCGATGGTTGCAGAAACCAAGCGACCCCCCTCGCGCCAGGTGACGGGCCCGCTGGCCGCCTCACCCCCCCGAGGCGGCCAGCCCCCCTATCCGAAAGCCTGGTTTGCACGTGAGTACGCGATCATCGCAACGTAATCGGCCAAGGGCTCGGGAACGTGTCACCGGGGGCACACCACGCCCAGACTCGGGAACGCCGGACCAGGGGCCAAGTACCCCGTTACCCAGAGGTAATGTATTGCATAACCACGGGTTGTGCAATACACTAGAGGTATGGTGGTCAGGTGGTCGGACAGCACAGACAAGCACGGTGTTGCGCGAGAAGACGCTCTGCACGCCATGGCGAACGCTTACTACACCGAGTCGGAGTTCGACGAACCGCGAGTGCCCGGCCACCGCCGGCCGACCCTGTACATCGGGCCGTCCCGCCAACTCGGCGGCCCGCTGCTGGAGATCATGGTGGAACTGGTGCCCCCGCGGGACCTGTTGGTCTTCCACGTGATGATCGCCCAACGTAAGCACTTGGATCGAATGAAAGGAGTCCAGCCGTGAGCACAGATGCCAGTGACGCGAGGTTGGCCGAATGGGCCGAACACGAAATGGCCTTGAACCCCGACTCGACGACCGCCTTGCACGGCACGGTCGCCGCCGCGAAGGGCCGCGCCGTGCTGGAAGCCGCCCTGGGCGGCCCGGAAGAAGTAGAGCGGGCCATCAACCCCGGCGGCCGGCCGTCGATCGACCCGTACGCCCAGCCGGGAGAGCACTCCCGGACCCGGCAGGTCCGCCTCGCCGCGCACATGAGCAGCCAGCTCGACGCCCTGGCCGCTGCGCAGCACCGGCGGCCCAGCGACCTCCTCCGGGATGCTGTCGCCCAGTACGTCCAAATGCACCGGGCCGGATAGGGGTCGCCCAGGCTTTACAGTGCTCGCCGACCTACTGGACTACGCCGACTGACCCGCGCGGCTGGAACCCCCTTCCTTCCTTCCTTCCTTCCGGCCCACCATCGAGGACCGCTACTTTGGCCCCCGATGACATGTTCCCGAGTCCTGGGCCCTAATGGCCTGGGGATTGGCCCGTGAAGCAGGAGGGGAGTGTGGCGTGAGTTCGTCGACGACCCGCATTGCAATGCAGCGAGCGCCAAGCAATTGATCAAGGTCCGGTGATTCGGTACCGATAGTCTCGGATATCACTGATACATGGTACGGTAACGCAATCGGTACCGATACACCGCATGCGTATCTATCGGTACCGATAGATACGGATGGCTCCGGTAGTAACCAACGTGCGAACGAAAGGGCAGAAATGCAGATCACAGCGCTGGTCAACCAGAAGGGCGGCGTTGGGAAGACGACGACGACCATCAATACCGCCCGAGCCTTGGCTCGGCTTGGGCGGAAGGTCCTGGTGGTGGACATAGACGAGCAAGCCGCTCTCACCTTCCATTTCTTGGGCGACGAGGGCGAGAACCTCGCTAGCCTGTACGACGTCATCGGCCCTCGAGGGGCGACCACCCTGACGCAAGCGATCGTCAGTAGCTCCGTCGAACACCTCGATGTCATGCCCGCCAACGAGGACCTCGCCCTCCTCAACAACGACCTCGTCGTGGCTGGCGTCGGCCGAGAACGGCGGCTGCGAAAGGTTCTGCGTTCCGATGCCACCACGTACGACGACGTTCTGATCGACTGCCCGCCGTCGTTGAACCTGCTGACGGTCAATGCGCTCGTAGCAGCTGACCAAGTGCTGGTGATTACCGAGCCGGAGCTGTACAGCGGACGGGGTGTCGGAAAGTTGCTCGACACGATCGACGGCGTCCGTGAGCACCTCAACCCGCTGCTACGCGTGGCGGGAGTTCTGATCAACAAGTATGACGCCAGAGAGGAAATCCACGTCCGCCGGGCTGTAGAGATCCGCGAGCAGCTCACCGCCGCCGATCCCCCGATAACCGTCATGCCGACCGTTGTCCCGCGCTGGACGACGGTCATGCGCACCACCGACGCTGGCGCAGACATCGCCGACTCGAACCACCCCGCGGCTCGGAAGCTCCTCGGCTTCTACCTAGACATAGCCAGGGCGCTGGACCCCGACATGCCGCCTCTTGACGCAGAGGCCCTCCAATGAGCAGCACGAGCAACCCACAGCCAATGCAGGTCCGTCGAGGCGGTGCCAAACGTGGCGACCACGGCACTTACCTCGCGGCTCGGACACAGGAGACAGAACACCCGCAGCCTCCTGCTCCAACTCCATCAGTTCCTATCAGTCCTATCGGTACCGATCCGACCTCAGTGAACGCGTTCGATACTATCGCTCACAATCCGGTGCAATCGGACCCGATACTGTCGAACGACAGAAATGCACAGCCCTCGCCGCCCTATCGACCAACTGATGCCGCCGCGAGAGCGAAGGCTGCGTACGACGCCAAGCCTAAAGTCATCTTCCGCGGAGTTGACGAGATCGTAAACGGCAAGTTGCGGGCGATCTACAAGCATCAGCTGCATCAGCCCGGGGGAGTCGAGGGTTGGAGTGAATGGGGGCGCCTGGCTGTGCTTGAGGCATTCATTGCTGCGTACGAGCGCGAGAACGGAAAGATCGACGCAGACCCAAGCGTCCAGCTCAAAGCAGGCCGGACATCTCGGTAACATCACGCCCTATCGGTGCCGATAGTGTCGCGTATCGGCTCTATCGGTTCCGATACTATCTGTTGGGGGGGGAGAGCCCAGCGTGACGTCAGGCACCGGATCGCTGGTGTCGATCCTCCGGCGCGGCCAATCAGGTCGGATTCTCAGGTCAGGGCTACGGCGTTTAACAGTGGGTCGTGCGTGCCTGCCCAAGGTTTGGTCGCGCCGCCCTGGGTGTCGGCTCGGGCCAGGCTGGTTTCACTCGCGTTCCGCATTCGAGCGATCGTGGTCGGTCGAGAGTTGTACCCGCGTTTAGACCCGCCGACAGTCCGAGGCGGGTGCGAGCATTGTTTGGAGTTCGTCGACGGGTTGGTCTAGTGCGTCGCTGCCGGATCCCCATAGCTTCCAGCGCAGGCGCTCGTACAACTCCGGGTGTTTGCGGCGGATGGCGTAGTCGTTGTAGCCGAGCCATAAGAGCGTCGCCGGGGTCAGCTGGTCGGTACTGCTCACCCCCCAAGCGGGGCCGTATTTCCCATCGTTGGGCAATTGCTGCACGGTGGCGTCGTCTGTGTACAGGAAGACGGGCCGGTACACGCTGGGGGAGGATGGGGGCGCCACCAAACGCACAGGACTGGGTATCGACGACTCAGGGGCTGGCTGTCGTAGCGGAGACCACTCCAGGTGCAGCGTGTAGTCGGTGTAGTCGGCGGCGGGACGCGCGCGCGAGGACCAGGTTGAGGCTTTCACTGCCGTCTCGTAGGTCAGCGCCAGTGCTGGTTGATTCGGGGCGTCGTCAGGTTCTGGTCGCCAATCACGCCGAAGCCACCACTGCTTCTTCTCAGCCGAGCCCCCAAACCCGTTGTCGGGTTCCAATCGCCGGGCACGGTAGGCCAAAGCGGGCGGAATTCGTTCATGATCGACGCGATCGTAGCCAGCCTGCAGGAAGGCTTGGACCACCCAGTGCCGGGGGTCCAGGCCGTGTTCACGCACTAGAAGAGGCTGCTCAAGTGCGGCAGCGATGGGGTCGCCGACGAAATAGGCGAGCTGCAGATCATCGACGACGAGCTCCAGGGCGGCCCGCGCAGACACCGGAAGGTCGATGTCCTCCAGGTACCTCCTGCGAAGCCGTCGCAGAGCTGGAATGAGTCTGGGATCGATCGTGACCAACTGCCGAAGTCTGCCGTCAGGACCCTTTTCGTATGGTCCGTCGATTCGAGGTGGCGGATCCAGTTGAAGGGCCTTTACGTCGTTTCGTTCGTACGCCAGCAACGTTCGGGGGACGGTCACCGCCCCCCGGCAGGTGCCGGCGGGCATCTGAGTTCTCAACTCCGGCGCCCAGTACACCTCGCGTTGACTGACGAGCACTTCATCGCGCCGCGCCGCGATCGTTGCGATGACCCCAGCGGCATACTGCAAAGCCGAGTCAGAGGAGTAGTCCGGCAACTGGCTCACCGCCTGGAGATGCGATAGCAACAGCTCGATCCCCTGCGGGTCGTCCAGAATCGAAACTGGCTGGCCCGCGGGAGTGATCGCCTTCTTCGTCAACATGGCATCGGTGATGAGTTTGCCCGGATACAACGGGAGCGGTTGCCCGATCAGGCGCGCGATCGCGGATGCGCTGATCGGTTGTTTATTACGGTGGTTTGGCTCCCAGCCGTTCTTCCAGATCCAGATCTGATCCAGTTCGAGTTTGGGTTGTTCGCCTACTTCCGTACCCCAAATCGTGGTCCACGTCCGGATCTGAATCCACAGTGGGTCCGTGCGGTCCAGGTCGACCGTGGTGGCCGCCCGGATGGTCTCCAGCTCATCGAGGTCATTCACGTCATCGCTATGCAGCCGCTCGATGATCACAATCGGGCCGCCACCGTCGACTGCCCGGTACACGCGCACATGGGTGCGGGCCGGCTCGCCGCCGCGAATCAGCCGGCCCGGCACTATCCGCTCGTCAAGCAGCTCTGATGTCACGCTTGTGCTGCCGATCGGACGTAGCCAGCGGGGCGTGTCGTCGTCGGCGGCACTGGGGGTGCGGTCGAACCACCACAGGTCGACGGTGCTATCTAGCCACAGGGATTGGCCGCCCGCGGTCGATGCATCCGGCGGCGGCATGACGTCCTCCGATATGTACCGCGACACCCGTGAAGGGTTGCGGCCGATACGCCGAGCGACATCGGCCGTCGACAAGTACACGGAAGTCTGGCGGTCACGTCGCCGCATCAAGTTCATGCCAGTACTGTACAACTCTTCACATGCCAACGCACCAACTAGTGCGCCTGATAGCATCTACCGGTGCGCTATGCTCTCGTCTCACTTCCAAGGAAGTGAGACACCGGCTTTCAGGCTTCCGGCCCGAGGGGGCGGTGGACGCCAGACCTCATCGCCTGGGCGGTCACCGTTGCGCCGATACCAGGCCACTAGCCAGATCGCTCAAGACGGCCGCAGGGTCTACTCGAGCTCGCGCTGCCGACTGTCACGAGAAGAGTGCTAGGGCAGCGTCAACGCTGCGATCAGCGTGATGCTCAACCAGTGCTCGAACTCGTCGGGCGTCCG
>JAABUI010002172.1_pt1 | contig 10996 bp, 13 predicted proteins | sample 5559111 | NCBI WGS metagenome assembly JAABUI01 (sample SAMN10711870, study PRJNA513365) | rock metagenome | isolation source: Antarctica rocks | place: Antarctica: Victoria Land, Buttleship Promontory
TACGTCATGAAGAACACAGTTTCCGCTCCTGTTGAGAACCATGTCAAAGTAACAAACCCTGGGCGATACGCGTAGTAGAAGCAGTTCAAATAAAAATGCTGGAATTGTGGAACGAAAAAGTAAAAGAATTCCACGCAAAACAGAAGAGGTGCAATAATCTATGTTTATATTTTTCCCATGGTAAAGAGCAAAGAGCAAAAGGGGTATCATCCATGTTCATCAAACACCGACCGTATCCAAGCGTAACGCCAACCTCCTAAAGCATCAAGGTAATACCATCATGTAGATGTATCTCCTTGCTGGAATGAGTCGTTCTGATGCTCTGCATCTTTGTGATTGCCCTTTAGACTGGCAAGTACTTTCTTTGCCCATTCTTGAGCCGAGGCCATCTTGGCTTTGACATATGCCCAAAATTTATTCATCTCAACTTTGGTTTCTTTCGGTTCGCCGGTGACTTCGTTTTCTTCAACCACTGTCATTTCGTTACTTGCTGAATTGTTCTCCTGGGAAGTCTCTGATGTGTCCGATACATTTGGTGCTTCGGATGATGTTTTGTCAGGAGGAAAGTCGATTGGAGTGTCGTCAGAGTTAGGCTGATCCGAATGCAAGCCCACAGGTTTGAGTGGTAGACGTAAGGTGCCATTGTTTGGTCTGGGTTGGACGCCTATGGAGTCACAGACAATGTTGTACACTTCGATATTTTCTTTTGTGGGTCAGCAAATGTGACAGATCTCAGGCAGATGAGGATAGGGAAGTGTATACTTACGGAATGGTTCGAGCCTACTGTTAGGCTTGTGAGGAAAGGCCGGACCACGAGCAACGAATATCGCCCGCATCAAAGGATGTTCGTGATCATACCCATGGAGACCCTTTGGGTGGTAGGTCTCACCCTTCGCCTTAGCAGCATTCACATCGAAGTCTTCTTTATGGACTATCGCATAACCTGTCTTAGGTACTACCCACAAGGGAGCAATGCGAGCGTTGTTCGAGAAGTGATACTTGGCGGGCATATTCTCATCCCGTAAGTAGACGTCGAACTTCCCACTGCTCTGCGACTCGACGAGGAGACGATCATAGAGGCCACGAATGTCAATAGGGTTCTTTGGTCTCAAACCATATAACGGCCAACCGTCGATGTGCTCTACAAGATCAAGGTCAATAAGATCGTCAAGCTGTATGCATCGATCCGTTGATGTGGTCGCCATACCATGGTCACTGACCACGATGACGTTGACCAATCCAGTGATATTGCGCTCATCAAGGCCGGTGAACAAATTGTGAAGCATGGTGTCGACAGCTGAGATCGTACTCCGAATTTCCGAGCTATTGGGACCATAGGTATGGCCATCAGAGTCAACAACAGGAACGTAAGCCGCAATAAGCTGCGGTCGTTGACTCGATGCTGGAGCAGTTTCATCATCAGGTAAGTCCAGGAGCTCAAGGATACGTTCTGTCTTTCGAGGTAAGATCTCAGACATGTTAAACTTATCAATGAAGGTGGCGGAGAAGTCCATGCCTGCTTCGGACCCGGGCCACATGTGTATTGCAGTCTTCACTTTTGCTTTCTCTGCCGTCACCCATATCGGCTCTGCTCCTGTCCACCACTTCTCTTCTGTGCTTCCTTCACCAGTATGAAACTCTTCATTTAAGTCCGGTGCCCAGAATGTGTTACCCACAATACCGTGGCTTTCGGGATACAAGCCAGTGACGAGGGTGTAATGATTTGGAAAAGTGACACTTGGGAAGCTAGGAAGCATGTGTTTTGGTGAGACGCCTTCGGCAATAAACTGATTCAACGTTGGGGTGATCCCTCGCTGAAGAAAGTCTGCACGGAAGCCATCGAGTGATATGAGGATAGTGGTAGGTGCGAAAGTAGATGAGCCATTGAAGAGTGGAGCTGCCGTTGATGAAGTGTTCATGGAACGGGATACCTTGTATGCTCCAAAAGTGAGTAAGGCAAAAAGCCCAGCTATTGATATAGCGAGAATATGCCAGGGTCCTAATTTCCGACGCTGTGAAGATTAACAGCAGCTCAATCATAGCTTGTGAATACTTCATTCACCTTGTTCTTTGATGCATGTGCAAGGTTTGATTTGTCTAATTCGGCAGAGCCGGAAGACGCCTGCGAGCTAGCATCACTTATGGGGCCACCCTCTTCCATTTCGTACATAAGTTTGCCTTCTTCATCATGACGGCTAGCTGTTGTACCTCTCCTCCTTTTACGTGACGGACGCTTCCTGCCAATGCCTCTAGGTTTATCCCTTCCTGACAGCCCTTTTCTTGCGCCTTTATTGAGAAAGCTCCGTGGCTGTTCTTGGATACTTTCGTCAGTCAACAATTTCTCCCTCTCCTCCTCTTCCTTGAGGAGCTCGCGGTCATGCTCAACTATTTCTGTTGAGCCGCGTGCATTTCTCAGGATCGGGTCATCCTCAAAGTCGGTGTCTGCGTCCGAGGTCAACGGAGAGACATCCTCATACTTCTGTTCTAGATTGCTTTGCTTGTCTGGATGCGCCACCGTAGCCATAATGAGGGAGCATCAAGGCAGGAAGGCTGCTTTCCTGATCACAGAATCTCATACGAGTTTTTATGTCATCTGAATGGTGTTTGGGAGTTGGTGATAGAAGTGTAGCATTTAACTTGAGCCGCAAGGCTGATTTGAAACGTTATCTAAGCCACCATTATTGTTGTTGGCCACCACGTGATACCTTGCTACATATATCTCTACTTAGCGGATGATCGGTTGATGCTTAAAGTCGGAAGTTCTACTCGAAGTCTCTCGCAATGAGTCAAACTAGCCTCAAAAAACCAGCATTTGTTTTATCTCATGTCACTGCAAGAGCAGCACTAGAGCCTACAAGCGTCTTTTGCTTATGGACTCTCTTTATCCTGTTTAGAACCAAGTTTCACTTCAAGTTCTGGATCACTTCGTTCAGGCAGTTCACATGCACGCAAATGAGGGGAAGTGGTAATGATGTGCGTGGGCATTGCCCGAGATGACATCGCATTAATCATATCATTCATTTCTCTCATAGTGACTATAAAGATTATAGGCTTGATTTTCGTCTTTTCTCAGCGGATTCCTGCAAAATTTTGATGACGCCTGCTGGATCTTTTGCCCCAAAAACGGCCGAACCAGCCACAATCACATTCGCACCAGCTTCGGCGGCCTCGTCGATCGTCCCTTCACCCAATCCACCGTCAACCTCAATGTAAAGTTCTGGATACCGCTCTCGTAGCGCCTTGACTTTCGGTAGCTCCGAGGCCATGAATTTTTGACCGCCAAATCCAGGATGAACAGTCATGACCAACGCCATCTAGACCCAGAATTAGCGGCTCTCTTTCTGTCAGATGGACGGCTTCCGCTTACATCTGGAACCTCTTCCTTTTTGGGATTCTCCAGAATCTCCCAGAGAACATCCACAGGGGTGTCTGGCTTGATCGCAATCCCCGCTAGCATGCCATTCTCATGTATATACCGAATCATCTCTTTTGGGCTAGTCTTAGCTTCTGTCTGGTCTGCGGGATTCTCCGCGGCTGTAGATGTGATAGCGGCTTCATAGTGAAAGCAGTATAGGTCGCATCCGGCTTTCTGAAAGTCTTTAACCCATTTCTTAGGCTAGAAACCCCAGAGAGATTAGCGAGGGCTTCGTTTGCGCCTAGTTGAGATGGAAACGGAGCAGCGTACATATGCCTACCTCGGCAATCATCATATGGCAGTCAAAAGTACCTTTTCCTTTTGGAGTCTTAGGCCGCTGGACGTGAGGTCGTATCTTGGTCACAACAGGGGCTCCGAACGTCATATTTGGCACAAAATGGCCATCCATCTAGGGCGCCGGAGTCAGCTCGTATTGCACAATAGCTTCCGTATCCATAAGCTGGGCGGCAAGACTTACAATGTCAATATGAAGCCATGTCGCGCCTTGGTCAATAGTGTCAGAACAAGCAGCGCCTAGAGCTCCAAAATCCGCGGAGAGAATCGAGGGCGCAATTATGGCTGGGGGAGACATAGCGGTAGGCATTGTAATGTGCTTGTAGCTAGGCCTGCAAGATTCGTTTGAATTGGAAGAACCTGGCATTTACTCCAAGCTCAATTCAATTTGTTGATGAACATACGTTGAACTGCGCTCTTGTTCGGAGCTTTGGAATTTGTCAGTAAGACCTTCGGCTGCACGTCATGCCTTGGCGCTTCTAGTCTCCCGGCCAGCAAACACTCGGTTGTATTATTACTTCCTCATGAACCTTTCATCTCAACTCTCCAACTGCATGGAATCCATCCGTTGAACTCCGTCAACTATGTCTGCACATCGAGTTGCGGACCAGAGTATTCTCAGACGACGAAGTCTTGTTGGTCCACCAACGTCGCGACACGCCGAAGAGAGAAACAGAGGGCGCTTACGGTCATGCAACCACACCCAATCACCCACGCAAGTCGTGCTTAGGCCACTTTAGCTGTATTCGTGATTGGATTCGTCTCCTGTCTCGACCTCTGCATACCTCTCGTCGATTTCTGGCTCTTTAGAGTTCTATGCTGGCGCCCTTCCATGCTTGTCCCTGCATAAACCGTTAGGCCCATGTGCTGTAACCGCCCGCCCGAGTTTGGAAATAGTTCACCAGAATGTAGATGGTGGGTGGTATTAATATATGCTCGAGGTGGCCGCGGCCTCCATTGTCCATGGTCTCATCTTCAATCTAGGGTTTCTTTCCTTTCTTTCTCTCTCTCTTGAATCGCGTTTTTGTATTCCTGTGGCGATATTCGTTGATCGAATTCCCAGTCATAGACCCGTTGATCGGACATCTTGAAGTATTATCTACTAATATTTGGTATTTCCATCGTCGTTGCTTGATCATCCAGCAAAATTAGAATCTACTGTCATCATGAACAACTATCTCTTACCCGCTACAACATACGAAGTGCCCGCCCGGCTGGCCCGGAAGCACACCCTTAATACAATAATAGAAGATGAAAACAGCGAGAGAGAAGACTGCAGCGCCGATGAAAGAGAGGTTTGCGATCGAGGAAGAGACCAGTGTTTACGGCCGGGAGCTCGATCAACATCAACATCACCGGTACCATCGTTGACCTCTTCAATATCGTCATACTACAAAAGCAGTCGGCGGTCAGAGGATTTCGATGAGATGTACGACGTCTCCGACGATGACTCGGACATTGCCCCGTCCATCATGACTTCCATAAGCACACTGTCTGTTGACTCAGCGAACGAGAAGACGAACCGGTATCCTTCACTAGTGATACCATCCCCAAGCTACTGGCCTACGGTTCAAAAGGCGCAAACCCTGTCCCCACCGCGACCACCAAAGATACCAATCTCACCTGCAGCACTCTCCATGCTTGGACACGACCTTCCATCCGTGAGCCATCCGCCGTCACTCGATGGAAGCCTCAATTCGGACCCTCTTGCCGGTACCAGTGCCCCTGTCACACCTGAGCTGCAGCTACACCCAAGGAGTGGAGAGATATGGGGAGATGCCAACGCCGCGGGGCGGAAGAAGGCGACAAGGCCTGAGCTCAAGATACGTATTGATGATGGCTCAAAATGGATCCAAGAGCCTGGCTTTAGTCATGAAGAGCGCATCAGCGTTCAGGACTTTGCGGTCGACGTAGACCAGGATATTCCAGACAGTCCAGTCCTCGGCTCTGAGGATGGGTTCTCAGACGTCGGTGTTCAGCTGCCTGCAGACGCCCTCGATACGCTGAAGCACCTCTCCTCCGACATGCCAGCCCAGCCAGAGTTCGGTTCGCCCACCAACTCTGAGGCAGAAATGGAAGAAGTGGCAATGGCATTCTCTCCTCCCAAGCGCCCATCAAGTGCGGATATTACCCCTATGTCACAGACTTCAGACTACAGCATATCACGTCTTAGCATACCATCACCTGACAACTTTTTCTCTTCACTTGGATCCAACGCAAGACATACATGGTCCTTTGCTGGACCTGGTCAAACGTCTGCAATCCCCCCCTCTTCAACCACCGCCGAGCAATTCTATAATTGTCCTTGGATCAGGGACTTCCCTGCGACTGTTCCGCAAGTGGTCGAGATAGATGACAATGACACTGAGGGGCCGCCCACTGCTCGACAGATTCCCCCTCGCCCAGCTCAGGACCCACTACCTCAAACACCGATTGGTCCAGAGACGCGGCGCATAGACGATCATGACGAAGGGTACGAAGAAGCCATCCAAGAGATGGCTGAGAAATCTCTCGATAGAACTAGTGTCTGGCTTGCCGCTCAGACATCGTATATGTCGTCTTTGAGGGAGACATATCCTGCTAGTGAGGTGGGCCTTAGTACTACCACGAGTCCGAACCAAAGAAAAAGCCATCTACGAGATGATTCTCTAGGCTCTCCGATCCAGAAAGCAGTGCGCTTCCTTGAAAGTGAGGTAGCCAAGAGGGAGTTCACTAGTGCCAAGAAATGTGGTGACGGGGAATCAATATACTACCATGCTTTCCAGCACGTCCAGGCCGCGCAGAAACAAAGCGACGCTTTCAGACATCGTCACACCAGATCTGACTCCATTCAGACCAGCCGCATCAACTTGCCAGAGGAGCACCTAGCAGCGTTGCAAGGAGATCTTCATATCACCCACGTCGATCGACCGGATCCCAAACGACCAATTTCAATGATGCCTGGTAGAGAACCAGATCAGCTTGAGGAAACAACCGAGCAAAAGGTCATTGCACGAGTTGATAGGGAGCGCCAAGCACTGGAACAGGTCAATGCTAGGATGTGGGTTATCGAGGCAGCGAAGTATCTCAATGGAGGTAAGCTACTTAACAGCCCAGCTGTTCTGTCACTCAAAAAGGCACCCGCACTGGGAGACATCGGAAATGGTAAAGTCAAGCGTCAGGCTCGAATTCTGGACCTTGGCGGTCAGCCAAATGGTGACTGGGCGTGGCACGTATCCCGAGAGTACAGCTATGCTAGAGTCTACACCGCATCGGTGGAACAACACCTTGTCGACTCGGGTATTCGTGGTCCTCGCAACCACCGACGAGTAGCAGTGACGGAACTTTGGCAACTTCCATACCCAGACAACTACTTCGATGCCATCTCAGCCCGATCTTTGTTCTCGTTCCTCAAGGCTGAGAGGCCATTCGGGCAATCAGCAGACGAGTACGATCTATGTCTACAGGAATGCCTTCGATGTCTCAAGCCAGGAGGTTACCTTGAATGGTTCTTGATGGACTCTGAGATTGTCAATGCTGGCACCCGAGGCACAGCGGCTTCAGTCGAATTCGGATTCAACCTCAAGACCCGTGGCTACGATCCTGTTCCCACCAAGAGCTGGCTTGGTCGTGTTCGCCGCGCAGGCTTTGATGACATCAAACGGGCATGGATGTTTCTACCGATGGGCACGCCCACTAAAGAAGCACACATGCTACCTGAAACGCCACCACCTGATGTATCAACCTTCGAGAACGGTAAAGTCGAGGCTGTGCAAGGACCAGTCGGCTCGACTGCTGATGCAGCTAGTATGTCCGGACTTGTAGGTAGTTGGGCGTGGGAGCAATGGATGTTGAGATTGCACACCGAAATGGGAAAAGAGCAATTGTTGGATGGTGTTGGTGCTGTATTGGAAGAGGGTAGATCAACTGGAGCAGGATGGAGATGTCTGAGCGGGTGGGCGAGGAAGCCACTCGAGGCTTGAATAGAAGGATCAATGGGTTTTCTGGATGTCCATAAATAGACATGTTCGATCCTTTCTCCCGCAGTGTGGGATTTCTTATGTACAGCGCAATGAATCACTCTCCCTCATCAAATGAACAAATGAAAGCCTAGCATGTACGATCCCACTCGCACTCATCGATGTTCAGAGACTTTCCATTTATTATGCCGAATCTACCAAATGATGAAGTCCCCCATGATCTTCCACAAAAAACTCTTTCCTTAAATCCTCAGTATCTCCGTCTGCCTGCTTAGAAAACATCATCCCCAAAACTCGCCTCCTCATTGCTCTTGACACCTTCACAACTAATACCACCCATACTTCCAAACTACTGCTCATCCATCAACCAACCACGCTCCCACCTCCAATCCCCACCCCACCACCCAAAATGTCCCAAACAGCGCTCACCCCCCCATCAAACAGTACGTTCCGTACCTCCTTCCCCCACCCCCCCAACCCCCCCTACCCACCCATCACCACAACTAACACCCCCCTCAGCCCCCCCAACATCAGCAAACCTCTCCTCCGACCTCCACCCCCCCGGTTCCGCCGCCGCAAAAGTAAAAGTACGGTCCCCCATCCCTCCCTTCCCTTCCCCCCTTCACCTTCCTCCCAACAGCCTTCTGTACAAACGTGATTATGATTGCGATCGCTAACGCGAACGGCAGCCATGTTGTGTATGTAAGGACGAGAAGGCCTCAAGAGACGAATGCATGCTGTTTAGCACGGCGAACGATCCGCAGGAGGCGTGTCGGGGGACGGTGGAGAGGTATCGGAGTTGTATGCGGGGGTTTGGGTTTAGTTTGCCGTAAGGGGGGTGGATGGGAAGTTAGGAAGGAAGGAGGGAGGGAATAGGAGATGGAGAGAAGGGATAGGGGGAAGTGTACGATATCGCATTAAATGGAATTATTGCATGGTGGCGTCTTGCTGCATTTACGTGGATGGCTAATGGTAGGGGGGTTTTACGCCACTCTGATACTGTTTGAATCTCAATGAGATGAAATGCTATGCTACATGTTTTGATACAGAGGATTATGTAGTGAGAGATCAGGGTATCTTCGAAAGGCTTCTATCCTTCAGCACCCAAACAAGAAGCAAACGGCGTTTTAAGATTTCTTCTGCCCTTTCCCATTTCCCGACTTCTTCGCCTCTCGCGGCGGCGTCGCTCTCGTCCCTTTCTGACTGCCAGGAGAAGGGCTCTTCACCTCCTTCGCCTGCCGTGGCGGAGTTGGCCTAGTCGCTTTCTCGCCGCTCGAAGGCAACGAACTTTTCTTCGCCTCTTTGGGCTTCTCTTTCTCCTGCATGTGTGCTCTGAAGCCAAGCCACTCCTCCAGAACACCGCTTCTGGAAATGAGCTGCCATGTACACCAAAGATAGCAGATTCCAAAGCCCGCGGCGCCGATGAGCACGTTCAATACGACCCACAGGTCTGGTTTGGTTTTTGGCGGATCTAGGAATGCTTCTGCTGCGTGCCATAGGACCATAAAGGTGTAAAAGCCTAGATGCATCAGGGTAGTTGAAGTGCGCACGCCGCTCTTCTTCGCCTGGTTTCCGATATAGAGATCCAGGCTTGTGGGTGGTAGGCCCAGCAGATATGCCCATAAGAGAGAAAGGATACCGTATGGCATTCTTAGTTCATCTCGCTTCAGCAGTGGGAACAGGGTCCATACCCCCAGCATATTTGCCCATCCGATCCATGCTCGCATTTCGATCCCAAGGCCGCCGTCGCCGCCTAGAAGGATTGTCAGGGGTAGTAGAGGAAGTAGCACGCTCTTCTCATGAACTTGAAAGCTGCACAGGAAAAACCCCCAGGCAGAGCTAGCCAGCGCCCAGGGTAATAGTTCTTTCCGAGGGAAAAGCGAGATTGTCATGCAAGCTGGTAGGATAGCAATTATTGTGGCGGAAAGCGAGACACGTTGTAAGAGCGGGATTGGATAGGTGTGGAGTTTGTGAGCGGTGTGGATGGCGCACCAGATGTTTGCGACTTTGTCTTCGAAAAGTCCACGGGCGAAGGGGAAGATGCGGTGGACGGCTTGGGTGAGTTGGAGAAGTGGTGGATATAGGAAAGATTCGGTGTTGATGTATGGTAGGATGAGAGAGAATAGGGGGTTGACGTTGCGGTCCGTGGTCGAGAGAGGAGCTGATATACCACGATAGTTGTCGTACAGAGAGCCGAGAAGGAGAGGGGCGAACGATAAGGCGAAGGAAAGGATTGTAACGACAGCTATACCGAGAAATCGACTGATTCGGATCTGAGGGAGGAGGCATGCACCGATGAGATAGGCGAACATTGCAGGCGCGTAATATAATGCCATCTGTTTGAAGCACAATGCAGCAACGAAGAAGACGCAAGCCCACATATATCGATCTGAGAACAGACTCGACATACTAGCTAGTACGAAGCCCAACATGACAGTATTATATTGAAAGTGTGCATGATCAATCAAGATGGTAGAAGGTTGCATCAGTATTGCTACCAGAGCTATCGAGCTTTCCCATTTATTGACGCCTCGCAGCTGAGCAAATTTGCGGTTGAGTATGATGGTTGCCGGTATATATGTGATATATTCGGAGACCATCACAGTCGCACGCATGTAGACTTTTAGAAGCTGATCCTCAATGCCTCGAGACGAATATAGGGCGAACCATGATGGGTTGAAAATCGCTCCAACTTTCCCTAGAACCCAGCTGTGATAGGCCGTCAAGGGAGGGTAATCCAAACCCCAGTATTCTAGACCGTAGAAATACCATTGTGATATCGGCAGTTGCGTCGTGATCTCCATCCAATGTCTCTGCGCTTCGTAGTCACCGTGCATGGGTGGTGTTTGAAAGCCCGAGTATCCCCATAGTCCAGCACACCATCTGTAAAGACCCACAATCATGAGTGCCAGCGGTAGGATTACCCATTGTGAGGTATTGGTTCTTGCAGGCCAGAAAAAAGCCACCAAAGGAAAGGCAGGACTTTGGGCGCTGGCTTTTAGGTCTGGTAAAGCTATTTCGCTATTGGCTGATGGTGATGGCGGAGTCTTTTTCTTATTTCTCGCTTTGTTTGATGAGGAGGGAGCCACCATACTGAAATGCACATGGAATGACTCTCAGCGGAACATTTGTGAAGTCACCGAATCACCCAAACGCGTTTGAAAAGTTGAGGTCGCGAATCCGATAAGGCTACTAGCGCTCTCGGCTGCAGTAGCCTCGCACTAGAAGAGCTTCCCCGCCACAGAAAAAAATCGAATTTAAAGCTTGCTCAGTGCTCCCACCTTTTAAATCTCTTCACACCTCCCGACATACTCTGGAACAACCATCA
>JAABUI010002173.1_pt1 | contig 10993 bp, 14 predicted proteins | sample 5559111 | NCBI WGS metagenome assembly JAABUI01 (sample SAMN10711870, study PRJNA513365) | rock metagenome | isolation source: Antarctica rocks | place: Antarctica: Victoria Land, Buttleship Promontory
GCATCGAAGCTCAAAGCGTAACGGTTTGACCGCCCATACGGATGCGAAACGTCAACAGCTATGTCAATGCCAAACCCATCCCCTGACTACCTCCCCAACAACTCCTCCAAATCCATCTCATCCCCTTGCCCCCTGCGCCTCACCTCCCCCACCCCACCCCTCGGATGCTGAAAAGCCATCGGTTCATCACCCTCCCTGACATGTCGATCCGTCGCCATCCGCGTATCTACACCTGAATGATGCGGAGGCGGTATTTCGATTTCCATATCCGTATCGATGTTTGGGTTTCGAGTGCCGTTGAGTTGCGTGCTGGGGGTGAATGTAGTGGCGTTATGGTCTCTGCTATTGGACGTGGTTGTGGGGCGGGGATATGATGGCGGTGGGTGCTGGTGATGATGGTGCGTATATTGCTGTTGATCGGATGATGACGATAATGGCGGCGGCGGCGGATGTCCCATGATCTGCGGATCAAGCGGGATATCGCCATACCGCTGCAACGCCCTCATCTCAGCCACCGGAATAGCAGCAACAGCATTCGGCGCCTCGACCCCATTCCCATTCCCCCCGTTCACATTCACAAGCGGCCTCTGATCCATCTGATCAAAACAAACCAACCTCTCAATCATACTATTCGGATCCACCTGCATCCCCCCACCCCCACCAGCAGCCGCCGCCCTCCTCGCCTGAGCCGGCGACGCACCATTAACATCGCCCAGGGGCCGCACAGTGGGCGCCTTGGCGGCGGATTCCTTGCAGTCCGGGCAGTTTTTGATGACGAGGCTGACGGTCTCTTTGATGCGGACCCAATGGAATTTCTCGGCGATGGTGGCGGTCGTTTTATTGATGCCGCCGTGTTGCGAGGCGTGCACGGTGCGTGCGATTTCATACTGGCGCTGCGGATCGCTCACCACCTCTTTATCCTTCAACATCAGCCGTTCGCCCAACCCGCCCTCATCCCCTAACAGTTTATAATGCGTAGCCGCGCTCCGCAACCGGCTTTTCTCCGCGCGATCCGCGCCGCTGGGATAGGTGCCGTGTTTGAGGTAGTAGCGGATTTTGTCGAAGCGTTCTTCGGAGACGAAGTCCTCGCCCTCGGGGCCAAGGTCGCGGCCGTAGATGATGGCGTCGACGAGGTCGTCGGGGGAGGAGCGCAGGTTGCCGCAGGATTTGATGCGGCCGATGCGTTTGAAGCCGAGGGCGTCCCATATGCGGCAGGAGGCGACGTTGGTTTCGTAGACGAGGTTGAAGACGGAGTAGGTGTAGCCCTGGATTGTAATTTAGGATACTGATGCGTTTTTTTTGTGAAGTGAGTGGACGGAGACTGGGAACAAGGAATGAGAGATTAGGAGGGGGTCTAGAGTAATGCAAGTAAGGCGAAAGAGACTCAAACCCACCAACTTCGGCGCCCACTCCAAATACCCCTCCCCCATCAACCTACCCACCCCCCTATTCCTCGCCGCCTCCGTGACCAAAAACCCCCCATTACAAACATGACTACTCCTCCCCGGATAATTCGGCTTAACGTAAAAACTCCCCAAGCAAACCTCCTCCCACCTCTCGCCCCTCGCCTCCATCTGCACCACATCCTGCAAACTGCCCACCTCCCCCAACAACATGACCGCGCCGAAATTCTGAAACCAATAGGTCCCAAATGTGGCAAGTGGCATGGCCGACATCATGGGATAGGTGTCTCCCTTATCGATTTCGAGATTGAGTTGGGAGCAGAGATAGCTGAGGAGACGGGGCGGGACATCGTGGGGATTGGAAAAGGGGATGAGCGATGCGATTGTGATGCGGTCGCGGAGAGTGACTGGACGAGGGACTATCGTCTCTGGGATTTGTGGATTTTGGGGAGTTGGATAGGGCGGTCTACCGGAAGTGCGGTAGATGGCCGGAGCCGTGGGGTCCTCCAGCATGGCCGGCATTGTGGCTCTGCAACGGAAAAAGGGGAAACAAACAAACTAGGGTTAGGGCTACAGGTATGAATTCGGGATAGCGCCTGACCTCGGCAAGTCAGCATGGTGGAAGCCAACGGGCGCGAAGAGAAAACTCAAGGGAATTCAAATGAGGGACGTTCTTTTTCTGCGGGGAATCACAAACGAATTTCGAAGCAAAGGGATCTTACTGCTCTCTTCTGCTCCTGTTCAGGGGTTCTCAAGGCATCTCAGGCCCTCCAGACTGGTGGGTTCGCAGCTGGCACATTCAGTCACGGCCGAGTCGAGGTGCTGAGAGGAACGGAGAAGTTCTGAAATCTGCACGAGAAGTTCTGAGCTTAGACATTAGCGGGATGAGCTAGCTTGTTAGCATGACACTGCCGGCGATACCGACTAAATCCGCCAGTTTGATTGATAATGCTGTTGAGCTCCACCATCTGGTGCTTTGGGGAATCTCGACATTTCACACAATATTCTAAACAAGACACTGCTACTTCTCTAGGTATTACCATATCTGAAAGGTCAAGATAAGTTCTTCCCACAACAGACCTAATTCATCATGTCCACCCACGTAAACGGGAGCAACGAGAATGGCACCGCCGATGGCATTAGTCCTAAGAGTAGCTACTATTCCCTGTCCCACTCGAGCTCCCAGCGCCCAAACTAAGCTCCTCCATCTTCAGTCACGCTATATACCAATCACGGCTGCCCCTGGGCCCACCGCGCCCATATCACCTTGAAATGTCTGAATCTACCTTATGAAGAAGTCATCATCCCACTCGATCGTCCTCGAGACCGTATGTGCAGTTCTCTCCATTTCTCTCCCTTTGCATGATGCCCCATAATTACACCTTCCCCGGCCGTTTGCTGTACCACTGACCCGCCGCCGTGCACCACCAGAATGGTACCTCGACATCAACCCGCGCGGTCTCGTCCCCTCCATCAAAATCTCCAATACAATCCTCCAAGACGAAATCATCACCGAGTCCGCCGTCGTCAGCACCTTCCTCGCCGACAGCTTCCCCAACTCTTCTTTCTATCCTAAAAGCCACGAGAGCCCCACCAGCGCGTTGACTCGAGCGAGGATCGCCTTCTTCGTAGATACCTGGCTCACCAAGGTCAATGGTCTATTCATGCCTATAATCAAGGCCGACGAGGGGCCAGAGAAGGAGGAATTAGGAAAGCAATTGGTGGCGGCTGTGGAGAAGGACATCGAGCCCTTGCTGAAGGGAGCGGGGCCGTTCTTTGGAGGAAGTAAGGTCATGACATTAGCGGAGGTAAGGCTGCTAGCATCAGTTGGGACGACCTGATCTCATGGCTGACTCGATGCGTACAGGCATTGACAGCACCATTTGCGATCCGGTATAAATCGTTCAGTGAGATGGGATTAATGCCAGCAAGTATGTTGAAGGGTTTGAAGGCTCTGCCGAATTATGGTAAATGGAGCGAGGCCGTTTGTGCTGAAAATAGCGTGACGTACATCTTCGATGGCCCAGAATTCTCTCGCAAGATTACGGCAATGTTACAGAAAGTGAAGGCGGAGGCCAAGTAGGACCTTCATTAGCAAAAATAACACCTAATGTCAGATTGAGTCGATTCATGTTTTCGATGGGAGATTATTGTTGTTCCTGACGGGCCCCGTCAATGTCTGTTTCATGCGCGAGATCCAGAGAGCAACGCAGCGCGTGTGAGAGACTATTCTAGGTAGCATCCTCGCAAAGCCAGAACAGTTGTTTTTAGCCCGAGGGCAAATCTGACCACTCCAGAATCCATAATCTGGAGCGGCGAGGTGCATGGATTCCGCCATGTAGGCACTAGACCCGAGCTTACGAGGAAGCCCATTATATCGCCCACTGATCGACAACAAGGGAATGATTGTTAGCCGAGTCTCTCAGAACGACCTTCCGCTTCGGGGAGTCTTGATGACCGATCGATATTGGGGCCAATCAAGTGACAGGCTCCGGACTGCAGGATCCATCTGTAGTTTCCATCGCGTCTTCCCAGACCTCACGGCCGTCAGCGTCTTCGATGGTCTCCCAATCAGATGAGTCATCACTTTCCGTCACCTACTCTCTCGATAGGATGGACACCTGCGATGAATGTCCTAAATGCAATGTACCATTCCTTAGGATCCGGGTCAGATGCTTGGCAGCTCGAATACGCCCACTCTCCGTTGCAATCTCGGCGAAATTCCGCAATCTTTTGTGCGGTAAAGCCATCTTTGTTCTCTTCTTCGATTTTCACATTGCTCAAATTGGCAGACCGTAGAATATGCAGTGTTTGGATATCAGCATGATCGGCAGCACAGTGAAGAACTGTTGATCCCAGGGCAGTTTTGGAACGCTCGCCATTGGCGACCACTTCGACCAAGATTTTCAAAACCTCGTGGCAATTACGGAGTATCGCGAGATGCAGTGGACTACGACCGAGCTTGTCTGTTGCATTTTTGTCCGCCCCATGGTAGAGTAGTCGGTCCAGTGTGGCTGGCTGGTTTTTGTGAGCAGCCCAGTGGAGAGGTCTCCAGCCTTCATTGTCCTCACTTTCTATATCTGCATTGAATTTGACCAAGGTATCCACGAAGGTTGCATCGTCTCTGTTTGATGCAACGTAATTCAACGCCGTCCTGCCATCATCATCCTTTGCATAGACTTCAGCATCATATTGTAATAGAAGAAGTATACACTCGCCACCAATCGACCAATGTAGTGGGGTTTTCATTGATTGATCAGGTCTGCTAGGATTAGCACCGCGCTCGAGTAGAAGTTTGACGGCAACATCATCGCCCCTTCGTGCAGCCCAAGACAAGGTAGTCCGGCCAGTATTGTCAATTACATCAATACCAGATTTCCCTGTATATAGCACAACGTCTTGGAGTGTTTTGCCAGACAATCCAAGACAGGCTCGATGCAGCTCGGAGAAGTGAAAGTGTGCCAGTCCTGACCGGTCGCTGAAGAGTAGTTCCAAGTCTTCTAGATCTTGGTTATTCCACCTGTGAGGCTCACCTAATATCTTCTCCCATGCTACCAGGTAAGGAAACCTTAACTACTCAGTATTCCGTCAACTCAGATGGCGTAGAATAGACTCACGAGCCTGATGAGTTCTCGTAGAAGATATCAGATCCTTCATTGATCAACAATTCTATCGTTGGGATATCCATTCTTCGAACGGCCCACTGTGAGTCACCTCAGTGACATGAATCTATGCACAAATGATATGAGCCTTACCTGAAGGGCAGTATTGTGTGACGGGTCGACGTCTAAAACGGAAGCTTCTTCGTCACATAATAGGCGCTGAACATGATTGCAGGTTCCTCTGAATACAGCTGTGAATATGTTTGCATTACCAGGACGTTCCCGTATCATCCGAAGGCAGAAGTTCGGGCCTTGCGGATGACTATAAGCCATGCTGACCGATATCACGCGCCTCAAGAGCCATTGCGGGAATGCATATGTGATCTTGGTTGTAGAACTTCGACAGTACTTCTTGTCGCAATTTTGCGAGGACCATGGTGATGCTTTGTAGCCTACGAAAAGAGACCCAAGAGCAGTGCTTAGAACAGCAGGGCTTTTCAAACGGTTCCTCTTGTGGCATATGCAACCACAATCCAAATTGCAAGAGGTCTGACTAAGCTTCGTTGGGAAGGAGCGGGCCTTATTGGGACGTTCAGAAATCTCCATCCCATGATCTTCAACGAGCGTTGATTGCCTACTCAGGTTTCTCAATGATGCTAAAGATAATCCACTGACGTCTGACACTTGTCGGTCGTACTGTCTGGGCTCAGACTTGACACTCTGACTCTCGACCAGGGCTTTGTCAAACTCTTCGAGCGGCCCTTCTGGTCTCTCATCTTCTTCTTCGGCCACATCAGAATCTTTACCGCCCTGTACGGAGTTCCCACCTCGGTCGACAACATCGTGAGCATGTCTCTGAAGCACTAAAGGTCTTGCACTTGATTGGAGAGCTTTTCTATCAGGTGAACACTTTCTCCAAGCGTCTGTACATTAAAAGATAGTTGCTGTAATTGAAGTTCTACACCAAGAGAGGCCGAGCTATTGGAGTCAGCAAGAAACTCCAATTGCTTCCGCGCTGGGAAGCTCACGATGCGAGAAGGCTTAGAGCGGACGAAAGCTCTATCCTATCGGCTCTGATCTGATCCTTCAGATTTCGTACTTTAGATTCTGCGAAAAGCCACGCCCGGCGATCGAGCCGCATCTCGCCGTCTCGAGTCTCAATGGTAAGCTTGTCCCTTAGAAGATCTTCCAGCTTGAAGAGTGTAGTTTCTGACTTCTCCAGCGAACGGCAAACACTGGACATCGGAGCATTGTGAGCGATGTTGGTATGCTTCCGAATCAAGAAGTCAACAGCTTGTAGGACGCAATAAAGGCCTGCAACCTCGTCGTTGAGGTCCAGAAGGATCGCAGGGGCTCGTTTCAAAGCGACGACCCGTTTGAGGCCATTGCCAATGAGCCCAGCGGTCCCAATGACAGTCAACAAACTCGCAGTGAACGAAAGCGGATCCATCAGGCTCAAAAACTACCTTCAGCCTCGTCGCATCTAGTGCGATGTGGAGAGCCGTCGACAATGAGTACTTGCGCAGACGCATGAAAGCGAAACCAATGATCCCCACATTGAAGAAGGTCTGCCTTTTCAAGTACATATTCAAGTAGAGAAGCAAATCGGAAAGCCTGCGAGGGAGCCTGCCGACCCTTTTGGCTTAGTGGGATCTTGCCTGCTGGCAATTTCAGGCCTGTTGCGGCGTCTTGGTGCCCAAGCTGACCTTACTAACCCAACTCAGAAGAGTAGGACCACATTCCACACCTCACGATGATCTGGTGATCGAGGAATCTGAATAGCAAAGAAAATCGCGATGGCCATAGCTTGTCGGGGTCCTTTCCCAGTGTCCTTCGCTCGCGCGGAGACGATGAGAGCCATCAGAAAGGAGTGCGGAGCAGAAACAACATCAGCCTTGTACGATTTTCCTAAGCCGGCTTTCAAAAGGAATATTTTATTGAGGTATCTTCTTTGCAATGTCAATATCGCGTAGAGTATCGCTTCGTGAGTCAATGAGGGTAGTAGATATGGAATGGCAGTAGCGTTGTGAAACTTTCGGCTGGAATTGAGCCAGCGATGACCCGCAAGGCTCCTTTTTTTTATTTGTGTCACAGCTTAGAGAGACAGCGTCTTAGGTTAGATATCAACAAGTCTTCCCAGACAATCTCAAAGCAGTCATCGGATTACTCTTGAGATACTCTCATGATGCAAAGTCTTCGGCTGCGTTAAGCCTTCGTAGTTGTATTGATCAAGACCTAGAAATCACAGACATCAGTTCAAGCGGTAAGCCTGACAATGGAATAGACCTATTCTGCCTAGTGAATCCATTCACCATGGATAATATGACATACACGAGCAAGGTTTCAATTTCCTGCCACGGCACCAATAAGGCCAAGAATTGTTCCTTTGGATCGATGCCTCTCGTCGCTCAATCGTTCTCACAGCCGATAAGGATAGGGAGATATCTGAGGCTGGTCCAATCGTAGTGAGTCGTTGGCGCGGTGAACTCCGAGGCGCTTGCGAATGGGCCATTGATCGACGCCTGCGATGCCCAGAGTCCACACAACATAAACAAAACAATAACCACCCAGCCAGCACCCACTCAACCACCACACAAATACTCCCCAAGTCGACACCATCACCTACAGCCGCAAGACATTTGTATCAAACCCACATAACTTTCCGCCAATCAACCCATTCTGCTTGCTGCCAGGTATAAGAAGCCATCTATCTCCCTCAGCGCAGCCGCGCTCCTAAACCGCATTAACCGTTCCAGCTCTGCAAGACACGTTCACTTTTGATGGATTGAGAGGAACTGCAAACTCGGCCGGTTTGATGGAAGACTAAGCACGTAGGTGCATGATGATAGACGGCCAGTCGATGTTTCAATCGGCGGTGAACTCTGGAAACGAGGCTGAGAGAGTGGTCGTTCCGGCTAGATTTAACTTATCAATTGCAGTCGGCTTACGCCCAGCCAGAGGGTTGAGGCGCCGGTTCTGGGGGCTTTCTGTTATTTTCAAGGGAGTTGAAGGCATGATTGAAGGAATCAGGGAGGAAGGAACGATTTGGGGAGTGAATGCCAAGAATTTCGAGGCGTCTTGCCTCAGCGGTTCCTTCCTATTTTTACTTCAGCTGAATCATTCCCTGATCATTCACCTCGAGAGCTCCCTTCCTATTTTTACTTCAGCTGAATCACTCCCCATTTACCTCGAGAGCTCCCTACAAATCTATTGATCACAATCGGTGGGCAATGCCGCCCGTATGGAGATGAAGATGTTTATTGGAAGTAGCAACTGCAAGCTGTTTGTACAGAAGCAATCGCCATCCTCATATGTGAATCCACATGCGATCAATATGCAATTCTCATACCGCCCCGCCCCATACGCTCGCTAATCATACTACACCACATTATGAACGACACGTGCAAATATATTCTTCTTCCTCGCACCCCTCGCGTCATCCAGCGGGTCCAAGTCGAACGTCCTCATGCCGGTCAAGAGATCCATCTCGTGTGCCCGGACAAAGAGTCCGCCTCGGAATTTGGTCATGGCTTTCCAGAAGAGATAGAGGGCGATGACGAGGGGTGCGGCGAGGTATTCTTGGAAGAAAGCTGTCGCGGTACCGGTGGGAGTTCCTCCGATAGGCTGTGAAGGATGGTCAGCTAGAGTTGCGGTGCGGCTTCGCCAAAAAGATGTGACTTACGAAGAGGGAGACATAGAAGGTGGCAACAAGAGCAATGATGTTCAGCCCGAGGCCGAAGTAGCTTCCAATAACACCGAATTGAGCCTGGAATGGCAATTCATCCAAGGTGTGGCCCTGAGCTTTCCAACCAGCGCGGAAACGGATGTGAGAAAGACAGATGCTCCCCCACACGAAGAAGAACGACAGGCCGGAAAGCGACAACAACCAGGAGAAGAAGTTTGACCCGGCAGTTGCCTCATTGACGAAGGCCAATAGTCCGAAAATCAGTTGGATGATGATGCACCAAAATGGACGACCCTTTTTGTCGATGTATGTCAAGAAGTGAGGGCCCATACCTCTCGCCGCAAGTGCCTGCATGGTCCGCGTGGAGCCAAAGGTGCAGGAGTTTGCAACACTCAGCACGGAGAGCGTGATGACAGCATTGAATACTGAGGGGAGACCCTTCACACCTGCCAATTGGATTGCCAGCACGAATGGCGAGGCCTTTGTATTTGCACCGGATGAGCCAAGGAGTTTCTCGTTGTCGGAGGGTACGATCAAGCCGACAATGAACAGCGAGATGACGTAGAAACCCGTGATCCGCCAGAACACTTGTTTGGTGGCTGTGGGCAGGGACTTGCGGGGATCCGCCGCTTCAGCCGCGGCAAGACCGACCAGCTCAGTTCCTCCGAATGCGAAAGAGGCCGTCACGAACACAGAGCAGAACCCTTTGAAGCCGTTTTTGAAAGCCCCAGGATGATGCCAGAAACGAACACCGATATAGCCCCGGTCGTCGGAAGGAACACCACCGCAGTCAACGATGATACCAAAGATAATGAAACCGATGACGGCGATGACCTTGATCATTCCGAGAACAAATTCGACTGTTCCCAGCTGCATTAGCTCCCCGATTCAATCGCTAGTGGCCTGAATCTAAGAACTCACCTTCACCGTAACCACGCACCCCGAAGACCTGGACGAGCACGAGGAGGGTCAGGAAGACGGCGATCCAAACGCCGATGTTGATGTCATCCCGCCAAAAGGAAATGGTGATACCAGCAGCAGTGATTTCGAAGGGCAAGACGGTCAGCCATCCAATTGCGTAGTCCCAGCCCATGGCAAAGCCCCTGTATCGCTGTTACCGGCCGGTCTCGTTTTCACGCGATGTCCTGAGCGCTTACCAGGCCTCATCGATGAATCGACAACCGTAAGAAAAGAAAGCGCCGTTGACAGGATAGAGGACGGCAAGCTCTCCGAGAGCCTGCACGGTGAACAGCAACATGCAACCGATGATTACGAAGCCGATCAACTTGCATTCACCGTCAGCCCAGTGACCCCAGCCGAAGTCTGATTGAACACTTACGATGCTGGCAGGACCACCGCTGTTCAAGGCTCCCCCGGAACCGACAAAGAGACCTGCACCAATGGAACCGCCTGCACCGTTCACGGTCAGCCATGTTGCCACCACAACCACCTGCGGTCATGAGTCTGTAGGGTGCGCATACCGATGGCTATCATCTGCATGTGTCGACTCTTGAGCTCACGAGCGAGGCCGCCCGACGCGGGGGGCGCTGTCTCGAACTCGGCATCGCGACTGCCGTTGCTATCGTAGGTGACATCGTCGATGGGGACCTTTTCCTTCTCGTTGTGGCCGGGATCCATGACGGCGGGATGGCGGCGTCGAGGAGGGAGACGGGGAAGAGACGAGGGTGGGGGGTGGATGACACCGAAGGAGGGTCGATGTCAGGAAGTGGCAAGAAGACACACGACTTTCGCACGCAAGGAAGATTTGGCCTCGGGGCTTTTAAGTAGGAACGGCGAAGGAGGAGGGAGACGGAGGAGCGGCGCAGAGGCCTTAAGACGGGCAAGTGGTGGATTTTTCACTTGACGGGCCCGTCGTGTTCTCGGTCGAGGTGTGCCTTGCGGGCGCTGACTGGCCCATCATTGGCTTGGATCGCCATGGACTGGCTCGACTGCGCGGGCGTTACTCTAGGTGGGACTGGATTGGAGGGGGGGCAGAGGGCAGAGGGAAGCTGCAGAGATAAGGGCAAATTGGCAGGCAGAGATGGCCTGCAGCTACCCCACCCGGCCTCTAGTCACTCTAGTCACTCTAGTCTCTGTAGGACGCACATGCCGGACCACGTTATACTGCGGCGTGCTATGCCGATGCATCGAGACGTTCCATACGCTGTTCTGGAAGGCAACGCGTATTGGCCGACTGGTGGGCGCGCAGGAACAACAAGGGCAGGTCGCACGCGACTGCGTGGAGGTACCCAATCAGACTGCATGCGACTCATGCGTTATCAGCAGCTACGCTCAACATCCAG
>JAABUI010002174.1_pt1 | contig 10987 bp, 10 predicted proteins | sample 5559111 | NCBI WGS metagenome assembly JAABUI01 (sample SAMN10711870, study PRJNA513365) | rock metagenome | isolation source: Antarctica rocks | place: Antarctica: Victoria Land, Buttleship Promontory
ATTCTTACCCCCACCGATCTTCTTCAGCTTCTCCTCTGCCGCCACCGCCGCCAGCTCAAACAGGACCTGAGACTGTGAAGCCACCAGCTTTGACTGCAAGCATATCGCGAGCGCCTGTCCGATATAATCTTCCAGTCGCTCCATCCGAAATCCCGGCCTCTGAAGCTGAGCTGGAGAGCGCCTTGCAGATGGATGAGATGGAGGAAGAGACACCGTCAGATGCCGCTCCACGCTCTCTGCGGCCGGGCCAGAAAGGGTTTGCAGAGCGGCTCATGTCGAAGTACGGTTGGAGTAAAGGCTCTGGACTTGGTGCCAGTGGCTCTGGTATCGTAAATCCGTTGCGCGTGCAGGTTGAAAAACAGAAGAAGAAGCCTGACTCCGAAGGCGGAGGCTTCGTTGGGCCGGGGGGCAGAGGTAAGATCGTTGGAGGCGGGAAGAAGGGTGGGTCTGGCGCCGAATCCCAAGGGGGCAAGTTTGGCGCAATGAGTGAGGTTATAGTCCTGCGCGGAATGGTAGATGGGATGGATCTTGATGCTGAGATGGAGAGTTCAGGTCAGGGCGGACTGATGCAGGAGATAGGAGAGGAATGTGGGGAGAAGGTGAGTTCTCCGGTCAATTTATCGCTCCACTGGCAAAATGAATAACCATGACAGTACGGTCGCGTTGAACGAGTCTTTATTGACCGGCGCGATGCCACCGAGGCTCCAGTGTTTGTCAAGTTTACCAGTCAATTATCGGCGTTGAGGGCAAGTAAAAGCATGAGAATAAGGCGGATGTTACTGATTTTTCATAGGCTGTCAACGCCTTGGAAGGAAGAATGTTCAACGGAAACACTATCGTTGCAAGGTTCTTTGACACCGAGAAGTTCGAAGCTGGCGTCTATGACTAGTTTTCCTCGTGTAGTACCGCCACGGACTGTTTTAAAATTGAATATGAGCTCAATGGAAGCACGACTATCGACAGCGAAGGTACCAAACTGATTACGGAAGGGTCCTAGTACTATACCAGATTAATATGCAGGCTTGGATGTAGTCAACCCCGGCGCCTCTATCTACCGCAACGGGGACCGTAGTGATTAAGTAGTAAACTCTGTCCTCCGAGAAGGCCAAGCCATCACATGGAATGGGGGAATCCTGCACCTTTGTCTGAGCCTGGCGGATCGACTGACCATGCCGTTATTTTGGCTGCACCGTGACAATAATCTCACAGTAACAACGGTCTAGGCTTGAGATTTCGTGGCTTCAAACGGACGGCCAGGGATTATGCAGAAAGCCAAAGCCCTTCTCTCGCATCAAGCGCAATGGGAGCCATGCTGTTTACATTGACTCGAATCAATCCTACCCACGCCATCGTCTTTACCAGCGAGAAAAGCCGCGGAATTATGCACAGCCAAGTGAACGCCCAAGCTCACCCCATGAACCATTGCTGGCACTCCGCCGTGGAAAAGAAGTCTGGCCATCAACCGAAGGTACTAGTCTGTACAGGATGAAAATGCCCACTCAGCGCCTCGAAATGTTTCCCGGTAGAATCCTTCTCTCCGTCATTAGTTGCTCAATCGCATCTCTCCATTGCCCCGGAAATAGGCCAAGACCTGAATTGGCCGTCATTGTTTTCGTTTTCGTGGCCTCCGCCTTCGCACATTGTACGGGGTGATGTGTGACGGGACGAATTCCTGTTTCCTAGGCCCAGTCAAGCAAACGTAATAAAGACCAGTCTATAGGAGGAAGGGTGTGCGAATTAATTCTCAGTATGCCGGCCTTGAACCCAGGTTACCTCGTTTCTCTTCCGTGTCGATATGCCACACTACGTAGTTTGGTAATCCTACCACTTGATATCCGGCTCGTTTTGCCATTTTGGCAAATCCTTCCGTTTCCGCCTGGTTCTCGAAAGCGTAACACGGAAAGTTGATGCCTGGGAATGCATCAATACATGAGGTCAATAGCAATGGAATGAGTTCCCCTCACCAGATCTGTGTACGTCTGCCTTTACTAGAATGTTAACACCGCCAACGCCATCCAATTCAACCTCTTCGTCCTTGTTATTTCGCCAATCGCCCATCGCCGAGAGGTACTTCCGCTTAGTGTTATACTCTTTGTAACCTGATTCACAGATTAGAGCTGTTTTGTTGTCTTCGTGACGTGCAATTTGGGTAGCAAACCTTCTGCGAGCACAACATTCTTGTCGAGGGAATCTGCAAGTTTGCGGCCAGTGTCGGACTCGATCCAGGAATTGTAGTCAACTGCAAGACATGTGAGCGGGCTTTCTATCGCGATGGAGGCGCACTTTCAGCTCACATTTGCCCTCAATATCTCGGCCGTTCTCGTATCTGTGGAACCAAATGTCTGCGAAGTCAGCACCAGCGAGCAATTGACATGCAAAGGAGCACCCACTTGGGACTAGGACGTCTTTGTTGTGGTCCATAAAGTCCTCTAAGATTTTGCCTGGGCTGTCTTGAATGTCGACATCCCTCCAATAAACCCACGAATGCGTCGGCTTTAGTGCGGTGTATAATAAGTAATTTCTAGCTCTCGCAATGGATTTTCGCCTAGGTCCTTGCGCGTCAAAACCATGTCTTTCTTCTACACTTTGCCCAACAATAGCTCCAAAGTCCTTCTCGACTATCAGAGCACCGTGAAACGGTATCTTATCGGTCCTCTTTTGCACCCTATCAAGCTCTGCTGCTAGGACCGCCTTGGTGTCATCCGAGGAATCACCAACGAGGAAGGCCAGATCGATGAGATCATGAGGATAGGTGAGCTCAGAGAGGAGGTCAAAGTATTTGCTGAGGAAAGGGGCGGCATCTCGCAGGGGTGTCAGGATGAGTACACGTTCTTCATTGACCGCGGCCCGTGGCGTTGACATAATTCCATTCAGATCCACGCTGTGGATCGACGGTGACTCGATTTCGATCGGAGCATGGTGATTGTAGAGTATCGGGGTTTGCAGGTGTGCATGCCACTGGGCTTGTTCATTCGCTGTCATTGCCATTGGAGCTTTCGCTGGACCCCAGCAATAGAACCTAGATAGAGAACAGGAAGTGTGAGCCTCTCCTCGCGACATTTTTCCATTTCGGCGGACAGAGTACCTTTGCATCTCCCGTGACGACGTACTGATGCCACCCAACAATATCAAAATAACCACAGCCAAAGCAATGAAGGAGATTGTCCGAGATCGGGTAAAGTAGTGTATGACAGCTCGATAGGGTGGTAGGCGAGACTTGGCTGACTTCCATGTCACTCCGCCCTTGGGAAGCAGCATTGCTTTGGGGCACCGGGCGGCGGTCGCCTCGTACCTAGCTATGTGGCGACCGCAGAGTTAAAGACAGTGGTCGGTGGATGTTATGCTAGATGTGATGTACATCAGACCTCCTTCTCCCGGGGTCGTCAGCGCAGAATCATAGGGATCTCGGAGGCCGCGCAATCTCTCGGTGTAGGCCTCGAAATTGGAAGATTTACCATGTTTTCCGTATCATTAGGCTGGAGCCCCTGACACTTCTGGCTAGCGTGCCAAGACCGGTAAACAGGGTAGTCTTATCGAGGAGTTAGACTTTCGACAGCTTTTGCTTGCATTAGTTGCAATGGTATCATTTCGACGTTGGTGCTAGACGACAAGTCCCCCCTTGACAAGACAATGAGTCAGGTTCGGCTGGAGCAATCAGAGAAGTTGCGTACAGCCACATGATTGACTTGGATGGATCCTGTTCTGAAATCGAGGGGAAAGCCACCATGTCTTGCCTTTTCAATTTTATGAAATGATAGATTGGCAAGGAGAACCACGAGGCTCTTTCCAAGTCTTACCACATGAGAACACCGTCCCTTCGTTCCAAAAGGCATCAAACAGGACCGCTTGGACCGCTTTACTTCATGCTCATGTTCATGCTCAATGGACTTTCTACGACTACGGCATTTCTCAAAGCGCCAAAATGCCATTTTTGAGAATATATGGGCCTTGAAAATGATGGTGTGGAGGTGTCAATGTTACTGCGTTAAATCCTGACTTCTATGCTCTGTACTATCATACCTTCAGATCCTCATGGTTCCTATTATTATATGATTGTATCTCGTATGCTGGTATAACTGTACATTGGAATACAGTCATACTTTTTACCCAAAGTACAACGCTATTTAATTTTTAATCTTTCCAAAGCCCCAATGTTCAACCGGACCGTGAACTGTCACGTGGACTCACTCAGCTGCTATGTCAGAGTGATCACAATACCGCGTGTGTTCCATTTCATCATGCGGCTCTTTGTATGTCTCTCTTGCTTATCTTCTGTGTTGTAAGTTGGTTGTTCTGGACTTGTATGAATTTTGGGTCCTCGGCTTATGCATGCGGCGACCGTTCTGGCACGAGGAATAACCAGCAGTACATTTGGGTGCCTGCGCTGCCAGAGGAGGCCATGACTTAACCAATGCTGTGCCCGCGATGCCTCTCCACTCCAACATGCGCACGACGTCTAGATTGAGTACTACGACTATAATATCAGTATCATGTAAGGAATCCTCGACTCCATGTCGTGTCCAGTGTTTCCTGTAATCTAAGCTCCCGGTCACGATTAGAGCACAGACTCTCCTCCAATGAAACGATTCCCATCGATTTTCGTAGAAAACACTTGAGACTGTACTCTCAAAATCCGAGCTTGGGTTTGGATATGGGGCGTTGTCGAATTGCCCCGACGAATGATCTTGACACCTTCGCTTGACCTGGATAGACCTGACGAAGTAAGTCTGCAAATGGTGGCAGTTTGCCGAAATCATTATTGGTTTACCCGAGTCAAGATTGGCTCGTCTAGGAGCCACAGGTACCCACATAGACGACGTTGTCAGAGCCGGAAAAGAATGCTAACGACCCTAGTTTCCTGCGATGGAGTAAGGTTACAGGCAGGGGACATAGAGGTCTGACCTTCTCCCATCAGCAAATGAAGTGATGATCTCAGGCACAGCGAACTTCGCTCACGAGGTGCATTAGATGGATGAATAACGAGTTTGGGTAGAAAGAAACTCCAACTCAAGCGAGGGTGAACTTTGTGGGACAATGCCGCCTATGCTGGTCGGGGGATTGTGATAGATCACTGCAAGCTCATAAATCGCTTTTCTCCGTCAAGTAGCCCTTGCTGTTTGACAGGTTATGTCACGCTGATCAGGGTAGTCAACATCCCGTGAAAATACCTGGGATTCTGCGAGTCTACCTAGTGTGATGCATACGCTTGAGATTTGCCTTCTGTGACGTGCACATCCGAGGCCAAGTGTGCACTGTTAAACAAACATTGTCCGAGTCGAAAGAAGGCCGTTTCATTGCCTACATTAGCGGTTTTTTTTTTCCGATGTAAAAGAGAAGATCAGTAGATGGAACCTGGGAAAGTATGAACTCAAGACTCATAGGCTTCAGTACAAGCCTGCGTGCCCACCAATCTATTGGTAGGATAGTAGCGTTCATTAGAATGATTCCATATTATGCTTTTGTCTAACCCTAGCAGGACGACAGAGAGCTTTGTAAGTAAGGTACAACACAAGAGCCAATATGAACATGAAGTCGAGGACACCGAAAAGAAGCATGCACCCAGGCTTGTATCGCTTTTAAAGCACCATTGATGAAATCCGGAGCTGCCAAGGAAATTAAGCTCTGCATGTAAACCACCATCATGTCATACTTCGAGAGTCCATGCTAAGGTAGACAATCTATTCCCAGACTTCTCAGCACCTCATCCTGCTCGGCTCGACCGCGTATGTATCTTGCTTTAAAACAATGCATCGCTCGCACATCTGTCTAAATGAATAACCTTTGCTCAAAACCCGAGGATCCATCATGCAGGTGGAGAGACCATAAGCGAGATACCCCTTGTAATGTGCAGGCGCCAGTGAGTAGACGCCAAAGAAAAGCCCTACAGAAGGAATTGCAGTAGCCCTGCGACGAGGGAAGTAGCACCCATCACTGCCGGGAAACTGACGTCGATGTGACCAGCTGCACTCTTACCGGTGGGCGAAGAGCCGCTGGAGCTTGATGCCGTGGAGCCTTGGCCTCCCGGTTTCGCCACACTTCCTTTGCACTGATAGTTACCCTTGATGACCTGTTTAGAGTTCTTGTCGGCTTGGAAGGCACTGCAGTCCAACTGTCCAGAGCTCTGCAGATTGAAGGCTCCCTGAACTTGAGTCAGAGCGGGAAGTTCGACCCTGGTTGGTCATTAGCTATCAGGTTTGTTGCTTCAAAGAAGCATTGCACTTACGAAGTGAAGTTGCCGTTGAAGTCCAAGGCACCTTTGATCACAGAGAGCTTTGGGAATCCATTGATCTGCTTCAACATAGTGTTGTTGGCGATCTGATAGCTGGCATTGACGGAAGTGAGCAGAGGGAGGGAAATGTTGGTCAACTCAGTGTTATCAACGAAGATTAGACCGCCCACAGTTGTAAGGTTGGGTGCTGCAAAAGATTGCATGGTATTGCCGTAGAAACCTAGGTCAAGGGTGACATTGGCAAGGGAGGGGAGAGAGACGGAGCTGCAGTTGCGGAAGGTCATATTTTGAGCAGTCTCGAGCATGGGGAAGGTGGTCATAAGGCCGGTCACGAAGCCGTCATTGGCCTCAATGTCCAAGGAGTTCTTGATTGTCGTCACTTGCAAGCTGATGTTTTGCAGGGCCTGATTGTTGTTGACATTGAAAGTCGACACAGACTGCAGGTTGTTGATACCTTGGAGAGAGCTCAAACCAGTGTTGGTAATCAGAATGCTGTTGGCTTGAGTTATGCCGGTGCCACCAAATGACATTGACTGGAGAGCCGGGAGAGCGGTGAAGTTCAGCTCGCCGACAGTTGTGAGTTGGGGGAAAGACAGTTCCGACAACACTGTGAGCTGTCCAAGCTCGAAGCCACCAATGGATTTGAGACTCGAGAAACTCAAGCTCGCCAGCTGGGCGGCATTGGTGACCGTCAAGTTACCGGTGATCTTCTGGACACCGTCGACGCTCAGCGACTGATGACCATTGCCATCGGGGGTGATGGAGAGACCCGTCGGTATGGCGACCGAGCCGCTGTAGGTGGTGCAGGAAGCAAGACCGGAGGCATCTGATGATGCCGTGATTGTCAAGGTGGCGGAATTACTGCATTGAGCTGGAGAGAGCAAGTCAGCAACTCAATTTTCTTTCACGACGCGGTCAACGTTTCGTGTGTAGTAGAAAAGGGAGGTAATCTGCACGGTACGTTCGGGTAGATGAACTCACCAATCACGGTGCTTGCGAGGGCAACCGCTGGCAGAAGGTATGTTATGATGGCCATTGCTTATAAGATGTGTTGGCTGCGATACCTGAGCATGGATTGAGTCAGCTTGATTGATACAGATGAAGGTTGTGGCACAATGTGATTCGTGCAACGTGGTTCAGAGCAAGCCGAGTAAACACGGGACCACTGCAGCGACTTCACCGGGCACAGAGGACCAGCAGGAGAGGTTGTGACTTACGTGAAGCAGTGGACTAAGAGCTGCTTGATGGGCTTGCGAGAGATAGCTGACCGGGGATGGGAGTGATGGATGATGGAGAAGAGAGTTGTCGGAGCGAGGTTGGAAGGGGGTGGAAAAAGCGAGCGAATGTAAAGAAGTAACGAGAGACTAAAAAGGGTTAGATTAAATTAGAGCTGCAGCCGACACCGAGATCCAATGGGCAAGACTGAATCTCCGAGGGAAGGCACGGCCTGATGAATGTGAAGCGTGATGACAGCGAGAGTAAGACGACACACTGGTAGATGGGGAGGATTAGAAGTAGAATGAGTTTGAGATTATTTTGGCAGGAACGAAAGGAATTTGGGGGGGGGGAGCAGAGGAAAAAGTGGACTAAAAGGGGAGCGCGGGCCCTTGGCCCTTGGTGAGTTAGGAGCTTCCCATTGCCTTAGTGGACCTCCTAGCGGCATGCGAGAGGCAGCCCATGCCCGCCCATGCCAGCCATTTCGCCTGCACGCCTTGCCCACTGCAGTTACTTATCTCGAGCCTCCCGACCGACCGCGCCATATCAGCCATCCCTGATTCGCCGATAACAGCACTATTGAAACCCTCGTGCATTTGGCGACTCTGGTGGCCATGCTCGAACGTACTTGACGAGTACTCGTACCATATATGAATAAAGTAGTTGTGCCGAGCGGCGACGACAGATGGATCTACGACAGATGCTGCTTCACCGTTGACGCTGGTCCATTGATCGTCGACGGAGCTGTCGACGACGACAATGGGCAGATGGATTTGAATGTGCTACAAGAATCATAATTACGGTGCGCAGACAAGCTCAAGCGTCAAGGTGCTGACCATCCATCCCTGCCAGATCTGAACGGCGACTAGCGCTGCACGCACCACGAACCCATCGAGAGCCCATCATCAATTCCTTCCACTCCTGTACCGACGACCGCATGCACCTGAATTCAATTGACCTCGACCCCGCAGAGACCGAAGGATGGCTGTTGCCGCAGCGGTTTTGGTGGTTGGCGGAATGCTCGAATCGAGTAAAGTGGTGACTGGAAAGGCCGGCCTGCACGAATTCCACAGAGGTCTGGACTCGAGCGCCGCACCGTGTACTCGTCACCAGTGGCGACGGTATGCGACCGTTGCGCCGCCTGCAGTCTCTCACAGGAAATCATGGCTCCTGTCCAAACGTCGAAACAGCAAAGGTATCGTCGGTCGAGAAATGTCAACAACGAAGGGACTGGGTGAAACGTCATCGATCCGAAGCATGTATGTAATTTGTTTCGCATGGGCGCTAGGTGGCCGATCTTTTGCACAGCAAATCTCACTTGACGCCTCAACCGTCTTCGCCGCCTGTGCCAAGTGTCTGTTAATCTCCGCTGTCAGAATTGGGATCCCCATCTAGCCTGCGGTGGCTCGATTGAGCAGAAGCGAATGACACCAAATGATAGTCTGACAGTGCTAGATGAAGGGATGTGATACGCGGACACCCCCTTTTGATGTATAGACACCTCCCAATCTGATGCAAGGACTCCCTCCAAAATCAGGTCTAGCTGGGAGGCTCTTGTTAAGGTACTCGCCCCTAGAAGAGGCCCTAGAGCAGCCCCGCCAATGAGTAGAAGAAGTAGTAAAACACCAATAGCATACCTAAGAGCAAAGGCAATAGCGTGTATAGGAGAGCGATTGTCCTTCGCATAGCTACGAGAACCTCGCATACATAACCAGCTTAAATAGGTGTCACTCACCTAGATGGCCCTTTTAATCGTGCCTTTAGGGAGCTGCTAGAAGGGACTTAAGACTAAACCTGATTCGGGGGTGTCCATACATCAAATTGGGGCGTGCCTATGCGTCAAAAGGAGATGTCCTCATATCACGTCGGCAAAATAGAGAGCCTCATCTTAGCCATGGACTTGGTAAGTTCTAGATAGATTATGGATCCAAGCGGGGTGTGGGAACCCCCGCAAACGATCCCTCTGGCTGGGCCTTAGTCGCCTGTGAAGCCCCTAGGGGTGTCCAGTATGAAATCAATCAATCAATCAATCAATTAGCCATGGACTTGCGGGATTCTCAACCAAGGAAAGCGAATCACTGCAATCTCAATGGTGGCGTCTTCGTGGTCTGGGATCTTTACACCCATATCTACAAGCCAAGCTGATGATGTATCTTTAGCGTAAATGGCCTGAGGCTTGACGGGCAATTGCATAAACCTCGGCGCTATGCCGGGTTTTTGAACTGGGTATTGTACATGCAACGTATATCTACAGTCCCTTCGCTTTTCGTGGTCTTTTCAATTCTGTGATGAACATGTCATCCCAACGGAACTTAAGGAGCAGCATTACGAGGAATATTCCAGGAGTGCCTGGATCCCGAGTTGGTCGCTCTGCTAACAAGAAGAGAGCAAGCAACGCGAGGTCTTCATCACCTGCAGTGAAATCTCCAGAGCCAAAGAAGCGTAACGTTGGGGAATCAAAAGTCTCCACACCTTCGGAAAGAGTTCGCGTAGGGGCCCCAGAACAACGGACAAGACCGGAAGATGATGCTAGCGACAATGTGTTCATTGATCGGCCTGCAGAGCCTCACAGAACGAATGCACCTCTGGTGACACCCCGAGGATCTCGCTATGTGACCTATTCAGAGGATCACTTGAATGGAGCTTCGAAGGCTAGCCTCCCTTCACCAACAACGACTACAGGACACATTCTACAGCAAGCATGTTCTCATCTCATTCAAATGGACCCCAGCCTGCAGCCTCTCATTGAAAGACGTTATTGTCGTGTCTTCTGCCCCGAAGGTCTGGCGGAGGAGTGCGACCCCTTCAAAAGCCTTTGCAGCGGAATTATGGCTCAGCAAGTATCGGGCGCTGCGGCCTCCTCGATCAAAAGGAAGTTTGTTTCGTTGTTTCCCAAGTCCGTTGCTGAGCCGGCCAAGGAACCTCCATCATTCCCTACTCCGGCTCAGGTCGCCGCGTGCAGTGTCCCATTTCTGCGTCAGGCCGGGCTTTCGGAAAGGAAGGCGGAGTACATCAAGGGTCTAGCTGAGAAATTTGACAGTGGAGAGCTGGGTGCTGCTATGCTGCTTAATGCCAGTGATGAAGAGGTTCTCGAAAAGTTGACTGCAGTGAGAGGTTTAGGCAAGTGGTCCGTTGAGATGTTCGCTTGTTTTGGGTTGAAGCGGATGGATATATTCTCCACTGGCGACCTTGGAGTACAAGTACGGTTACCTGAATATTGACCACGAAGGCTAGGCTGATATCTATTCTTACAGAGAGGTATGGCTGCTTTCTTCGGGAAAGACGTGAAGAAGCTCAAAGCCAAAGGGGGAGGTAAGTGGAAGTACATGTCGGAACAGGACATGCTTCAACATTCTGAGAAGTTTGCTCCCTATCGGTAAATATTCGACTCGATCCGATTCTACCATCACTGAACCCTAGTAGAAGCTTGTTCATGTGGTACATGTGGAGGGTTGAGGATGTAGATACCAATGTGGTAGAGCAGATGTAAGGCCAAGAAGACATGCTGTCGGCAACTAATGAAACGAACCTTACAAGGACGTT
>JAABUI010002177.1_pt1 | contig 10980 bp, 14 predicted proteins | sample 5559111 | NCBI WGS metagenome assembly JAABUI01 (sample SAMN10711870, study PRJNA513365) | rock metagenome | isolation source: Antarctica rocks | place: Antarctica: Victoria Land, Buttleship Promontory
CCCCAGATCCCCCCCCTCATCCCTCCCTTTCTTACCCCCCAACACCACCTCCAGCGGCGGCACCTTCTCCGGCTCCCTCGCCGCAAAATGAATATGCGTCCGACTCATCGGCTTCAATCCCCCAGACTTGCTGATCTCGTGCCAGAAATTCTCATAGGTGCCGTGCACGACGAGCGTGGGGCAGTCGGGGTCGGACGCTAGGATGGGGGTGAGGAGTTTTTCGGCCGAGATGGTGCGGATGGAGTGGCCTTGGACGGCGCGGATGATGTAGCGGGAGGGGTCGGTGGAGTCCGGGTTGGGTTGTTGTTGGGGGGTTAGGACTGGGTTTTGGATCATTTGGTAGCGTTGTTTGTCGTTTGTGGAGACTATGGCGTTTAGTTCCGCGAGGGTGACTTTTAGGGAGGCGAGGCGGCGCCAGAGGAGCTGGGAGGGTGGTTAGTGGGTTGGTAGGTTGGGTGATGTATGGAATAATAGGGATAGAGTGATGTTGGCAGAGAGTTCTTTTCGATTCGAAGGAAGTATGAGTGAGATCATGCGAGGAGAACATGTATGATAGCCGTATCTCTCCTTCCAAAAAGCACATCATACGCAATTATCATGAATAGCACCAAAGACCACGAGTAAATCATAGCAAAACCATCTTTCAATTATAAAGAGAAGCACCTCAATAAATCGACAATAATATGAAAAGCACTAGAACGACATTGAAGAAACCCCTCCAACTCACCACATCAGCAACATTAGCCCACCCCCCCTCATCTAACGTAATCCCCTCATCAGCCGCGTGATGCCTCAGCAAGAAACTCAGATTCTTGGAAATAGTAATCTCTCTCGATTGCGGCGGTCTAGAATTCCTCTTCTTGTCGTCTCCCCGGGCACCACGGCCACTGTGGGCGCCACGAGATGGCATGATTGTTTTGGAAAGTGGGAAGGAGGAGATGAGACGAGTGTTATGGGGTTCAGTGATGACTGGGTGCTTGGGGGATTGGGCGGGATTGAGGGAGTTTTTAAGGGAAGAATTTAAGGATTGTCTTTTATATTTGGAGGGCACAGAGGCGAAGTGCTTGGAGCAGGACAGATTTTGAAGGTGAGTCTTCAACCCGCGAGGGCGAGAAGGATGCATATGAAATCCGCGGTGAGATGATTCACCAGCGAGAGGCACTTTACCTGAAGATTATTGGCGGTAGAACTAGGCCCCCCCATGACCCAACGCTCCGGAAAGCCAATTGCGCCGTTACCAACGGTGTATGTCACACCTTCAGCTTATACCACATTGTTGGAATTGAATCTATACAGGAGCTACTGCAGAGTGTGCATATTGCCTCGCATTAGTGCAAGGCCCTACACTCGACCCAACAGAGTGGGTCATCTATCAAAATCCATAGTTGACGGGCTCAAGGTTGATGTTTATATTCTATCATTTGGCATGATATATCTCGAAAGTCTAACTCGCTTCGTACAAGCATATGGCTCATGTTAAGACCCAAGAAATCGTCTTGAGAGACCTGTCGCTTTCGCATCTGCACCTAGGCTCGCAAAAGCCATACTCTTTACACCGACCTGAAACATACCATGCTGCATTTTGCCCGCAGAACGCCAACGCAAAGCGCGGAATATGTGCATGCGCCAAAAACCCCTCAGCGCCTTGCTTCTCTACGCAATCCCTAAAATGTACGTGCTGGCCATATGGTCAACGCTGTTGCTCCGACTCCGACTGCCTCAGCCTGCCGGAGGAAAGGCCGATCCGCGACTGACCCTGTCCGAGAGAAGCAATTCTACGCTGTCGTGCTTCTGCCAACCGCGCACTGTCAGCTGACGACGGTGGCGTTGAGCGATCGAGATATCTCCTATTCCCTGGTTGTACAGTGGGCGTAAGTGGAGACGAAGTCGTTGAAGTGAAATAGCTCTTTCGAGCAGGTAGAGAAGACTGCGTCGATGGTGACTGTTGCGGACTCCCGGGCAGGGGATGTTGTGATGTGTACTCGCGAAAGATTCTCGTCTGGGGTGACGGCCGCATTTGGCCCACCTCTGTAAGGGCTCGCGATGGAGGTCTCCGGCCACTAGCGGTGTCAACTTCTTCCCCGGTGGGTCGGTCCCGGAGAAGAATGGAGGAATTTCTTTCTAACCTGCTTGAGATAGGCGTTGATGCTTGTGTTGGCGTCGCAGCCTCCTGAGGCGATCCTCTGCGACCATTGAGAGGGCTGGAACCGAGAAGGCTCGTTCGTCGAGCTTCCAGCCGACTCATTACCCTCGAACTCGTTCTTGGCTCAGACTCATCGCTGGCACCACGAAGGAGCTTTGGATGAGGCAGAGCTACCTCCTTTGAGGCGGTGTCTATGTCTTCGGATTGACGATTTGAGGCTTCGGTTTCTGGCAAGCCCTCTGCTAGAGCAATACACAATTCCGTAAGACTTCTACACATGCTGTCCGCTTTCCGTCGTAATTGCCTGTCAACCCCACTGGCGGGCCCAGCAACAGATGCTTGACCAGGAGAAGCTCCTTGTGGATCCGTACTGCCGGTCATAGCAGCCAAGATCAAAGCGTCCGATGCGGTAGCTTCTAGAGCTCGATAGAGATTGGGCTTCACGATGGGTTTCGCCGTTGCTAGCGCTGAATGAAGCAGCGGATGTAAGCTGGTGAGGCCTAAGCTCTTCATTGTAGACGCCTCTGGAGAGATGCTACCAATCTGGCGCCGCTTTGGAGAGGATGAGACGGTCGTCACGGTGGTCGTCGCCGTGGGCGGGCGATCGTCGTTGACAGTGGACATGGCTGCATTCGATGATTTTGGTAACAATCCAGTGAGCTCAAGCTTGCGCAACCTAGACTTCAAATCGTCCAACTCATCCCATACCGTAGATGGAGCTGTTGTAGATACCGTGGATTCAGTCCCTTCGGCAGGAATTGTTCGAACTGCTTCGTGGCCGTAAGCTGGTGAGAAGCGATGTGGCGATGATCCATAATCACCATCGGGAGTGTACGGTGGATTAGGATGCTTGTGATTCGGGGTGTCAAACCCTCGAGATGGTCCTCGAATGGAACTGCGCCGTCCGTATGGCATTGGAGTTTTCCGCCATCCCTCATCGTTCGCTGACTCTAAGCGTGCACCAAACGATGACCTGGTATTCTGGGTGCGGTTTCGCTGATCTAATGGATGTGCCGATGCAGCATAAGGCCGGGTTTTTGACGAGAAATCTCGTAGGGAAGCAAGCGAGTGCTTTCCCGGCGACCGAGGGACAGATGGATCAAAAGACGTATCGTAGGAATGGTTCTGGTTCTCAGGAACCTTGTGTCCGCCAAAATTCCCTCCACTGGTGTTGGGCCTACCAGATGATGATGGTCGAGATGTACGTGTCTGTGAGAAACTCGAAGTTCCAATGCGTGAACGGCGCCTTTCGCTTCTACTTAGTGGTTCATCGGCCACCGAGTCATCTCGGGCGAGATTTAGGAATAAGTCTTCATTCGAGGATTGCAGCTGCTCCTGAGAATGCGCATCCTCCGTGTAGCTTTCTCTTTGCCTGTTTTGACCTCCGATACGAAGGGTTGAATCTCTTCCGTCGTCACTTTCTGATCTCCTGTAATTTCGTGCTTCCATCGCAGTCATGACTCCGTCACTTGTAGCAGGCCTTGAATGTACCGACCGGGCCGGCTTGGGTCTCCAGGGTCGAGCTGCGTCATTCGTGATTTCCTGAGGCAGCTTGACAACGGAGTCAATGCTATTGCTTTGATTCGAAGGCAGCTTCAAAGGCGGATGTATGGCTCGCGCTTCCGCTGAGGAGGGTGTTCGCCGGAAGGGCTCAGCATAGGAGCGTTGGGTACTGAGTGCTGGCGGTGGGCCAGATTTCGTTTCAATCCCGTGGCTTGACCTCGAGGCAGGGGGTTTTCTTGTTTGTGGGGATCGAGGATCAGCATCGGAAGCGTCAGGTTGATGTGTGAAGTATGATCCCACTGGTGGAGATAGCGAAGCAGTCAGGCGACGTGAAGAGGATAGAGAAGGGACGATTTGCTTGCGTATGGAAATGTCGCTTGCAGTCTGGTTGTGATTGGGGGACGAGGTGAGGGTGGCAGGCGAGACAGGCGCGACTGAGCGATTTGGCGACGACGGGCTTTTTAATGCCGATTGGTTCTTGCGAGATCCTTTGTCGGGCCCAAGAAGTGTTTCTGTTTCTGCTGATACCGATTCCGCCGAAACGAAGGAATACTCGCTCTCTGCTGGAGGAGAACCGTCACGCGTGAGACTGTGGACGACGCGTGAAGGCATTGCGAGAGGAGGGGCCAAGGCAATGCCTTGCTCGCCGTACCCCACCCCTCTAATTCAATATATTCCTGCAGATGTTCATATGCTCGAATCCGCACACCACGAATGTTGAGTTTCTCACTCAGCAATGGACTGCAGCAATTGGATATGACCATCAAAGACGGCAGCCAGTCATAACATTGTTGATCGACCTTCATTTGCAAGCCTGCGACTATTACCCTTATTGGTCAATGGCTGACAGGGGTAGCGACGCCGGCTCAGAGCACAACTACCGAATTCGTATGTGCTAATAATTGTGCAATGATTTGGGGCTAACGTCATGGGAATAAGTTTCAGATACCCACATACTCAATATCAAAGGCTTTAATAATCGTACATAATGTAGTGTCCCGAAGAGCCAATCAATGCAAGTCGTCGTCCCATTCAACGCAGAGTCGCACTCGTTGCAGGCCAGGTACTGTTTAGGATCAATCTTGAGCTGCTACGTACGGCTCTATAAATGTTCATTACATTCCGAATGATTAGTACCGAGCCCTACCATAACCCAATACTACAAGCATCTTCGGACAGAGGAATGGCCACAGCTGCGACAGAGACCATAATCATACAGACGGCATAGTCGGTTTCCAGCAAGCTAGCAAGATAATGAGTGAATACATTAAACTTTATTACAGATACAGATCTCAGACGATTGAGAAGACTCAAGGCTCGGACCTAAGAAGGGCGGAAGGATAAAAGTGTACTCCCAATCCCTCGCTCAACAAGACCTAGAAGACATGGCGGCGTCTCCTTCTATCTTGTCTGTACCCCTCTAGGGGCTTGATGAATTCGGCTTTTGGAAGCTTAGGGGGAACGGTATCTTCCAAGTCCATCGAAGAGTAGCTCAAGTGTGAGAGACTGCAAGGAGTTGGTCAGTCCGCACTTTTACTTCTTGGCATGGTTTGGCCGATCCGGCCGACAACATGACTGACCATAGCTCCTTCTGCCAGGATGGTTTCAGTGCCCTTCTGGCCGACATATGCGTATTGAAGGTGGCCACAATAGGTGAAATCTGAATGCTTTCAGATATCGGTGTTGGCGGCAGTGAGTGGTCGAGAGCCACTATTGCTGCCCTGGATGAGCAGATGGTTGTTTTCATGGAAGGAACACCGGCCGACGTGTTGCCACTGAACCTACTTTCGCTGGACATGTTGGTCGATACCACGATTGCGGATTTGTCACTTGGACTACGGCTCTGGACCGATGATGCTTGGTCTGAGCTGCTGTGAGTCATCAGCTCATGAACAAAGGACGCGGAATGAGGAGGTGATGATAGCTCCGAAATATTGTGTCCAGAGCCTGACGCTGAAGTTTGATCAAGTAACTCGGCTTTGTCATTCTCAGGAAGCTCTCGATATGTCTCGATCAGGTTGTTCATGTCCATTTCCTTGATTGAACAGCCATCCGAGGCTTCGGACACCTTTGACTGCAGCGAGTGCTTAGTGGGCTCCATGCTACTGGAACTCTCTTTTCGATGACGAGAGTCGTGGCTACGAAGGCATTTCTTTCCCAGCACAAAGACAGTGAGCCTCATAATCACAACGAAGGTGACCGATCCGAGGCTTATCCCTATCTTAGCACCAGCAGTCATGTGGCTCGCTGCTTTTGTGCCTGCTGCGGGGATTGCAACAATATTCTGCTTGATGCCGTCATCGTGCTTGCTCTGGTAGACAGAGAAGCTGGACTGTTCGTAATTGGTGACAAGATATCTTGAAGGCAATATCAATCTGAAGTGAGCCCTATGGATAACAGCTTGCTTACGCTTCTTGTAGGAACGTTCGTCCCAGTGTGTACTGAGATTCGTTTGTAGCTCTTACAAGGGGAAAGTACCGGAGACTGCTGGGTGTAATTGGATAGTCCGATACAAGATCGAAACTGGCATAAGGCAGTACAATGTCAACGACATCTCCTCCGGTCATTGAATTCCCCAATTTGAATGTTATTTCGGGGTTGGCTGCCAACGGACGATCATGCGTGGCGTCGTCAACAAAGTACGTCTGATAGGTCGTGTTCCACTCAAGTCCAAATGCTGTCTCGAAGAGCTGGCATGCCTTGGTTGGTAAGTAGATGTATGCTATGGTTGAGTCGATGAAAGTCCATATTAGGTCTAGCATAAACGGTTTTACGGAACCATTCTCATAGCTGACGGTAATAGATTGCAGACCAACAACGAGGTCACGCTAAATGTCTGGAAATAGCGAAAAGGAAACGTTATTGGGGACGTTTCGTGAGGAGTCATAGCCCCCAAGGGTCAGAGATCCAAATGCGCCTTTTGACTCTATATCATCGTCAGCAACACCGTTCGAAACTGATGGGGTTCGTTGCAGTCGAGATCTAATGTTCGAAGGTCCACGTAGATTTCAACCGGGTAAATCGTTCCGATTGCAGTAGTCTAGGCTTGGTGAAGGCAAGTGAATTGTCATACTTACGGTAGCGAGCTCCGGCGGTATAGGCCCAAGAGAGACTCGGGATCATTTTCTTCGTTATCAATGTTGTCAAAAAGCTCGGATATGAATCACTAAATGTGCTAAAATTAGTCCGCTGCTGGTTGAGGCCAAACATCCCGATAAAATAGTCGTCGTTTGCATAAGCAGCGACGACTGTTGAATCGAGGTATGGACCTCGAGTGGCATTACTCAGGCCGAGAGCCACGGTATCAAGTCCGAAATCAGCGGTGTCATTGAAGCCGAGATTCATTTCGAGTCCCATAGTGTAGTTCCTGAGGTCCTTCCACGACGCCGACTCGGAGGTATTGAAGAGCTCGCCTCGAAACTCAGCGCAGGTACTGGAGGGAGATGTCCCAGCTTCCCCTGGTAAACAGCCTTGAGGAGATACGACGCAGACGGCATTGCCTGCTGTTGAAGGAAGTACGCGAACGACTTGCTCCGAATTCCCCACTCGTAAAGGAAAGGAAGACCAGTTGCCATCAGCGCCATCCCTTCAGGAAGCGTTAACGTCGGTAATGGGAAAGGTTAGTCTAGTCTGGGAATGACGATGGAAGTAATTGCTTGACTCACCAATGCTCTGAAGGCGGCCAAGAGATAGGCTTGGCGTGGGACGTCATTGTACATAAGACTGAAGCTGATCGAGCTGATCAAACCCTTGACCCTTTCTCAACTTGAGCTTCTTCATCAAAGTTTGTACAGCCTGTACAACTAAGAGGTGAAGGCTTCAAGCACTTGAGGGGCCTATACTAAGACAATGTCGCTATCGTATGTAAAGCCATTGCCCCTTCACACTTTGCCTGATTTCCTATTCTGTAACAAGCCCTAGCCTTTCTGCGATGCAACTCTCACTTTTCAGCTCAGCCTCTCCTGCATTCTGTATAATTTGATCTTGATGTGTTTCAACTCCCGTTCTTCTGCAAAGACTCGTGCGGCGCAGCTCTTCCTTCAAGACCGAGATTAACCATTGCCACATGGAGTACAATATGCGCTCAACCTGCTCAGTCATTTCCAGTGCTTCATCCGTTCTTCATGCACCTTTGTTTCAACCTCGTCCCTTCTGCGAAGTTCCATAAGGCATGGCTTTCCACGCTTTTAGTTCGAACCACAAATTCTTCGACTCTTTTGCGTTCCGAAGCAAGTGTGCATCGTACTTTCGGAGATTGCTTTCTGGATTGCATCAAGCACCATCTTGGGTGCACAATCTTGAGGTCGTAATGCGGCACTGTCTGGCTTTTTCATCTCTGAGTGCATGTCTGATAGCATCAAGGCTACCATTTTGGATCTTCTGAATCTTCTACCAAGGCCAATATGGACAGTCTTTGAAAGGCGATTCGAGCGCTTCTACCTCCACCCTCCAGTATGGTCAGTGATCCAGAGGGATACAGACCATGACCTGGCGATGTCTGCAGCTTTTGGGGACTGAAAGTTCCTATCATCTATTCTTGTCTTTGTCCTCGCAAGCTTGAACGCTTCTGCTCGCTCAGTTGATGTCGCACGGTGAAGGGACGCGTCCTGATATGCTCTACTGTTCAACGCTCCATCCCTAAAACCTTACGTATTATCTCCATGCAGTACGCCTTTAATCTGTCCCTTGATTGACTTCAGGTTCAGCTTATTTGATCTCGGCTATATAGTCATTCTTTAATCTCCCTGGTATGGAAAGCAGCATATAATTCTGCAAGGTGTCTCATCCACTCGTTCAATACCTCTTTTATTCCCTTCATGTTGTACCTTCCCTTGTTTTCGATTTCACACCGTCTTCTGTATTACAGCCTTGCTCTACTACCTGGAGATCTAGCTCGAGCGGCGTTAATCGGTCATGCCTATCAACAACATACTCTGGGCCATTCTTGTTCAATGGCAATTAATTCACTGTTCCTTATTGGACCAGAGGCAGGCATTGTCTTCTTCTATAGACGATGGACCTGCTCCGTCAAACGATTTCATCGTAGTTTCGAATAGTGTCACTTTCTCGGGTGAGGCAGCTGCCTCCTTCACCAACGATCCTTTAGCCCTATTACACGCTCCTGAAGGCTCCGCCACTCCTGCAAAACCGAGTCCAGCTGCTGTGATATCCATCCCCCTTAGTATGCCGAGCGCTTCTTCATCTGCGGCTCACTCATTACTTCCACCGGATCGGGCAGCAGGGGCCGTCGGAACTATAACAGCACCTCCTATCGCAATCCAGACCTGCCAACCCACCCATTGCTACGGAGAAGCTACGGTAGGTTTTAGCTACGAGTCTGACCCAGTCTGGAAACGGCTCTAATATTTTAGTCTGCGACTGTCTTCTACTGGCCACCGAATTCTTCAAATACTGCCTGCTTTGCCACAATATTAGATGCGCCTGCACCAACTTTGCCTCTCGGCTTGACACCGTAAGAGATATCCTCATGCCTTCGAGAGATAGAATTGACCATGTGAATTTCTCTCTAGAATCTCTCCAAGTGTTTATATTGTCGTTGAATCTTACATTATCACCGGCGCCTGCAACACGCTTGGCACTCTCGATAGCTTTACGGCGTCGTTTGACCCAAGCCAAATATCGACGATAGGTCCAGGCAACAAGCCCAGACTCTTAAATTTCTCCGATCTACCATGTGGGTCAGCGGATAGCTCTCCGTTGAATGGAAAAGCATTCATGCCGTGGTTCCATCCACCTCCAAGTCTTTTCGGTCTAGACCTTTTTGATCAAATGGGGTTACCAGGAGACACGAATTGCACCCAATTTCCCTGGAGAGATCCTAATTATGTTCTCAACCCAGCTGGATACGTCAATGGGCCCAAGATTCCACACAGGCCAAGATTGCATCGGGCAAGAACAGTGCTAGAGCCGGTTCCTGCAAGTACGACGCAGTCGACTTGATCTTACATTCCAAATATTTACGCGCCTCATTGGCTCTCGATAGGGAAGGGAGAACGCCATCATACTAGTCCAGAGATACAGCAGGGAGGGGCGACTCAAAGTTCAATTCGTTCTATGTGTTTCTTGGTTGTGATCATATAATGAATGGACCCTCAGACAAAGACTTGAGGAAACGGGCCTTTACATGTTCAGATAATCTATATGCCCTTAGTCTAATTGTTTTTCTAGCTGTAATAATCTACATACTATGCTTTCTCACCGAGCTAGTTTTTCACGATGATTACGTTCCAATCGACCAAGTCTCAGAAAGTATCTGTGCCTTTTCAATAGTCAAGTCTGTTGATATTCTGCCCTCATGTGTTGGGCAATGTAATATAGAAGTGAGGCCCATCGACCCACCCTAAGGGAAAGGCCGGTGACGATTCATACTACGCATACCTCATCCGGCTGCATGTCTCGAACTGATGGTATCCCCAATCGAAACCACCGCAACTGAGCTTTGTCGTGACCCTGTCCTATTGTGTGACAGCATGACATCGCCAATCGATAGACTCCCGTGGCGGCCGAATCGGCTGGAATCCAGTACATTGTCGCAGTATCCGTGCCTCGTGTGGTCCTGTTCCCCTAATCGCACCTACATCCCCAATTCTGCAATAAATCTCCTTGTCATGCCACATCCATAGAGCTCTTACTCCTGCGATTTGTTAACCTTTCTCGCATCGTTGGGTTCCGAGACTAAGAGGTGGTGCGACAGCCACTCGCAGAAAAGGAGACGACGAGGGTGGCTGATGGCATCGACATCGAAGGTGGCATGGGACTTGGGCACTTCGCAGCGCCAGCAGAGTGAGGCTAGGCCACGATCTATGGGCTCCATCACAGTGCAGCAACGGTGGTACGTTATCAGCGTGCCTTTTAGTCAATTCTCGCACTTCCAACTGAATAGTCCGAAAAGAGCTGAACTGAGCTTGCGACTCTTCCTGTTCTGATGGCTTGAGTTCCGGTGCTTCTTCGTGTAATTTTTTAAATTCGCGAATGTTGTTGTGTCGGAATCCACATGTTGAATTTACTTGATACATAGCCCTTCTAAGGCTGTGAGACGCACATGTCATTTTAAACATGGAGCCTTGCGAAACGTCTGACATCTTGTCATATGAGAATCTACTAGTCTTTTCATTGTCTTTTGCTTGTCAGCACTCATGCAACTGGATTGCTATATGCCGCACAGTTCAGTATAACGATATCCACGATTGCATTGGAATGTCTTTGAAGCAGTAGCTTCAGGATGTTTCCCCTCTAGATCTGTCTGAATTTCCCAATATCTCTTCTGCCTTGGCGAAATGTAAAACGTTGGCACTTACACATTTTAATCTGAT
>JAABUI010002178.1_pt1 | contig 10978 bp, 4 predicted proteins | sample 5559111 | NCBI WGS metagenome assembly JAABUI01 (sample SAMN10711870, study PRJNA513365) | rock metagenome | isolation source: Antarctica rocks | place: Antarctica: Victoria Land, Buttleship Promontory
GAGATCTTCCTCAATCTGAACTTCCTGCATGAGCTGTTTCTTTTTGGGATCATAGCCATTGAAGAGTTCAGACTCAATTAATCGAATCCCCGCGTGTTCCAAGACATATTTCTCGTACTTGGGTTTGATGTCCTTGTCGTCCACGGGATCACCGGTCTTGGCGTCCACCCAGCCAGAGTATGATTTGCCTTTTAGTGGACCATTGTGGTTCTTGATGAGGCCCATTATCCAAGCCATCTCGACGCAACCTTCGAGAGAAAATTGACCATATGCCTCCATCTCCCACCTTGTTCGCGAATTGCCCCATGGGCCAACCTCAGAGAAACCGGTAACCACGACGACTTTGTCGAGGTCGACCATGCCTTTAAGGTTGGCATTGAGAGGCTCCACCTCACTCTTCCAGTCTGGCAGCTCAGGAAATTGATACTTGATGTTAGCGCGCGGCTCGACAGTGACCTTTTTGTACAATGCCTCGCTATCTTCGCCGTTGACGATCTTATTTTCGATTGCTGTCTCCTTGGTAACGGCCTGTCGCACCTCACTGGTTTCCATGATATCCTTACGAAGGCTCGACATTAGATTCTTCAGATCTGGAACAAATTGGAACCCTCCGTTCAAGTCCGCATATACAGGCTCTACTTGGCAAAGATTGACGATATCGGGTGCCATGAGCCCAAGCAGATTAAAGGCCATCTCCTTTTGAGAGAAAGTCCGAACCCCATATCGCTCAATGCCTTCTGCCACAATATTATTACCAGACATGAGACCTGTTCCACGAGTCCACCCGATGACAGCCCCACAGATGGTAAGGAAGTTGCCCCAGCTTTCGGAGTGCCATCGGTTGAAGAGAGTCTCGAGGGCAAGCTTCGATTCTGAATAGAGACCATCGTTTCCGAAAGTACCATGATTAGGTGACAACGGAAGTATGACTTGGGCAGGTCGGGTCTCAAAGCCACGAGCCTGCTTCTGCGTTTTGATACATCCAAGTAATCTCAGCAAATTAGTCAACATGATACGATGAGCAAGCTCAGACTTGGAGTCAATGCTGTCGATTTCGCGACCATTTTCTGGGATCGCGGCAAAGGGGACGACGTAGTCAAGATCCCATCCTAGACAGCCCTTCTTAGTGTCGTAGATGTATTCAACGAGTGCCTCGCAATCTTGCTTGCTGCCTTGATTGAATGGCACTACCACAAGCTGGGAGCCACTAGACCCAAATCGAGCGTACATGGATTGATAATACTCAGTGACTTGGCGAGAGAACCTGCTAGTCGTGACAATCACTTTTGCACCGCCGCTGATGAGGCCTTGCAAAACGTCTGCACCGATGGATCCTGCACCAGCACCAGTCATAAGAGCATGCTTTCCCTGGAATGTGACGCCTGACTTGGCGGCTTGCTCTAAGCCGTCTAGATAGATCCCAGTCAATTTCTTGCTGTAATCCCAGCCGTGCTCGTCTTTCCTCTTTAAATGCAAGAAAGGGATTGTCTCAACTTTTCCAGGCTTGACACGTCCGTTCAAACCTAGCCGAGTTCCATTCTTTCCGGGCTTCTTTGCATGGCCATTCATCATCTTGCCATTGATTTTCCCGTTTTCCGCGGGCATAATTTGACCCTCGTTCATCGCAAGAGATCGGATCACATTCTCGTAGAGGGACTTGATTTCAAGCTGAGAATTCTTAGAAAGCTTATGCTGCTGCTTGATGAGCTTGTAAATCCTGCCAAGATCGTTCTGTACTTTGCTGCGGTTGCCGTACTCAGAGATCTTGCCACCATCAGCCATCTCACGCACATAGTGCTCAAGTTTTCGTGCACTGGCTCTCGGGACTTCTGCATAGTCGAGATTGCCTCGTCCGTCAATAGTCGTTTGAGGGCCTGTTGGCATTGCGACATCCTTGTAGACAGGAGATTGCCCGAGGACCTCTTTACAATTATCGATCAGTTGCTCGCCAAGTTCTTTGGCCAACTTGTACGTTTCGCCGCGTTCCGTCGGGCAAGTGTCCATATGGTATTGCATGAAGTCGAGAAGCAAAGGATTAGATCTATTCATGATTCGGATGCACTGACTAACAATCTCACGATCAACGGCCTTTAGACGGCCAAAGATGATGTCGTAGTACATTGAAAGAGCATCTTGACGTGCCCAGTTCCAGGCGGAGTCATAAACACGGGCTTTGAGCTGGCTGAAAGATGGCTCAATACCACTGGCATATATTTCGCCGTGTTCGGTGTTCCAGAGGTCCAATTGCGCCTGAAGCACCTTTTGTGACTCTTGCGACCCAACGAAGGCTCTGTCTCCAGCCCGAAGGTCCATCTTCAGGTACCGTGCGAAAAGCTCCAATTGCTGCTTGAAAAGGGCTCTTTGATCTTTAGTGAGGGCATCGATTGCAGCCGGGTCCATCATCATCCCTCCGCCCGCTCCGCCAGCATCTCCACCCGCACTAGACGTTGAAAGGCTGATGCCAGCAACAGAAGCGTATTTGTTCGCCGTATCATCGAGGTATGCCTTTGCGTCACCCTCAGAGCCTAGCCGAGAGGCGGGTTCCATCGTTAGAGCAAGGAGCAGGACGCCATCTTGCCGCCCCGATCCTAGCCCCCATCTTGTCTCGAGGTGCTTACGGACAGCAGTGATATTGAAACCTCCTGGCATCTTTGAGGATACCAATCGCGCGACCAATGATGAAGACTGCTTTCCAAGCTGGCCATTGAAAGTGGCCTGCATTGATGCGCCTAATTCATCAAGAGGTGTGTCTTCTGGCTTTTCTGGCGTTGATCCAAATTCTTTCCCCAGGTCGCCTAGGATTTCATTTTGTAGGGTTGATTTACCTGTGCAATAAAATGAATCAGTGGAAATTCTATGGGTTTCTACCAGAAAGAGAGAGCGTACCTCCAACCAGATCTTTGATAGCTTTGCTGAGGGGTATGTCGGCCAGAGACTTCTTCAGCTTTTGTGCGATCAAAGATCGAACGATATCAACGGCTTGCACTGGAATGTCCGCTACAGCAGCCGCAGGCCCCGAGCTTGGCGGAGGAGGTGCTGCCGCCGCCGGTGCTGAGGAGGGTGCAGGAGCTGAAGTCGAGGTGCTGGCTGGGGCATTTTCAGCAGCCGGGGCCGCTTCCTCCTCGACCACTGGATCGACATCATAATAGATCTCCTTGGCGTCCTTGTTGTAGCACAGGATTTGCCGTTGCACTGACTTGGCCGCATCGTAGGCCTCGTATTTCGAGGCCAGTGTTCGCTTGGCCATGCCACCCAGGGTGTCTGCTGGGCCAACCTCGACTATCCGTTCTGAGAGCTTGTCCGCGAGGATGACATCCTGAGTCTCTATCCACCGTACAGGACTTGCAAACTGATATGCGAGCAGCTCGACCAACAGAGTATGTGCCAATTCTTGCTCGACTTCGGGAGTCATGGTGGAAGGCTTTTACGTCCCAAGGACGGAGGAGGAGGGTTTGTAGAGGGGAGCGCCCTGGAAGAGGAATTGCCTTTGTCACGGCTGCTACACGCTCATAGCAATGTCACAAGTTGGTCGACAAAGTCTCAGAAAATGAGTGTGAGGACAAATTCTATGGCCGTGTCGTCCGACTTACAACGATGAGCTTGGGAGTTAGAGAAGAGAGGGATTGAAGAGGGTAAGATGCCAGAGTAGCATTTACGAGTGTCGTGCAGGAGCTGTAAAACACTGATTAGGCTGTGGCTGCATGAACGGATTGATAGGCAGCCTGTATTCCCTTTGGGGGAAGAAGCAGCGGTGGCTTGCGGAGGAGCTCGACTCTGCACAAGAACATGTTGAAGCATAATTACCCCATCCGGTTAGATCCTCAAGCATTGCGCTAGCGTCCCCAAATTTTTGAGATTTTCATTGGTCTGGCGGCGCCCGTCATGACGGAGAATCGGAATTTTAAGGATTGGCGTTTTGCTCGAGTCTCAACGAATCCAGAGGCTACAGGCATTTCCACCTCTTTGCCTGGCAATTGACGCACCCTGCTGTCGAAACCTGTCGACTACTAGCTGCAGCAGGCTACGAGTATTCTTCTTACCGTTCTTTTCAATTATCAAGTCCGCTGCGACGATTGTTGTACGCCCTCATTTACTGTTCTGCAGCTCTGGATTCGGCTTCTTGGCCAGCTCCCAACATCACACAGCTCCATGCAACACCAATGAATTCATCCAGGTAGTCAATTACGGCCAGGTGAGCGCAATACACTGATACCCTTGCCTATATTCAATTGTACAAGCTTTTCGAATACTAAAATTCTTTGTGGAAGCAACTCCAGCGTCTCCCCTCGCAGCTCCATCCACTTCGCCCTGCAAATTCATCCTCCCACACTCCTCACCATGTACGGAAACTCCAGTGCAGGCCCTCAGACAGGCATCTCTACACCCCGATCCTCCCAATCCTTACGTCCTCTGACCCTCAGACACGGCTCGCTCGAATACACACTCCCCGTTTCGACAGCACTACACTTCTACGCTACCCAGCTGAATGACCGATTTATTGCCACACTTCCAGAGCCCACGGACGAATTAGCACAAGACGATGAACCCTCGTCGCCAGCCGAGCTCCTCGCTCGCTATCTTGGCCACATCTCCTCGGAGATTGACGACGGTGAAGGTTTCGCAGAAGTGCTGAAGCTCGTTCTCAGTGAATTTGAGAAAGTCTTTCTCCAGGCGAATGATGTGCATGCCTTGGCGGCGTCGCTACCAGGTATCGCACAGAAGAAGCTTAAGGTGGTCCAATCATACTACGCTGCACGAGCGTCCGCAAATCGACCAATACGATCGCACCTGTCGGCACTGTTCAGGAAGGCAGAAGATGAAGAAGCTGGCTTGTATGCCATTTTCGGTGGCCAAGGAAACATCGAAGAATATTTTGACGAGCTGCGTGAAGTCTACACAACCTATCCCTCTTTCGTTGAGAGACTTATTGAAGACTCCGCGGAGCTCCTCCAAACACTTGCCAGAGACCCGCGGGCAGAAAAGCTGTATCCGAAAGGGCTTGATGTGATGCGATGGCTTCACAACCGAGACTCACAACCAGATACAGATTATCTCGTATCTGCACCAGTCAGTCTGCCACTCATCGGACTCGTACAGCTTGCCCACTACACGGTGACCTGCAAAGCCCTGGGCCAAACTCCAGGAGATATCAGAGGAAAGTTCATTGGGACCACTGGCCACTCCCAAGGTATTGTTACAGCAGCTGCAATTGCGGCCGCTGATACTTGGGAGTCTTTTGCGAAGGCTGCAAGAAATGCCCTCACAATACTCTTCTGGATCGGTTCGCGGAGTCAGCAGGATTATCCACGGACTTCCCTAGCACCTTCGATATTACAAGATTCGGTGGAGAACGGGGAAGGAACTCCAACTCCCATGTTGTCTGTTCGAGACCTCCCCCGGTCTGCGCTTCAGGAACATATCAACACCACCAATCATCATCTCCCAGAAGAGCGTCATATTATCATTTCTTTAACTAATAGCGCCCGCAACTTTGTTGTCACAGGCCCTCCTATTTCGCTCTATGGCTTGAACTTGCAATTACGCAAGGTAAAAGCTCCCACTGGTCTCGACCAGACTCGCGTTCCTTTCACCGAACGCAAAGTCCGCTTCGTAAATCGTTTTCTCCCAATTACTTCTCCTTTCCATAGCACCTACCTCAAGGGTGCAACAAAGCACATCGAGGAGGACCTCAAAAATATCAAGATCAACATCAATGAACTCGGCATTCCTGTTTTCAATACTGCCACTGGGGTAGACATCCGCCAGGAAGGAGTGACGAATGTGGTGCCGGTCTTGGTACGAATGATCACCCAAGACCCGGTGAACTGGGAAAAAGCGACTGCGTTTCCCAAAGCGACGCATGTAGTCGACTTTGGCCCTGGTGGAATCTCTGGCCTCGGGGTCCTTACTGGTAGGATCAAAGACGGTACCGGCGTGCGAACTATTCTCGCTGGAGCGATCGATGGTACTAATAGTGATGTTGGATACAAAACGGAGTTGTTCGACCGAGACGAAGATCATGCCGTCAAGTATGCGGTGGATTGGGTCAAGGAACATCGACCAAAACTCGTAAGGACATCTGCAGGTCAAACGTTTGTCGACACGAAGATGAGCAGGCTTCTTGGCCTACCTCCGATTATGGTTGCTGGTATGACACCATGTACTGTGCCATGGGATTTTGTTGCTGCTACCATGCAAGCCGGGTATCAGATCGAGCTCGCTGGTGGAGGCTACTACAGCGCCAAACCCATGACAGAGGCTTTGACTAAGATCGAAAAGAACATTCCCGCAGGTCGTGGAATCACCATCAATCTGATCTACGTCAACCCCCGTGCTATGGCATGGCAAATACCACTGATCGGTCAACTTCGTGCCGATGGTGTTCCCATTGAAGGTCTTACTATTGGAGCCGGCGTGCCATCGATCGAAATCGCGAACGAGTACATCGAGACCCTCGGGATCAAGCATATTGCATTCAAGCCAGGATCCGTGGAAGCAATTCACGCAGTCATCAACATAGCCTTAGCGAACCCGCACTTCCCTGTCATACTACAATGGACAGGCGGGAGGGGTGGAGGTCATCACTCCTTTGAAGACTTCCATCAACCGATCTTACAGATGTATGGTAGGCTCCGAAGATGTCCCAATCTTGTGCTGGTTGCTGGGAGTGGGTTTGGGGGCTCTGAAGATACGTACCCGTACCTAACAGGCGCCTGGTCCTCAAGATTCGGGTATCCCCCAATGCCATTTGATGGTTGTCTCTTTGGCAGCCGTATGATGACAGCTAAGGAAGCGAAAACTTCTAAGAATGCCAAAAAAGCCATTGCGGAAGCAGAAGGAGTTGATGACAGCCAGTGGGAGAAAACATATAAAGGACCCGCTGGAGGTGTCATCACTGTTCGATCTGAAATGGGCGAACCAATTCACAAGCTCGCAACAAGGGGTGTCAAATTTTGGGCAGAGATGGACCAGAAAATTTTCAGCCTTGATAAAGCTAAGCGTGTGCCAGAACTCAAAAAGCAGCGAGAACACATTATTAAGAAGCTCAATGATGATTTCCAGAAGGTGTGGTTCGGCCGTAATGCCGCTGGAGTCGTTGTGGACCTTGAAGACATGACGTATGGTGAGGTCGTCAAACGCATGGTAGATCTAATGTACGTCAAGCATGAGTCTCGATGGATCGACCCTTCTCTTCAGCGCTTGACGGGCGACTTCATCCGGCGACTGGAGGAGCGATTCACTTCAGCTCCTGGTAAATCATCCCTAGTACAGAGCTATTCTGAGTTGGACGAACCGTATAAGGTGGTTGACGACGTTCTGCGGACTTATCCTGAGGCCGGCGAGCAGCTAATTAATGCTCAAGATGTACAGCACTTCTTGATGCTGTGCCAGCGCCGTGGTCAAAAGCCTGTACCATTTGTCCCGGTTCTTGATGAGAATTTTGAATTCTTTTTCAAGAAAGATTCACTGTGGCAGTCTGAAGACTTGGAGGCTGTGGTTGATCAAGACGTTGGAAGGACCTGCATCCTTCAAGGTCCGACCGCTGCCAAATATTCCAACTCTATTGACGAGCCTGTCCAAGAAATACTCGACGGCGTTCACGAAGACCACATCAAATTTTTGATCAGAGATGTTTATGCTGGCAATGAGGCTTCTATCCCAGCTATTGAATATTTTGGTGGTCAACTGATCCTTGAAGATGCTGCCGATGATGAAATGGATGGTATCACTAAGTCTGAAGAGGACGGACGCGTCAGTTATCGGCTCTCTTCCAGCCCCAATGCAACTCTTCCAGAGCTCGACGAGTGGCTGCAGCTCCTTGCCGGTAAGGAATACAATTGGAGATATGCTCTTTTTACTACAGAAGTCTTTGTCCAAGGCCAGCGATTCCAAACCAACCCATTTAAGAGGATCATTGCACCAACGAGGGGTATGTTGGTGGAGATATTCCATCCGAAGGACCCGGCGAGAACAGTGATTAACGTCAAGGAGCCATCTCACCTGGGTAAAATGATGAAGACTGTCGAAGTCAGCATGTCGAGACAGAAAGTGATCATGGTCAACCTCCTTGAAGATCGGACTGCAGAAAGAAAAACTGTGCCATTGCCTCTCAAATTCACTTATCATCCTGAAGCTGGATACGCACCGATTAGAGAAATCATGGAAGGTCGAAATGACAGAATCAAAGAATTCTATTACCGCATTTGGTTCGGCGCAGAGAAGGTTCCTTTTGATGCGCCTGCGACTAGCACATTCGAGGGAGGGTTGGCCCAGGTTACCAGCAAAGCCATTGGTGACTTCGTTCACGCTGTTGGTAACACCGGAGAGGCTTTCGTTGAACGTCCTGGTAAAGAAGTTCTTGCTCCCATGGACTTTGCTATTGTCGTGGGCTGGAAAGCGATCACCAAACCCATCTTTCCACGAACCATCGACGGCGATCTACTAAAATTAGTACACCTGTCCAACGGCTTCCGCATGGTACCTGGCGCAGACCCTTTGAAACAAGGCGATGTAGTCAACACCACTGCCCAGATCAACGCTGTGATTAATCGGGATTCTGGAAAAATGGTTGAGGTCAGCGGTACTATCAAACGGGACGGCAAGCCTGTCATGGTTGTTACAACTCAATTTCTGTATCGTGGCGCCTATTCTGATTTTGAAAACACATTCGAGCGGAAAGACGAGACTCCAATGCAGCTACATCTTGGCTCATCGAGAGACGTGGCTGTATTGCGGTCGAAAGAATGGTTTGAGATGGATGAGATCGATATCGATCTGCTTAATCAGACATTGACATTCAGATTGCAAACGCTGGTGCACTTTAAGAATAAGACAGTGTTCAGCCAGGTGGAAACTATTGGAGAAGTCCTCATCGAACTGCCAACTAAGGAGGTTATCCAAGTTGCTTCGGTCAATTATCAAGCTGGTGTGTCTCATGGGAATCCTGTGATTGACTATCTGCAACGGTACGGATCATCGATTGAACAGCCAGTCAACTTCGAGAATCCCATCCCGCTGGGCGGTAAGACACCTCTAATCCTTCGAGCACCATCCTCGAACGAGCCGTATGCTCGCGTCTCTGGAGACTACAATCCTATTCACGTCTCACGCGTCTTCTCAAGCTACGCTAACCTCCCTGGAACAATCACTCACGGGATGTACTCCAGCGCGGCTATTCGTAGCTTAGTGGAGACTTGGGCCGCTGAGAATAATGTTGGTCGAGTCCGAAGCTTCTCCTGCCAGATGGTCGGAATGGTCTTGCCAAATGACGACATTGAAGTCAAGCTTCAGCATGTTGGTATGGTGGCTGGTCGTAAGATCATCAAAGTTGAGGCCAGCAATAAAGACACCGAGGCCAAAGTCTTGACTGGAGAGGCAGAAGTAGAGCAACCTGTCTCATCATATGTCTTTACGGGACAAGGTTCACAGGAGCAAGGAATGGGTATGGAGCTCTATGGCAGCAGCGCTGTTGCTAAAGAGGTCTGGGAGCGCGCTGATGCTCATTTCATGGAGAACTATGGTAGGCCGTTCTTTGCATTCTTACTCGCGGATTTACTTACACTCATTAGGCTTCTCAATCACGAATATTGTCAAGAACAATCCCAAAGAGCTGACAATCCATTTCGGCGGTCCTCGAGGAAAGGCAATACGCGAAAATTACATGTCAATGACTTTTGAGTCGGTCAATGCGGATGGCTCTATCAAGTCTGAGAAGATCTTCAAAGAAGTCAATGAGAATACAACGTCGTACACCTATCGATCACCGACCGGTCTTCTATCGGCGACCCAATTCACCCAGCCGGCCTTGACACTAATGGAGAAGGCAAGCTTCGAAGACATGCGATCAAAGGGTCTTGTTCAGAGGGACAGTAGTTTCGCCGGTCACTCTCTCGGAGAGTACTCTGCCCTCGCCGCTCTCGCCGAAGTCATGCCAATCGAGAGCTTAGTGTCGGTAGTCTTCTACCGAGGTCTCACCATGCAAGTCGCCGTCGAACGCGACATCACGGGCCGATCCAACTACTCCATGTGCGCCGTCAACCCAAGCCGCATCTCCAAAACCTTCAACGAACAAGCCTTACAATACGTAGTCGAAAACATCGCCGAGGAAACCAAATGGCTCTTGGAAATCGTCAACTACAACGTCGCCAACATGCAATACGTCTGCGCCGGCGACCTGCGCGCCCTCGACTGCCTCACTGGCGTAACAAACTACCTCAAAGCCCAAAAAGTCGACATTAACTCCCTCATCGAAACCCTCTCCCTCGACGACGTGAAAGCCCACCTCGTCGAAATCATCCGCGAATGCGCCAAGCAAACCTCCTCGAAACCCCAACCCATCGAGCTCGACCGCGGCTTCGCCACCATCCCCCTCAAGGGCATCGACGTCCCCTTCCACAGCACCTTTTTGCGCTCCGGCGTCAAACCCTTCCGCAGCTTCCTGCTGAAGAAAATCAACAAGACGACGATCGATCCAGCGAAGTTGGTGGGGAAATATATTCCGAATGTTACGGCGAAACCGTTTGAGATCTCGAAGGCGTATTTTGAGGAGGTTTATCGGTTGACTAATAGTCCAAGGATTGGGAATGTGTTGGCGAATTGGGAGAGGTATGAGGGGAGTGGGAGTGGGAGGGAGGGGGTGCTGGTCAATGGGGATTCGGGGTTGTAGATTGGAAGAGGCGAGGCGTAAAAGGTGTTCTGGGGAGGTTAGAGGGAATTTGTAATAGATCGGTTGGGCTGGTGCTTGTTGGGTGATTGAACCTGGGTTTTTGAGTCCTCCAAATGGCTCGTAGATAGATTGTGTGAACTTCATAGTAAATTTAATTCCTCTTTCCGCTAACCTTTTGTCACACCATCTTCAAATTCTACGAATGGCTCGTAGATAGATAGATTGTGTGGTCTTCCAAAAATTCTAAAAGAGCTTTTCGCCTTCCTGTCCTCCCATATCATCATTCTTACGCGACTTCCCTTGACTCCGACC
>JAABUI010002179.1_pt1 | contig 10974 bp, 13 predicted proteins | sample 5559111 | NCBI WGS metagenome assembly JAABUI01 (sample SAMN10711870, study PRJNA513365) | rock metagenome | isolation source: Antarctica rocks | place: Antarctica: Victoria Land, Buttleship Promontory
TGCCACGTGACAGCATGCATGCAGGCTGCAGATATGCAACAAACCCGCACTGCAGCCCCCATTCAGCAACAGCACAGCCTCGTCTCAGACTTGCCGGATTCCGAATCTCTTACATATTCCCATTCAATATCGGCTTTCGTTTTGCATTCCCAGCCCAGCCTCCCTATCCACACAAACAGAGACTTACGAACCAGCCTCACACCTTCATCTCGCACATATTTGTAACGATCGAATGGAAAAGCAAGATTGATGTACACAGAGATACAGATAGAATTTTCTCCAAGAGTAGATGTACGCCATCCATGCGATGATGCTACATAATGATACAACGATGCATCCACCTCTATATGCCACTCACCGCAATGCCAATGCCAATACCAAGACCAAAAGGCGATCCATCCAAAAAAGGGGGTATTTCCAGTAAAGACTGTCAAGAATGCAAAATATTCATAGCCCCAGCCAACCAGTGCCCAAGACCTCCATCATAAAATCGTCAAAGATCCAAACCCCATCGGCTCGCCCCCTCACAGCGCCGACTTCACAACCTCCAAATAATCCTTCCCCCCATCCGTATTCCCCTTCGCCTCAGGCCCATCCCACAGCATCACTCCCCCAAAATTGCTCACGCCCGCACTCTTCGCACTAGCAATCACGTTGCCCATCTGATCCGGCGCCACATACCCGGCTCCCGCGCAAGCCGTGCACCCAGGGGCTCCGATATAGAGTTGTGGGCCGGCACCCTTGGCTGAGAGGTCTTGACTCCATGCTTTGAAGCTGTCGACGAAGCCGGGCTGGCCGACGTCACAGCCGGCTTGGGCGTTGTTGTAGAACTGGACGAAGACGAAGTCCATGGTTTGCATGGCGTCGAGAGGGATGGAGGCGTCGGGGCGAGGGCATTGTGGGGCGGCGGAGATGTAGTAGGTTTTGCTGCTGTCGGCGTTCATTGTAGTGCGTAGAGAGGAGACGAAGTTGCTGTAGAAGGCGGTGCTGTGGTCTTCGTTGTCTAGAATATCATGTTAGCACGGCAAGCTATCAGGGCCAAGGATCGTTGCAACTGACCAAGATCGAAACCGTCGACTTTGACGTTTCCAAACGGCCTCATTTCTTGCGATTCACCTGTCCCAGCACCGAAGAGATTCCACAGCTTGGTTGCAAATTGATCTGCTTCTTGGGTGCCAGAGAAAGCCGTGGTGCCGATAGCACCACCTAAACTCACGAGCACTTTCTTTCCAAGACTCTGACAGCTTGTAATTTGCTGTGCCATAGTAGGGCAGCTAAGAAGCCCACTAGCGCCCTTGGCCGTCATTGCAGAACTTGCTCCAGAGCAAGCGGCCCCGAGATTGAGGGTAGGGTATCCGCCTGCACCGAAGAAGTCACTGACGAAGGCGAGAATAACGATATCGACACTGGAGTCCTGGCACATCTGTCCTAAGGTGACTTGACCGGTTGCCCCTGATTGGCCGTAATAGACAGCAACATTACTGGCGGATTTGGCGTTGAAAGAGCCACCTGATCCACTGGGAGGACTGCTCGGACCAGGAGCTGGTGAAGGGGACGCAGAAGCTGAAGATGCGGGCGCCGGGCTAGCCACAACAGGCGCCGACGAAGCTGGTGCGCTTGAGGAGGCGCTTGCTGAAGGTACAATCGCAGCCGACGTAGTTAGCTGCGTGGTATGAGTATGAAGCCCCTCTGGTGCGACAACGCTAGAAGCTGTCACGGATGGAGAGGCAACAACGGCTGGAGGTGAGGAGGCAACCACAGCCGGAGTCGAAGAGGCCAAGACAGCAGCTAGCGAAGAATAACTGGCGGGAGCGGTTGACAGAGCAGAAGAGAAAGCGGCGACAACACTGGTCTCAGGGGTAGCAACAAGAGGCTTGGTACTCGGCAATGCGGGCAGAGTAGAAGGGCCAGTGCCCAAAACATCGGCCAGAAAAGCAGTCATCCACCCATTGAACGCCTCGAACTCTTGCTTCAATTGGGCGAGTGCGGTAGCCTGGTCCATGGATTTGGTGGAATTGATGTAAGTGTCCATCCATCCCTGAAAGGTGGTGATCTCCGATTGCAGCATCTGGAGCTGTCCGGTTTGAATCTCTACGGAGCCTGCAGTTGCCCTACGGCCCAGGACTTCCAAGTCGTTACCTTTTGGGGGCGCCGTGCGAGCGCCGTGACGGTGGCGTACATGGCCCGCGAGAGACGCTGGTACTTGGGTAAGGAAAGTGATAGCGGCTAGCGCTGAGATGGAAGTATATTGGAACAACATTGTGACAAAAGGAGTGTCTGTGCGAAAACCTGCGCACGAATTGATAAAGACAGTGAGGGATATAAGACAAGACACCGCTGGCGATGGAGATCAATAGGAAAAAAGCAGGTGGGAAGATTCTTATAGAGTACATTCTTCGCCGGGCCTGCATCGGGCCCCCTTGACGCTTGGCGGCGTGGGGCGAGCTTAGCTGACGAATAGGAGACATGAAAGGGGGAGGCTCAGCATGAGGAGCATGAGGAGCATGAGGAGAGGAGCATCTCTGGTGTGCCCCGTACCTGACACTACCTGCCATCAGCTCCTGAACTAGAAAGGTCTGCTGAAGCTGATGGAGGAGTGGTGCCCCTGATTGGCCTGGCCGAGGAAGAGGTGTTTTAGGCTTCGGAGGGCTAACGCTTTAGCCCCCGCATTTCCGATGCCACAGGGGGAGCATTCCCTAAGGAGGCGCCCGTGGATCACCAACTCAGATGGAGGTAGGCACTTTCATTGGTGTCAGAGGAAGAACGGAAGAATGTTCGCAGGAATGACCCCCTGCGACCTCTCGGGAATGGGGTACTTGCATTCGCTCCTCTAGCGAAATCGCTATTGCCGCTCGCCCGTCTCGTAACCGCTCAGAGAGAAGGCTAGACGCTTGCAACACTGGTCACCCGTCGACTCGCAATCTTGTGTGAGAGGAGAGGTTTGAAAAACTGGCGGTCAGAGTGATCGGGAGAAGAAGAAAAAGAACGAGGGAGCGGAGACTGAAGACCGGACGAAAATAGAGATAGACAACCTACCCAGATCGTGATGACACACTCCTGCGACCGCACTCCTGAAGAAGTCAATGTTAATGATGTTGTCAAGAGGCACATTCGCACGAAGAGACTGAACAGTCCAACCTCTTGCGGTGCGGGTACGGGCGCAGTAGGCTCGAATGGGTGTCGGAGCAGCATCAGTCGTCACGACTGTGCGCATATCATGAAACGATGGACCTCCATCGCAGAATTCGGGTGTGGTTGATCATGGAGATTGGTCACTACTCGTCAGTCCCATTGAAACCGATGGGCTGGCTCCTCTCTCCACAAGCGGCAGGAGAACAAAACACCAACCCTCGTAGATTTTGCGTGGGACAGAGAGCATGAGGTTTCCTTTGTCCTGCAGACGTAGATCCGAATGCTTGCCAACATCTCCCTTTCCCAATCCACTGTCAGAATTCCTGAGAATAGAAGGGGCCAGTTTCGGCTTGGAAGGAGCGACCGAGTCAGCCACAAGACGAGGTGGTCAGCGATGCCACAGGAGACTGGCCAAGTTTGACAAAGCAACATGAGAAGACTAAACACAATAACAGAGAGGTTGTACTGCCGTATGCACTCCAGTATTACGTGTGCTTGAAGGAAAGATGAGAGAAATTCGCATCTCCTGGAGACCGCATTGGGACATACTCTGACCGTAGCCGCAATGGGACTAGCGCTCATCCCCGATTCCTTTTTCCACTCGTGAAGCTCAGCCTGGAATTGGATGATGCGCAACACGGCCGCTCGCGATGGCCTGCCCACCGGAAACAAGGTTGCCCATTCATCACCATGGCCGCCTTCTTCACTGCCAACCGTCAATCTTCTTCTCTACCCACCATCACCACCACCTCTCACTCCATCCATTCCGCTACAGCACACCCCCTCCGAAAATCATCCAACCGCTCGAGATTACGGATTAGATTCCGTGATGGGAAGGATTAGATGATCAACCCAAGCATACCGCAAATTTTCCACGGTCGCAAGATCACACAACCTGACGCAACCCAAACCAAACGCCCACCTTGCCGACCGAAAAACATCACCAGACCTCCTTGCGTCTCTGTCTCCAACGAAAGGACAAGTCAACGGCTCCGTAGGCCTACCATCAATCGCTGTGGTACTCGCACCTGACGGGGATCAGATCATGCCGCCAGGTCCTAAACCAGGGAGCACGCCACGTCGTGTCTCCAGCTCGCTGTCCAAGGTCTCCACTCCACCAACCACTGCGGCCACCTCCACTCCTGGCCGAGCAGCCAAATCGTCGAAACCCAGTCAAATCGTCCACATCAAGCTATCAAAAGACAGGCTGAAGGCGTTCCCCCACGAGAAACACATCCGGAAAGCAGGTCACGCGAAAGCGTCCCCATTGTCGACATCAAAAGTCATTACTCCCGATGACTCTACTACAAGCACCACTGCCGTCAAAGCCGAGCCGGACTCTACACCAACGTCGAATGGAGAACGGAACTCCGCATCGCCGGTCAAAGACGTCAAGTCAGAGGCACCCCCGGCTACAAAGACCGGTGTCAAGAGAGAGCTCGGAGCTGGAGTGGAGGGTGACGATAAAGACAAAGCCAAGGCTAACCCAAGAAAGAGGGCAAAACCGTAAGCCTCTATCGCTCACTTGATCAATGTCTATAAAATTTTCTAACTCGAATGCTAGGGATCCAAACAAGCCCGACGGTCGAACAGCAGCCGCGAAAGCGATGAAAGGTGCTGCCGGCATCACAACCGCCACGCACAAGCTCGGACCCAAAGCCAATCAAGGCATCATCAATGCTGGCCTCCGTGCTCTTGACCGGACTGGCACGCCTTGCAGAAAATGGGATAAGACGGGGTTTCGTGTCAAATCCTTCACTGGCCGGGTCTGGGAGATCTCGTCCTGGCGTACGCCCAGCGGTAGGGCTTTCGGCTCTGAGACTGAGCAGGGCACGTCTAACAGCCAGAGTAAAGAGAACAGCAGCAGCAACGTTGGCAGTGACAAAAGTCCTGCCGTCAACCCTCCAAATCAGGCCAGCTCTCCGATTCACGGTGCCGCGACACCAGCTTGATGGTCTACTGATTGTTGCCATTGTCAGCGCTCTTCTCTTCTGACTTCGAGATACGTGTATACCCGTTACTCTCTGTGTACATTGCTTGCATAGCGTGGAGTTTGTGGGCAGAGTCTCCCTAGGATATAATTCCTCAATGCTGTTTGATGTTGGGACCAGGAGTAGGCAAAAGTCTGGCGGCTAGTACAATCTACGTGTACTCCAAGGTGTTCTAGCGATCTCTCAGGAGTCCTTTGAATGAATACACTTTTCAATACACCATTTTGTCCTCGCCGTGAATCTATTTGATACTCTAATGTATTCTTCATCTAAAGTGTTCTCACGCGAAGACTGAACGCTCTACAGGGCCACAGGGTCAGCACACCAGCGGACTTTACGGAAACCTCTGAATATCAGCGTCTCTTCCAGGGCTGAAATCCTACTTTACAGGTGATGCCCGGGAAAGGCAATGTCAACGTGCTATGACAAGGCATACTTATCGAAGATCGTATACCTAGCCGTCATGCTATTGGCCCCTTCCTCAACTTGTTACTGACTTCTCGCCCTACCTTTATTACGAAGCACTACGACAAATCCTAACCGGACCAAACAGAACAGTCTTCCCAAACAGGGCGTATCGAGATGGGCCAGCTTGCGCATCAACGCCCTGGTTATGTCGAATCTAATGCAAAAGCCTGCGCTGTTATCAGAGCAGTTGCCGGTATTTGGTCTCTCCTTACTTAAGTACTTGGAAACCTACGTTCTTTTCCCTTCTTACGATTATGTCGAATATGGGACGGCTGAGGGACAAAGTCCTGAATGCGTCGAAGCAGTAGTTTCTCGGGGACCACGATTTCGCCATGTCAAGAGAAAATACCGAATTTCAAGATCAATTTCATTTTCCAAAGGCAGTATCTTTGAAGAGATGAGAGATGGGACGAAATGGTTGTGGCCATGGGCGACCAGTTGAACTAGCCTTTTATGTGATCAGTGCGATGAAATCATGCGGGCTGTGGGAATGTTCCATACTTGTAGGTGGACTAAAGCAGTCGCTATCTAGAGGTATGATGAAAGATTGCAAGCGTACGGTGCCAGTGTAAAGTAGTCGATGATAAGAAGGGAGACTTGGCTTTTGGCGCGTCCTTGCCCTACGACATCGGTGCGGGGACGAGCCGAGTCATGCACCTCTACTCTCTCAAAGGAGCTGTCATATTTCTACTCACATGATTCCCCCTGCATTGAGCATTGAGGCCTTCGAACACCACCTCCGTTCGCTCTGGCAATCTTCTCCACATACCTTTCAGGCAGACATACCGGCACAATGATTGTTATCCTGGTGTCATTGCTACCTGGCGGCTCCATGTGCAGGTAGTGCCGTCGCCAACACGGTCTGAGTCCTCAAGTCTGCATTGCCTTTAGACCCTGCTTGAGATCTAACGTGACTTCAGTGGGGAAAACAGTCCGAGCAAGCCGGTTTACCTTGGAGTTGCGAAGGAACATACGTCGACGAATATTCCACTGCGGCTCTGAAATGACAAACGCTCCTCCTCATGGCTCTCCAGGGGCTCCCCATTTATCGTACTCAAATCCTACCTCAGGCATAATGCCCCGCCGATCTTCCTATGCATCAGTAGCCGCCGGGACCGCATCACAACCTCCTCAGCTTCCACAGATCCAGTCAACATCCGCTCATCTGCCGCGGATAGTGAATACAAGTTCGTTCAGTCATAATCAGCAGTCTTTAGAGCAGCCGTCAAGGATACCGCAGCCGATTGCAGATTCAGAACACCAAGGGGAAGGAGGTCCAGGGAGAGCTGGATCCTGGGGAAGAGGGGGGGAGATGTCCAGATATTCGAGTCCACGGTTTTCGAACCCGATCTACGGTTTTGGTCCTGGAGACTGGTTGCCCGCATTTCTAAAACCATCATATCTCAAGGATTCCGCATACTTGGAAATACTGGAAGAAACATACAAAACCCGATTGGCAGCTCAGCGAGATGAGCCCCCAGCGCGGTCCACCAACCAGGGCTCTCTGTCTACCAGTTCTAGCAGCGTCAGCCTACAAAAGTTGGCTCCATCCCACCGTGGCATGACATATGAAATAATCGAACATCAGCCACATACGGAAGTCGATTACCCTGCACCGCTACCCTCAAAATGGGTAGAAACAGACAAGTACGGGGGGCTGGAGGTGGCAGCGGACGGGTTAGAAGTCAGATATGTTGGTCTTCACAAGCTGGGTGAACATGAAGCGGCAGCCACACGGTCCGATCATTCGATGCCACCGCAATGCGGTATTTACTACTTTGAAGTCAACATCATCTCTAAAGGCAAGGAAGGTATGATCGGAGTTGGGTTTTCTGGAGCAAATGCATCCTTAGAAAAGCTCCCTGGGTGGGAGCCGGACAGCTGGGCGTACCATGGAGACGATGGGAAATCGTTTTGTTGTCAAAGCCAAGGAAAGAATTTTGGACCTACGTTTACATCTGGAGACGTAGTTGGTTGTGGAGTCAATTTCAAGACCGGCTGTGGGTTTTTTACGAAGAATGGAGTTTTCCTGGGTAAGTTCAGGTAGCCATCATTCGGTCCGTCCACTAATGGTACCAGGCAACGCATTTAAGGATCTCAAGGATGTGAAGGTCTATCCTTCCATTGGCATGAAGCGCCCACATGCGCATCTGAGTGTCAACTTTGGTCAAAAACCATTCGTGTTCGACATAGACGGCATGATGTCTGTGAGTACATCTTCCGGTTAGTTCATCTGAGACATTCTACTGACATGAGGCAGCGCGAGAGGCAGGGGATTCACGAAGAAATCAATGGCGCTAATGCTTCTGTATTACACCCGACGCTCAAAAAGGACGATTTGTGCAGAGCCTTGGTGGCTCAGTATTTATCGCATGATGGTTACGTTGAGACTGCTAGAGCTTTCGCAAGCGAAGTACGAGCTTCATCGACGGCGCTGAGAGGTACGCCAGAACCAAAGCTTGAGGGTTATCTGTCCATGGAAGAGGACCACGATGCAATGAACCGGCAGCGTAAGTTACAAACGTTAGACGCCTGGACCTTGGAAGGCTAATCCATCACAGAGATACGAACAGCCATACTTGACGGAGACATCGATACAGCGCTGAAACATACTAACGCTTACTATCCTCGAGTACTCCAAGATAACCCGCAGATCTACTTCAAGCTAAGGTGTAGGAAATTCGTGGAAATGATGCGCCAAAGCACGGAGTTCTTGGAGCCGCCCGTAGACAAGCGAACAAAACCCATGAATGGCCACTCAACAGCCATTTCAGAAGATGGGTTCGAGCCTGACATGGACATTGACGAACCCATGAAGGATGGCGATGACTGGGACCGGATGGACACCGAAGAAGCCGACAACTACAGAGTTGACAGCGGACTGAAGTACGACATGCTCCTTACGCAACTAATACAGTATGGCCAGGAGCTCAAGTCAGAATTCAAGGACGACCAAAGCCAGCTCGTAACAGACACCTTCACCGACATCTTTTCAATGTTGGCGTACCAGGATCCCAGGAAGTCTCCCCACGGGAAGATGCTAGAGCCAAATCAGCGCGTTCCGGTGGCAGAGGGACTCAACTCCGCCATACTTGGTGACTTTCTAGCAGCTCGATATGCCCAGAGACCATGCTAACGTAATTCCAGTATCACTTGGTAAATCATCATCCACCGCTCTCGAGCGACTTTACAAGCAAACGTCCGTCCTCGTCGACCTCATCAGCGAAGAAGGAGGAGCAGGTTCTTTCATCAACGTCCGCAACATCCTGAAGGCCAGCAGAACCTGGCAATGACATGTTTTGTACTTCTCCAGCGGTGGAGTCTTGGCTTAGCATTATGGATAGCACGGTGGGAGTAAACTTCATTACGGCGTTTCGAGGCTCCTCTCTACAGTATGCTCATCGGGAGGTTAAAGCTGTAGATAGACGGTTGCATATACTATATCCAATGTCGACTAGAACAGATGGTGCGAAACTTGCTGGTTCCCTGACATGTCCGATATAGGACAGATGATGGGCCTAGACCCTTGACCCTCTAGCCCAAATAGGCATGTGGATCCTTAAAGCCTATCCCCATATGGTTCCCCCACCCCCCATCCCGCGTGCGTTCGATCAATATCAAAATTTGTGGAAGGCAACGTCAATAATGAATAATGAATACCATCATGATTTCACGGCCCTTCTCTTCACCTTTTCTTTCTGTCCACGCCCTTTCTGTCTATACACAATTGATAATGTCTTTTCCCCCCTCATCAACATTTTCTAGAAACTCAATCGCCCACTAACATCAGCACCCCCCTCCCTCAATCCCACTCCATCCATCCACAAACCCCCTCGCCATGCCCCCCCAAACCCGCGACATCCTCCGCTGGAAAGCCACCGACCCCGCCGTCCCGCCCCCCCTCCTGCACCACCGCTCCTCCTCCCCCTTCATAATCCTCACCATCTGCACCGCCGTCTTCACCGACATCTTCCTCTACGCCATCATCGTCCCCGTCATCCCCTTCGCCCTCACCACCCGCGCCCACCTCCCCCCGCAAGACGTCCAGCACTGGGTTTCGGTGCTGTTGGCTGTTTATGGGGCTTCGTTGCTGGCGGCGAGTCCGGTGTGTGGGTGGGTGGCGGACCATACGGAGAGTCGGAGGGGGCCGTTATCGGTGGGGTTGGGGGCGTTGGGGGGGAGTACGTTGTTGTTGTGTTTGGGGAAGAGTATTGCGGTGTTGGTGTTAGGGAGGGTGTTGCAGGGGGTTTCGGCGGCGGTGGTGTGGACGGTGGGGTTGGCGCTGTTGGTGGATACTGTTGGTCATGGGACCGTGGGGCAGGCGATGGGGTATGTGGCTATGGCGATGAGTGTTGCGGTGCTGGTGGCGCCCTTGCTCGGGGGGGTTGTGTATGCGCGGGCGGGGTATTTTGCGGTGTTTTATATGGCGTTTGGGTTGATTGTGCTGGATGTTATGATGAGGGTTGTGTTGGTGGAGAAGAAGATTGCGAGACGGTGGGTTGGGGAGGAGGTCGGAGAAGAGAGGGCGGAGAAGGCTCTTTCGGTGTCGCCTGCTTCGGAGGCGAATGTTGAATCGACGTCGCCGCCGGTTTCGATATTGCCTGACGACAAGACACCCAGGAAGGGAAGAAACTCTGTGGTCCTACTACTGACATCACGCCGTTTACTCGCCGCTTTATTTTGCACTTTGACTCAGTCTACCCTCCTCACCGCATGGGATGCAGTCGTCCCCCTTTACACGCATCGCATCTTTGGCTGGTCCTCCATAGGCGCTGGATTGATTTTCCTCCCTCTAATACTTCCATCATTCCTCTCTCCCCTCTTTGGAATTTGGAGCGATAGAAGAGGCCCACGAGGGCCCACGACCTTAGGATTCTTAATCTCTGTTCCATTCTTGGTACTTTTACGATTTGTCGACCACGACGGTATCCGTCAGATCATCTTACTCTGCGCTCTCTTCGCGTGTCTCGGACTGGCTCTCAGCATGGCCATGACGCCGCTACTCGCCGAAATCACCTATGTGGTTGGTCATAAGGAAAAGAGTCACCCGGGTGCTTTTGGGGGGAAAGGTGCGTATGCTATGGCTTATGGACTTTTCAATATGGCTTTTGCGGGCGGTATGCTTATTGGACCTATTTGGGGTGGGTTTGTCACGTTGAAGAAAGGGTGGGGGACTATGTGCTGGACTCTTGCTGTGCTGAGCATTGCGGGGGCTGTGGTTGCTGAGCTGTGGGTTGGAGGGTGGGTGGGGAAGAGCGGGAGGGCTGCGAGGGAGATGGAGGTTGAGAGGAGGAATCAGGGGAGGGGGGAGGTGTGATGAGGTACGTGAATTATGAGATCATGAATTATAGAAGCATTCTGCATAGCGTTGCATTTGTCTTTT
>JAABUI010002180.1_pt1 | contig 10974 bp, 11 predicted proteins | sample 5559111 | NCBI WGS metagenome assembly JAABUI01 (sample SAMN10711870, study PRJNA513365) | rock metagenome | isolation source: Antarctica rocks | place: Antarctica: Victoria Land, Buttleship Promontory
CCTCGCTGACTCGGTTGTCAACCAACCTGTAAACCAACCCAACATGACCTCAGGTGCCTAGTGGTGTCAACACTTCTGCTTGTTGCAGTGGGCACTGGTTTTCTGGCTTGAAATTGTATTGGCCACGTTTTGCCTGGAAAATCCATGGTCGATGAGCTCTCTCATCCTTGCAAAGTGCAAAACATGCCTGCTTTGATTGCAATGAATGCTGCCACAAGTCTTGGTGTTGTTGGGCGCCGTCTCCTGGCTGGTAATGCCTGTAAGATGATTGAGCAGCAAGCATGCCGGCTGATCTCAGCGCCCAAGTGAGACTTACTCACACATGCCTGGCTTTCAGGTGCTCCTGACAAGTACTTGGGAGTCACACCTTCAGCAATGCAGAGCTCAGCTCATTTGGGTGTTGGGTCCCCGGGGAGCAGCCACACTCCCCAAAACACGCCAGACTTTCTGGAAGTGTTGCATGACATCAAATTTTGCGAGCCAGAGGTAGCAGCCTGTCCCTGCTTTGTGCACTTCTCAAGTCCAGTATGCAAGTGTGCTATAATGCTGTCTGTAGTTTACAAGTGTATGGGTGCAATGGACATCCATGAAAGGCAGAGCTCTTTTTGGCGCTTAGGCACTGACATGCTGTCTGTGCACACACATACAAGTGCCCCCATGTTTACAGTGTGTATCGTGTGTTGTAGGGCAACATGCAAGTTGAGCAGGATTGTCAGGTCAGTAGCAGTTGCCAGGACCAGGGCTTGATGGCCTTGTCTGTGGCTGATGGTGTGGCACAGCAGTCCAGCCCAGCTGGCACACCTAAGGGTGAGCACTGCATTCACAGCCAAACATGCTCATGCATAAACCATCATCAACCCCGAAATCTTGCGCTTGCAGGCAGTCTGCTTCACCTGGGCAGACCACACAGCTCATTGTGGTTGTGCACGTACAGCACTGCCTTATGTATGCACTCTCTTGTGGACACTTGCCTTGCTGCATGCAAGCAACATGTTGGGCAATGTTGTGTAGCATTGCAACAACACCAAGCTGAGCCATGGTACACTTTCCGCATATTTTGTACCGATGTGCTGACTTTTGCACATTTCTTGATCACACGATGCGCCATTGGTGCAGGTGACGTGGCCTTCAACACACCAGCAGCGACTGCATCTGCTGACTCATCTCCTGGCCCCACAGTGGCTGTCGTTGCAGCTGCTGAATCATCTGCTGCCTGCACAGCAGCTGCTGAGGCGTGTACTGCTCAGACATCTGCTGGTGCTATAGCAGCTTCACCTGCAGCTGCTGGGTCGTCCGTGAGCCTCGTGCCAGCTTCTGCTGCAGCTGGGCATGGGGCAGTTGCAGCTTTGCCGCTCTTCAGTGGCGCTTTGAAGAGGACAGCCTCTGCCATTGCTCAGGAGGTACATGTTCTGTGCTATCGCTACTTGCTGTTATGACTTGCATTGCACATGGCCAAGAGTGTTTGCTGGAGCAAGGTCGACCTCATTACAATCCCGTTTGCGCAGTTGTCACAACTGGGGTCAAGACTCTAAATGCAGCATTCCCTGGTGTCAAGGCCAATCCTGTCAACAACAAGCCTTATGTACAAGTACATACTGCACAAGCTTCAACTGTGTGTCTTGGTGTACAGGCAAATGAGGCCAATGCCACTCCCTCTCAGCTGCATTGCCTGAAGAGGCAGAGACAGACTGCTGAAGGAGATGCAGAAAGGGGCGCTGGTGCATCTGTCCCACAGCAAGCTGATGAAGAGGATGGTGCAGTGGAGAAGAGCCCAGAGGAAGGAGGAAGCCTGTCTACTGAAGGTGAAGAGAGTGCTGGCCCTTGTTCCACTCCTGGTTGTCATGCCACAGACTTTACCTGCTGGTCAGCATGCAAATACAGTCTCCTCCTGTTTTTATTTCCCGTTGTGTGAAAATCCATCCAGCAGCTGGTTGTTCCACTTGCTGTGCAGACTTGCAATCAACATGAGCTCTCTGTATTGTGTTTGCTTCTTTCCCACTTTGAAAGTGTTGTGTGGATTTGCCATCTTGCTTTGACTCCTGCTTACTAGTGCTTGCTTCTGAATGCTGAACAGCTGTGTCATGAATCAGGAGGTCACGCTGGTCCACACTCATTCACTATGGGGGTCAGTCAGCCCAGCAAGCGGGTGCATAAGAAGGCAGACAGGAAGGGTAACTCCAGCAGGCAGAAAGGCACCAAGGGCACCAGCTCAACCAGGAGTGTGGATGCAGCATCATCAAGCAGGGGCCCTGCGCCACCACAGGTAGTTTCCTCTGCTGTATCCCTGCCTTGCACATGCTCTGAGTGCTTGCAAGGCAGTCTGCATGCCTACCATCCATGCTTTCTCTGCGCAGTCCAAACACACTATGCTGCACATTATGTTACTGGACTTCAACCTCTCTTTTCATCAATGGCAAGCGCTAAATTTGTCAAGTTGCACAGCATCGCTTGTGCTGGAGAGGCAACCTTTGACAGCGAATGGCAAGAAGTTGCAGTACACAGGCCTGTATTCACAGGGCGGTTGCATTCTCTGTGCTTCAGCATGTTGACACCGTCTGTCAGTTGACAGTGCACCCATTGCCATGACCATGGTGTGCAGGACGCACAGCAGTCTGATGCTGCCCAGCAAGTCCCACCCCTGCTTACTATGTTGCCTGCCCAGCAGCAGCAGCCAAGCCTCTGCCCATCTGCACCCTCGCCTGTGGCTGCAGCCAGCTCGTTTTCACATGTGGTGGACGCCACTGGTCACCAATATACAGCTGACCCAGCTGCAGGTGAAGGGCTGCTGCCCAAGGCAGTCAGTCTTACAACTGACCAGTGCGCATCTGGCGCTGATGAGCCGCCTGCTGCGGTAGACGCTCAACCCCAGCACCACACAGCTGGACCTGACCAGTCAGAGGTGCCTGCTTCTGCATTTACCCCTACAGTAGATACAGCTCTTGAGCGTGAGGTCACTGCCATAGTACCCACTGCCAGCCAGCCAAGCACAGCTGGACCTGGCCAGTCAGAGGCATCTGCCCACGCATCTGCCCACACAGTAGACACAGCTGCAGCTCAGCAGTCAGCTCCAGTTGCTCGGTTGCCTTCAACTGCAATCAAAGCCCAGCTGGCAGCAGAGCATGCTGAAACACGCAGTGATGCAGCGGGCACACCCGGTGGGCACACTGCAAGCCAGGCAGCTGCGACTGATGGAGTAGACACTGTTGTCCTGCAGCAGTCAGCTGGAGCTCAGCAGCCTGAGCAAACCAGCCAGACTGCTGCTCACACAGTCCTGGCCGAGGTGGACACTAACAGCCAGCAGCACACAGCTCGGCATGCCAAGCGCACCGCCCTCCCCCCCTCTAGTGAGCCAAGGCCCAAGCGGCACAAGCTCAATGCTGCAGAAGACCAAAAGGAACAGCAGGACGGCTCTGAAGGCCACTCCCTTGCTGGCCGAGATGCCACAAGGCTGATGGCTGCTGATGAAGAAGAGCAAGGGGAAGAAGCTGTAGTAGGCCACATGGGGGAGCAGGGTGAGGTTGCACCTGCTGCTGCGCAAGCTGCACCAGCCCTGCCGTGGGGCAGCATGCCAGCAGGTAACACCCTGCCCCATGCTGAATTCATTTGCTGTGGGTTTGTTGGCACGGGCTACCTGGCTGACTCTAAGCGTGGGCGCGTGTAATTTGACCAACTTGCATTTTCTTGCCAGAGTGCATCAAAACAACCTTTGTCCTTCTCTCACAGCACAGGCTGAGCCAGGCTTTACATAACAACAGCTCCTTGAGATGCCATACTGTGCAAGGCATTGGGTGTGTTGCAGCAAGTGCTAGTCAGGCAAAGATGCAAAAGAAGTTGGCTACACTCAGGAGGATGTTCCTGCAGTGAGTTTCATGCATTCCATGAGTTTGCATACATGCCTAGCATGCTGTGACTTGGCGCAGGGGGTTTCAGCTTCACGGAGGGCACTGTCCGGAACAAGGCTCAGGGGAGGAGGAAAGACCAGAACAAGGGGGCCAAGCTCAAGAAGAGAGGTGGCAATGCAGCCCCTATCACAGAGGTAGGTTTGTTAGAATTAACTGGTACCAAGAGATTTATACTGCTGGTGTTGAAGGCCGCCTGTGTGTGCATTTGTCAGGCACTCTTTTTGGCATTATCACTTATCAAACCCTTGCTTGGAGCCTCATCTGCTGTCCTCATTACTTGCTGACAGGACAACTTGGCTAAGGATCTGGGTATTAGTGTCAAGAGCTTGCCTTGTGCCTTGTATTCACAACAGCATTGACATGCAGGGGGCAGCGCCCTCACAAGCAGCCCTGCAGAGCAGTAGCCAAGGCCAGCACCCTGCTGCCCTGAGCCAGCTAGCTCATACCTGTGGCTCAGCCAATGTGGCTGCCGCAGCACATGAATCAGCTTCTGCTGTGGCTACCGCTTCGGCCCCTTCTGTGGTTGTTGAGGCAGCTTCCTTTGTGACTGTTGAGCCAGGCCCTATTGTGGCTACAGAGCCAGTTCCCTCCATATCCGCTGAGCCAGCTCCTGTCGTGGTTGCTGAGCCCTCTTACCCAAGCATTGCTGACCCAGCTCTTCCTGGGGCTGAGCTGACTGCTGATGGGGCAGCTGAGCCAGCCTGCCTTGTGGCTGGTAGCGCTGCAGAAGAGGAAGCAAAGGAGGCAACCGGCCTCACGCCCATAGTGAATCATATGGTGGAGTCCTCCGTCAGAAAAGGTAGGCCACATTGCAAAGAGACGGGACTGATAGCCTTTGTAAGTGGAGGCGTTTTACAGCCGTGCGCTGCCCTGATCAGGCTGACTGACACTTTACCTCTCCAGTTTGTAAAAATTGGCAACGTTGCATTTGACAGGTTTGTTGTCGATTGTTATCCCAATGAATACACTTACAGGCTAAGCATTGTTGTGGGGTGCCACCAATTGCCAATGTTGCATTGCGCTAGATGTGCTTGAAGGCACACTGTTGACAGAGCACCGCGGCGTGCTGGATCTCTGCAGCCGCCATACATGTGACTCAACAGCAATGCTACTGGCCGGGGATGCTCAAGATGTGCACATTTGGATGTGATGTCAGGTTTGCCTCTTGTCCAGGGTGTGTGCAGTACCTCTGGAGCCCACTTCCTCTGGTGACAAGCCCGTCAGTGCAAACCGCCAGCAGCAGCCACATGACAGAGGCCAACCCAGAGCCCCAAGCACTGCACGCTAGTGGCCAGCACACAACCAGCACCGCACCATTGAGGGGAGGGACCAGTGCAGAGCTGCCTTCTGATGCTGCCAGGAAAGAGGCTTCCTCCATCAGGGCTGAAAGTGCAAGAAATGCCAGTCCAACAAGGGCAGACACTACAGTGGGTAAGACCTTGCTTTGCACTGCATGTAGGTGTGCAAAGGAGGTGGCAGGGTACAGTGGAAAGTGCCATTGTCGTCGTCATTGTCATTGTCATTGCCATTAACACTGTTGTCTAGGCAGCATAATATGTACACAGCATGATATGTACAACAGTTGTGACACAATGACAGGTCACATGATTTCCACCATCACCGAACCTGCTTACACCACCATCACCACACTTGCTTACACCTGATTGTAGCAATAAATTCACAATCAGCTGGTACCTGGACACTACACTGATGGGTGTGCCATCAACCTGCTGCAGAGGAGATGAGCTAGCTGTACCTTCAGAAATGCAGTGATCACAACATTGCTCTGTAACCCAAAAATAAAAATGCAAAATTCCCGATATTCTCAGCATTGCCTGATCAGCAGCAAAGCCGGCTGTTGCAAATGACCAATGTTACGCTTTAGCAGGATGTGCTTGTCTGCAGAGTCCCAGGAGGGCCCTGCCCCTGTCACTGATGATGCCGCTGGGGAGGAGGCTGACCCCAGGAGGGGTGGAATTGCAGGGACCCCCAGCTCAGATGCAGCAGGCAGCAGTAGTGGTAAGACAACTCCTGACAGCCTGACCATTTGTTGCGCGACCATGACCATGATTAACCCAACCACCACCACCGTTACTTCCACCATCAGTTCTCTACCCCCACCACCATCCTCTTCACCACCATCACCACATCTCCATCATAGCTTGCATTTCCATGTCTGCATTTTGACCTCTTGGCTCCTAAGCAAGTGGTTGGGCATGCTACCACATGGCAGCTGAGCTTATCATGTGCTTCTATCGGCTGTATCAAGCTGTCTCTATGTGATGGCAATGGAGCATTGTTCGGTGACCATGTTTGGAGCTGTCCCTCAAGCATTGGTAGCTGTTTGCATGAGCGTCAAACCTAAGCTGACAGGGCATCAGAACGCTGTGAGGTACTTGAGTGATCAAGATTCACAGCACAGTCTGAATCACGCTTATGTACAATGAACGCTCGCAATGCTCAACAATGTGCCTATTTGCAGGCTATGGTGACAGCCAGGTGCAAGCTGTTCAGGGGGGCAATGCCCCAGCCAGTGAGCAGGAAGGGTCTCCTGGCCCTGGGCCCCTAGGAGGAAGAGGCCCAAGGCAGTATCTGGACCAGGTACTTGCATTCCTGTGACTCGTTCTGCAGGGCACTCGCATCAGCTTACATAAGCATGTTGAAGCTCTGCTGGACAGACAGGATGAATAGTTGAGTTTGACATATGTTGGCTCCTGCAGGCTGGCTGCAATGTCAGACTGATCACATCTGTACATGATCCTGTCACCTTGCCATACAAGTGCTCAGTTGCACAAAAGCCTGAATAGATCGTGCTGCGCTGCAGGGCAGCAGTGAAAATGATGACTTGGTGGCAATGGAGGAACAGGCAACCAAGAAGCACAGAAGGAACAGCTCAACTGACATGTAAATCAGACGCAAGTTAGGATTGGATTCTTGGTGTTCTGCCTCAATGCCTCAGCTACTAGAACTTCACAGCGATGATACAGTGTTTCAAATACGCTGTCCACTGACAAACTCTCTGAGGCAGCATCATGCTTGTAACTGTATCTTTCAGAGCTTTGCCTGCCACCACACAGGGCAGTCACTCACATTGGCATGCACACTTCCAGATCAATCGCTTGTGTTGTTGGAGAACTGCAGCAAGTTGGCTGCAAGCTAGGGAGCACTGTGCATTGGCTGTGAACAACTGCATTGGGGTGCAGCTACAACCCAACCATGGGCTGGGCCACAAAACCCCTTTGCGATGGGCAAACTTGCCAACGCCATCCATCAATGATGGCCATGCATCAAGTTGTGCTAAGCATATGCATGAGCAGCATGGTTCTGCTGGTCTTGTCTCGTTCAAGCCTGATCAAGTGCTTGCCTGCCTTTTGTTCCCAAACACAAGCATTAGGGAAGTGTGGTGTGTCAAGCATTGACTTCGCTTCTGTACTCATGCCATGATTTGGTCTTGAGCAGAGGCCTCAAAATGGCTGAACACCTCGACAATGAAGTGGTTTTTCACGAAATACATTAATGCAAGTATCCATCCGTCCAACCAGAAGCTGGGAGGTCTGTTCAAGCTGGGTCCGCCCCTTCCCCTCAACTTGCTACAAACTTTCTCACGGCTGGTAGACAGATCATAACTTGATCAAGCTTGAGGTGCAACTCTTGCCAAGTTGCGTAAACTGAGAACCTGCGCTGTCTCTTACATATCGTGACACTCTTGGCCAAGAAAGTGATGGAGCTTCTCGAGGTCTCAAACATCAGGGTGGCAAGAGCACTTACCATCAGGGTGCATCACGACCCTGGTACGATTGTTGTATTTTTCCAGAATGGGAATTCGAAATTCGCGACGGAGTAAGTAAATGAAGGCATTTGCCAACGTTGGCAGCAAAGGTTGCAAATCAGTATCAGTCACATTATCTGCTTCTTTATTTGGCTTTGCTCGCGACCTGCGAGAAGGAATATAGTCCTGCTGTTTGTGGACCAGTTGCAAAAGCTGTTGGCGGGTCACATCTTCAGGCCAGTCTTCAGGCTTCGAAACGTCTCACGTGTGACGTCCCATGGCTGCCTCGGACTCTCTCAGTGACGTCTTGCTCATGGCTATACTTAGTATGCTTTGCAATGTCGCGGACTATCAACGTTGCGAGTATGTATGCAAAAGATGGAGAACAGCAAGCCGACTTTCAAGACCAACACAGCTCGACTTGTCACCACACAAAGGAGAAGGCTGGCCAGTGGACAACCAACAAGCTGTCGTCAAGTGGTTGCAATACAAACTGTCTGCACGTCTTCTTGAGGATCTACAGCACATCAGTATCAATGGCAACGATCCCCACCAAGAGGTGGCATATGCGCTACCTATGCTTTTTGGTTGCACCAGCGTGTCGTCTGTCCGTCTCCAGCAATGCCCAGAAGTCAGATTGGAATGGCTGCCAGCTACAGTAACCCACTTGCAGATCAAAGGTCCTCTTGGATGGAATTGTAAATCATCAGCCCTGACTACGGCTTTTCCACGACTGCAAGACCTCATTATAGATAATCTCTTCATGGACATCATGACCATCAATAGACCTTTCCTGCACTTGATGTCCCTAAAAATACAAGCTTTTGGCCAAGTATCTCCACTGATTCTTGATAGGTCTCTCGTACATATTTTCCCAAGACTACAAGACATAGAATATGACGCAAGAGGTTTGTTGCGCTTGAACTATACTGAAGCTGTAGTTGGTATTCCTACCCTGAAAAAGGCAACTTTAACAACAAGTACGATGAATGAGCAGAAAGTCAGGAAAATGGTTGAGCACCGTACAGATATTGTCTTGACTATCAATGTGAGAGAATGAATTAGGTTGTCAGAGTTGGTAAGCAGTCAAAAAAAAAATCAATGGCACAGCCCATTTAACCTCTACCTCAATCACAGCCCTATTTCACAGCTCCTCCAGGTTGTCCAGTTCGATAGTAGCCCATCTCTATTTCTGGTTAGTGTCCATAGTTGCACGGACGCGGATACGTGTGTCGCCGTGCCACGTGATGCACACGTGTGTCTGTGCTTCCGAAATTTGGGAATACTTGGTAATTGGTAAAAAGTATATTTGTTTTTAAAAAATGGTAATTGAATGACTTGTTTCCATTCAAACTCAGCATTCTCAGAATTTTCGCAGTTATTGTCTGTTGACTCCCCTGATGAGTCCTAAAGACAGGAAATGTAAATTGATTGATTGATTGATAATACGGCAAAAATACGTTAATGAAATGACACTACCGTAGTCACAATAATGTTGGTCGGATTTTATATAGGGTCGCGACCCTCCGGAATATCGCAAACGACCTTTTGCGCAAAATAATGATTAAAACTTTAATGTGGTATTTTTAATTTGGGTCGGCACCTCCAATAATACTTTTAATGTTTTTAATGCAGGTCGACTGTTGTTGCAGGGGGGGCAAAAAACCCCTTTCAGCTGAAATACAAATACAGACACCAAAAGAATGCACAAACACCACAGACTAGCAAGATAGCGCTCACAGCGTCTCGAAAGCCGAAAATCAACAAACTGCTCTATGAAGGATCGCTTGCCGTGATGTGAACATAAGTTTGTTCGAACCATGGCCAGGACCACCGCAAAATCCTTGAGCGTGTGCGGCAAAAGCTAGATCATGCAGCACAACTTGTCGCGCTCAAAGCGGCTCTTTCGTTACCTTATTTATTATTTTTAAATAGGGGTCGAGGGCGTCAATAATAACGTTTATTGTTTTTAAAGGGGGTCGCCGGTTTTTACATTAATTAATAAAACGACCAACATTATTGTGACTACGGTATTACATTAATAATTGCATGAAATCAGCACAATAAATGCTCAGTCAGCTGCAGCTCCACTAGGTCCGAAAACATGTAAAAATATTGCAGGTGTGAAATGCAAAATGGTGTGGTGTAAGGGCGCCAAAAAAAAACCTCAAATGTTGTTTCTGCACATGAATAGTAAAGGTATTTTAGGGTTGCAGAATTATGTAATGCATTGACCCTGACCCTAAAAGGATCAGGGGACGGAAAGTTGTTGAGACCTCCATGCCAATTGCGTTAGGTCGCAAGCGTTTCTGCGACCAGGCATCCTCTCTGGCTTTGAAGCCCGGAGCTGTGAAGTTCCAACACCCTTAGGCTGCAGCAACCGCAGCGCAGATCCTTTGGCATACGTGCTGGTAACGGCAGATTGAAGCTAATTTGCCCGCATTACAGGAGGCTCGGCTACAATTTCGACGGGGCTATCACAGACATGAGACGTGGGCAAGGATATCCTTGGACTGTGCATGGATGACTGATGTGGTCAAGCAGCGGAACTATATATGCAGCTTGACCGCTTGTATGCTACTGTCGAGGTGCTGCAGTGGACCTGTCAGCACCTTCACTCAGAGACACTGTAAACATAGCCTCCGAAATGCATAGCAATGCATCGCGCGGCCCACCAAGTTGCTGCTTGAGAGCATACATTGTGTGCTTTACGAGGTCTAGCAAATCAGCAAATCAGCAAATCATGGTTGGGGACATGTTTTTGTGTGTGGATGAGATTTTTGTTGAAAAGTGCTGTTTTGGTGAGCATCATGGATGAGAGATGTGCCCTTGTAACAAAAATTCACGCTTTGGGAATTTTAATTCTGTCTGCCCCACTAGGGGTGAAACAGTAGTAAGTACACTACGGCTGCAACAGTCAGAAGTGTAACACAATCACTGGTAATCAGCAATGCCCTTTCCTGACTCCTTTGTCAAGTTAGCCAACATTCTGGTCAAAGACCCCCTATATGTGAGATCACAGCAGGAACACGTCCGTTTGTGATTGCCACTTGATAATGCTTTTTCGATGAACTCAACATAGTCATTGATGATTGTAGATATAGTCGATATGGGTGTCAGCACCGTTGCGCTGCGTTGCGCTGCGCCTACGCGTTCAGTGGTGTCACTGTGTTTGTCAGGGCGCCTCGTAGGCCCTGCTATATTCCTATTAAGTTGTTCAATTATGTCGTACTAGGCAGTTCAAATACGCCGTATTCACGTGTCCCCGCAGCGACACGCGTCTGCGCTATCCGAAAATGATGC
>JAABUI010002181.1_pt1 | contig 10972 bp, 15 predicted proteins | sample 5559111 | NCBI WGS metagenome assembly JAABUI01 (sample SAMN10711870, study PRJNA513365) | rock metagenome | isolation source: Antarctica rocks | place: Antarctica: Victoria Land, Buttleship Promontory
GGCCGGGGACAGCGAGCCACGTCGACCCAAGCCAGCGCCCGGAAGCGTTGGTGAGGCTCGGACGCTTGACGACGTCGGGCAGACGAGCCCCCGTTAGCCAGTGAGCGGACTGGTGCACTGGCGCGGTCACGCCTCCCAGCGGACCTCTCCGTCAACAAGGGTTTCCGTCGGCGCCAGCCCCACGGCGCGGGCCACTGCCTTTGACGCTTCGTGTTGGGGGTGCACATGGGCGATCAAGGTTTGGACGCCCTGGTGTCGCAGCCACGTCACCAGCACCCCTGCTGCTTCTCGGGCGTAGCCGTGGCCCTGGTGCGCCGTGCCGATCACCCACGCGAGCTCGGCGTCCGCTGGCGCGACGACCGGACGCCGGGGTCGTGCACCTACGAGCAGCTCGAACAGCCGCTCACCTACGCCCTCGACGACATCGTCCCCGGCCTCGGGAGTGCAGCGGCGACGTGAGGCTATAGCCAGCTATACAACCGCAGTTCTATAGCCCGTTATAGCCGCGAGATCGGGCTCGTCGAATGGCTGTTGGACGCTCCCGAAAGGCAAGCGGCCTACGCGATGGTGTTCCGATTCGCGATGCGCTACCGGGGGACCGGTCGGTCATCGGACTCGGTTCGGGACCGGAGCCGGCTACACCGCCGCTGCGCTGCCCCTGGAACCCACGGTGAGGGACGCCGCCCGCGCCGCAGAAGGGCGCGCATCTCCGCCGGGCAGCATGATCGTGCGTGAAGGCGCTGTACAGCGCGCCGCAGGAGGGGCCGCAGGACGCTTCGGTGTACGGGTCGGGGACCCGCCGGGGCGAGGGCGGGGTGCATGGAACGCACGCTGCACCGCCGCCGTCACCTCGCCGCTCGACCGCACGCGGGTCTGGGCGTCAGCGATCAGGGGCTTCTTTGGTCTCGTAGTAGGCGATGCGGGCTCGCATCAGCGAGGCGAGGAGGTCTGTTGGCAGTTCGCGGTCGTAGCGGAGCTTGACGAACCCGGCGCCGGCGTCCTGCCCGGCCGCCTCGACGCTGGCCTTCTGGGTAGCGAAGAACTGGGGGGAGAACCGCAGGCTGCAGTGGTTCTTGAAGTTCTGCAGCGTCCACAGGTTCGTGTTCTCCCCGTGGACGTAGACCGGCAAGTTCCACTTCAGCTCTTCGCGCGCGGTCGGCGCGACCTTTCGGCTCAACCTGCGAAGCGCCTCGAGGTAGGGCCGCTGCACATCCTCGAGCTGCGCGAAGAAGTCGTCCACGTCTGCTCGCTTCGGCATTGGCATGACTACTCCAGCCTGCTTACGGTGCCGCTTCGTAGAAACCTGCACAGCCAATCAATCATTTGACTTCGCATGGGCGGAGATTCGGACGGTGTTGCCGGATGGGTCGCGGAACGCGCAGTCACGCGGTCCCCAGGGCTGATAGATTGGCTCCTGCAGGACCTCGGCACCAGATGCCGCGATCCGTTTGAATAGGCCGTCCACGTCGTCTGTGCTGAAGCCGATCATTGGCAGAGATCCCTTAACGAGCAGCTCCTGCATCGCGTCGCCGTCGTGTGGTGAGCGGCCAGCATGCGGCGGGGACAGCACTATCGTTATGTCGGGTTGCGGGTCGGCGCCGACGGTGACCCAGCGGCCTTCGCCGGCGGAGACGTCGTTCAGGACGTCTAGGCCGAGGGCGTCGCGGTAGAAGCCGAGCGCTTCGTCGACATCGTTCACGGTGAGGTGCGTAAAGGCGAGTGCGACCGTCATGACGGTCACGCTACGGGCAGCGCGGACGGTCCGCTTCTCCAAATCTGCTCACTATTACGGCCTGCTTGCCGAAGAGCCGGCGGCAGTTGCGCCTGCAAGCCGGCCCTGAAGGGCCGGCCGAGACACCATCCGCGCCATGCAGCCCGGCATTGCTTCGAGCGCATCGTGCTCACGCGCGCGGTAGGTGCTCGGCGTCTCGCCCGTGACCGCGCGAAAGCTGGCGCTGAAAGAGCCCAGGGACGTACAGCCGACGGCCACGCAGGCGTCGGTCACGCTCGAGCCAGCACGCAGCAGCGCCATGGCTCGCTCGATGCGCCGCGTCATCAGATATCCGTGGGGCGTCTCGCCGAAGGATGCCTTGAATCGCCGAGAGAAGTGCGCCGGTGACATGAGCGCGTGCTTCGCCAAGCCCGGCACGTCCAGCGGCTTCGCGTATTCGCGATCCATGAGGTCGCGCGCACGCCGCAGGTGTGCAAGCGCGGCCAGCTCCTCCCGCGTCAACACAGCTCCATCCTTCTCCATGTGACCGCCACGCGCTATTGCCACAGCTCAACAGCACCGGCCGAGCTCCGGGCCAACGCATGGCGCACTCTCGCAGCCGCTTGGATGTCGACAAACCGGTCGGACAGCGGCCAACCCGTTTGGTTGACCACCACCCATACGTTCCGGCCACGGCTCTCTAGCTCCACCACCCGCGGACCGACACCGACCCCGGCGGCCGCAAGCGGACCGGTCTGCGGGACAATGACGGTGGCGTGCTGGCGCTGCCGGCTCAGCAGGAGAGCACCAGTCCCGGCAGACCCGCCCGGAGCGAAAAACCCGAATGGGTAGGTCATGCGGCGCATGCTCGGCGGCTTGACAAGTTCAGTGAACGTTCCGATGACCTTGTGCCGGTGGCCGTTCCCCTCATGGGGCGCCCGCCTGATCGGCGCCCTACAGGTGGCTGGCGACGTTGATGGTCAGTCCTGCCGGGTCGCGGACGAAGAACCGGCGGATTCCCCACGGTTCGTCACGGAGCTCACGGACAACCTCGAGGCCTTCTGCCTGGGCGGCCGCGTACGCCACATCGACGTCCGCGACCTCGATGGAGACGTCGACGGAGAGCAACTCCGGGTCTATCGCCGTCCCGCTTGGCCACGCGAGGATGACCTGAGTGGTCGGCGTGCTCGTCGAGGCGAGCATGAGCATCCCGTCCTCGTCCATGGCGACTCGGAAGCCGAGAAAGTCTTCGTAGAACTGACGCGCCTCTGCGGGGCGCTCTGTCTTGATCACCGGCATCGCTCGACGGATTTCCACGGACACACATTGCCCTGTTGGCGGGACGCGCGCACTCCGTCTCGATGAGCGTTCGTTACCGGGACAGGTGAGGCGAGCGGTCCCGCCCTTGGCTGCATGCGGCTGAGCGCGCATTGAGGACGGGCCGAGCTGCACCGGGCTGCGTGACGCGACCGTCAGCCCTCGTGCCGAAGTGACGGCCACAGGCGGGACCATGCGCCCAACGGCCGGCGGCACAGGTCGACGGGTTCGTGCTGTTCCTCGTTGTCTACACCGGCCTTGTCGTCGAGCGGGTTGCCAGCAGGCAGGACTGGAAGTAGGCGGAGGCCATCCGGGCCTGGGCACCGACGAACACCACGATGTCGGCGGCGTCCGGTGGTGGCCCCCGGTACCAGAGGTCGTTGAGCCCGCTGTAGACCCGGCGCAACCCGAGTTCCGGGCCGTATCGGGCGACCGCTCCCGCCTCGCCGTAGTTGCTGGTGACGACGACCGCGCGGGCCTGATCGTCGGCGGGCAGCGTGCGCCACACGGCTGCGATCTGCGTCGTGTAGGCGGGCCAGCCGACGGAGTCGCGGGCGACCTGGTTGATCCCGGGGATCGGGGTCGCACCGAGGGCGCCGACGGGGATGACCGGCAGGCCGATCACGACGCTGACGGCAGAGTTCAAGGCCACGCCCGCGACGAGCAGCCCGGCGCGCGGGCGCCGGTGCGCTGCCCATTCGGCCGCCGGGACGCAACCGGCGGCGAACAGCACGACGAGCAGACCGAACGGGTAGTAGAACTGCGCGCCCATTGCGAAGACCAGGGCGAGCAGGACCGGGAACGCGACGACAGGAACCGGACCGGGCGCCACGCTGGCGCCGCCAGAGGGCGAGCAGGCCAGCGACCCAGACGGGCACGAGCGGCGGTCCGAGCATGAGCAGCAGGAACGGGAGCTCCATCACGCGGACCTGACTGGCGTGCTGTTGCGCCAGCGCACGGCCCACGCTGAGCTGGGGCCACCCGTGCGTTGCCTGGTACAGCACGTGGGCAGGGCGAGCAGCAAGGCGAGCAGCGCTGCGGCCGCCGTCCACCGCGACCGCAACAGCCTACGAGGACCCACGGCCAGGGCGCCTGCGACCAGCGCGGCCAGCAGTACCGCGACCAGGAGCTTGTTTTACGTGCTGAGCCCGGCGACGGCGCCGGCGGCCAGCAGCCAGCGCGGGTCGCCGCGCAACTGTGCTCGGATGACGAACAGCACCAGAGCCGGCCACACCGGCAGGTCCAGCGTCGAGGTGAGCAAGACGTGCCCCTCGATCAGCGTCAGGGACGCGAACGAGTACCCCAGGCACACAGCGCTTGCGCCCCCCGCCCTCCGCCAAGCACGCGCACGACGAGCACGAGCACCCGCACCGACAGGACGCAGGCGGCGGTCGCTGGAACCCGTAGCGCCTACGCGTGGTCGCCCAGGAGCCGGACCGTGGTCCGGGCCAGGAGCGGGGCCAGCGCCGGTTGGTCGACGTAGCCCCAGGCCGGACGCAGCATCCGGAAGTAGAGCTCGTCGCGGTGGTAGCCGTACCGCTCGCTGCTGGCGTCAAGGCCACGGCCAGGGCGATCGTCGCGCCGGTCACCGAAGGCAACGCCAGCCGCGGCAACACGGCAGCCCGGCGGCCGTCACCGGTTCCAACCCTCACGCACCGAAGCGGTCACCACGCTGACGGTACGGCCAAAGCCGTTCCCCAGAAGCCCCGTGACGCACCGGGGCGGCTGCTCAGAATGCAGGCAGTTGCGGAAGCCTCCCCGTTGCCCCCTTGCTGCTGGCAGCTGGGCGCTGTCCTGCTGGCGACGTGCCAGACCAAGACGAACAGAAGGGCGTTGCTGCTGGAGCGGGCGAGCTCCCGGCGGCGCAGGTGGCGCAGGTGGCGCCGAGCATGACCGGTCCCAGTCTGGTGACGACCAGTGGGCCAACACCCCCGTGGCGCGACTCCCAACTGGGACTCCGTGACGTCCCGGTAGCCGTTCGGCTATTAGGACGTCGCAGAGTGGCACGTATCGCTCGCTGGCTGGGACCGCAGGCTGCAAGGCAGCGACGCTCACGCACCGACGGTCCAGTGGTTGACGGGGTAGATGCGGCCGCTGAACTCGTGGGACTCCGGTCCCTGAAGGTTGAAGCGCAGGCTTCGGCAGAGGGCGTTAGAGGCCACGTTGCGCACATCGGTAAAGGCATGGATGAGTCCCCACCTCCGCTCGTCCTTCGCTCGTTGAAGGACGAGGGCCACTGCTTGCTTGGCCAGGCCACGACCTTGAAACTCCGGGAGCACCATCCAGCGACCCGGGCCTCCTGCGCCAGGTTGCCGAGGCGATGGTGCCGCTGCTGCCCGAGTGCGACGTCCTGGCGGGGATGGAGATGGGAGGCATCCCGATCGTCACGGTCCTGTCGCAGCTGACCGGGTTGCGTGCGGTGTTCGTGCGCAAGGAGCCGAAGGGGTACGGCACGCGCCAGGTTGCCGAGGGCGGCGCGGTGGCGGGACTGCGTGTCGTGGGCGTGGAGGACGTCGTGACGACCGGCGGCGCGCTGATCAACGGCTGTAAGGCCCTGAGGGACGGCGGCTCGGCCCTCGACACGGTTGTGTGCGCGATCGACCGGGAGCAGGGGGGCAGGCAGAGCCTTGCCGCTGAAGGCATCACGCTGCACGCCGCCCTGAGCCGCGCGGACCTGGTGCCCAGGAACAACAACGCGTAGGCAGCACTCTCCGACGTGCTGGTAGGGGTGCTCTAGCGGGACCCGTGCTCGGCCTCACGTCCGTCCCTCGAAGTTCGCGATGAGATCCTCACAGGGTGGCCGAGGATCACGACGCGTATCTGGACCAGGCCCTGATTGGTGGTCGCGAGCCGGCGGCCATCACGCTCGTGGACTACGACCAGCGCTGGCCTCAGCGCTTCCAGGACACCGCTGAGCGCGTGCGCCAGGCCCTGCGCGAGCAGGCTCTCGCCGTCGAGCACATCGGCTCGACTGCGGTGCCCTGGCTGGCGGCTAAGCCAATCGTCGACGTGCTCCTCACTGTCGCCGACGTCGCTGCCGAAGGCGCCTACGTGCCCTGCCTCGAGTCGGTTGGCTTCGTGCTGCGGGTTCGGGAGCCCAAACATCGGATGCTGCGGACCCCTGCGCGCGACGTGCACCTGCACGTGTACGAGTCCGACAGCCCCGAGGTCCGCGACTACCTGGATCTACGCGACTGGCTCCGCGTGGACGCCTGCGATCGCGAGCTCTACGGGGCGACGAAGCGGCGACTCGCCCAGAAGCAGTGGGACGACATGAACGAATACGCAGATGCCAAGACCGACGTCATCCGCGACGTCCTCACCCGCGCCCGCGCTTGGCGCGCCGCTACCCGGGCCCCTGCCGCCAACCCGTCCGCTGGCTGATCGTCAACGGGATGCTATCCCGCTGAACCTTCCGTTACGGGACGCGACCTGGTGAAGCGTGGACACGAGGTACCCGGCCTCAAGTGCCGTGGACACCAGGTGCCCCCTCTTGAGCGGGAACGTCGACGCGGGCACTTGACAACAGGTCTTGTGACAAGAACTCTTGTTGTGTGCGGGAGACACGTGATCTGACTGGTGACCCGGCGGCGATGCAGGCGCTCGCCCATCCACTGCGCCTGTCGCTGCTTGAACTGCTTGGCCGGGACGGGCCACTGACTGCCAGCAGCGCCGCGGAGCTGCTTGACGAGCTGCCCGGGAACATGTCTTGGCATCTGCGGGTGCTGGCTCGGCACGGCTTCGTCGAGGAGGCGCAGGGCGCGCGAGGTCGCCGGCGACCGTGGGCGTTGACGGCCGCCGGGACCAGGTTTGACGCCGAGCCGACCAGTGCACAGGAACAGCTCGCCGCTGACACCCTGCTGCGCACGGTGGTTGAGCGCAGCTTCGGGCAGCTGCGGGCGTGGTTGGCCAGCCGCTACGCAGCCGGAGAGCAATGGCGCCGGGCGGCCGCGGTCAGCGATTGGACGCTCTACCTGACCGTGGAGGAGACCGAGCAGCTGCACAAGCAGCTCTATGCGCTGTTCGAGAACTACGGCGACCGGCTGACCGACCCGGCGCGACGGCCGCTGGGCGCCGAGCCGGTCAAGGCGTTCCTGGCCATGCACCCGCTGCACCTGCCGTCACCGAGATGAGCCCGGCCCTGGTCCGCCGGGACCTGGCGTTGCTGACGGCCGGCGTCGCGGTGTCCACTGCAGGCGACGCGGCCGCTCTTACCGCGCTGCTGCTGCTGCTACGCCCTGCCGGCCCCGGCTGGGTCGCGGCGCTACTCGCGGCGGAAGTCGTCCCGATCGTCGTGCTGGCTCCCCTTGTCGGGCGCGTCGTCGACCGGTTCGAGACCCGCTCGTTGCTGCTCGTCGCTCTGGTTGGGCAAGCAGCGCTGGCTGTCCCGCTCGCCCTGGCCTCGGCGCCGCTCCCGACCGTGCTGCTGTTCGCCGCGCTCAACGCGCTCACCGCGCTGATCCGCCCGGCGACCTCGGCGCTCGTACCGGCCGTCACCGGCAGCGAACGCACCGCCCGGGGCTACTCCCTGATCGCGACCGGCGTCAGCCTCGGCTGGATCGCCGGGCCTGCCGCCGGCGGTCTGCTCACCACCACGCTCGGAACTCGCAGCGCCCTGCTGCTCGACGCCGCGACATTCGCCCTGCTGGTCCTGGCCTGTGCCGGCCTGCGCGCCCGACGCCGACCCTGCGGCCGACGCGGCCGCACCTCAGCCTCCACAGAGCCATCGGGGTTTCTGCTTCTGCGGGCAGACCCGGTGTTGCGGGTCGCCCTCTCGGTCAGCGCGCTGGCCGTCGCCTGCGCCGTGGTCGACAACGTCGCCGCCCCCTTCCGCTTCATCGACCAGCTCGGCGCCACCTCCACCGGGTACGGCCTCTACCTCACCGTGTGGGGAGCGGGCGCGCTGCTCGGCGCGCAGATCTTGCCGCTGCTCGGCCGGGGCCGCGCCGAGACCGCGCTCGCGGCCGGGAATGCCCTGTTGGGCGTCGGCATCGCCGGGATCGGGTTCGCGCCCACCGTATCCCTCGCCTTCGTCGCCGCCGGGGCCGGTGGGATCGGCAACGGCCTGTCCAACGTCGCCCAGAACACCCTCATCAGCAGCCGCACGTCACCCGGGCAGGAAGGCCGGGCGTTCGCGGCGGCTGGAGCGCTCATTCAGCTGGCCATCGGAGCAGGCACCGCGGCCGGCGCGCCCTTGGTTCGGCTACTGCACGCCGACGGCGCCATGCTCGCCGCCGGTGGACTCACCGTCGTTCCCGCCCTGGTCGCCCTCCCACTAGCACTCCACCGGCACAATGCGACCCCTCGCACGGCCGAGAAGGAGACCAGCCCGGTCGTCCCGTAAGACGGTTGCGTACCGGGACGGCAGCTTGAGGCAGCAGGGTCGACTGGCGCCGATCGTCCGAAGTAGACCCGGGCTTGGGAATCCTCGGCGCTGCGGAGCGTCGGTGCAAGGTGCTTTCACCGGCGTCGGAACGGCTCGAGAATGCCACTAGCACCTGGTCGGGTTGACCTGCCTCAGGGACCAGGGGACGGGCGCTGCCTGGGTCCGGCCGGAGCCGGCCAGTCGGCGAGGCGCTACAAGTGCAACGCCAGCTCGAGGTCGGCGATGGCCTGGGCCTGCCGGTCCTGCTCCCAGCTCAAGGCCGCCAGCTGCTTGCGGGTCAGGCTGCTGCCGCTTTCGTCGGCCAGTCCGACGTCCTTGCAGCGGTGGGCAAGCTCGGTGGCCTCCGCGAGCGATCTCGAGCTGCAGCTGCTGCTGCCCTACTCAACTCCGCCGCCGTCGATCGGAGCGACCAGACGCTGCTCGTCAGGCTTGAGGGCGATGTCTCGCGCAGCCAAGACGCGCAGGACAAACGGCCTCTTGCTGGCCGCGTACGGGCCCTCCGCCTCGTCGAGGGCGTGCCGGGTCTTCCAGTCGTTGTACTCAACGACCAGCGCGGCGTCCTCACGTAGGGCGTCGCGGAAGGCGAGTCGCTCACACCACAGGTCGCTGCCCGGCTCGGTCAGGTGCAGGTGATGGGTCTGGCCCCGCCAGTCACCCACGTGCGGCTTGTCGAACAGGTGCGCCTCCGGGCGGTGCGGTCGGTAGTGGTAGTCCAGCTCCAGCAGCGGGCCGGCAGCCCGCCGGGCTTCCTGCAGGTCCGAGACACCGGCGAGCATGTCGATCACTGGCTTGGCTGACATCCCGGGGACGGCCGTTGAACCGACGTGCTCCACGTCCGCCGCCAACCACGGCTCAAGAGCACGCAGCAGCAGAGGGCGCTCGCGGCTGAACGACTCCGCCCACCCCTGTGAGTAGTTCACCAGCATGGTCTTCCTCCTCGGACGACTCGGCCTCTCCGGCACTGACCCCGGAAAGGCCAGGCGACACAGCGGCCCGTTCGGCTCCTGCCGGTACCTAGCTGCCGCGCGACGTCAGGCCTTGCGGCGGGACCGCCACGTGACGGTCAGGTACGGCAGGTCGACGGCTTCTCGGCCCCCAAGGTCTGGATGTGTCGCGGCGAGCTCGTGCACGCGGGCGAGCACCCGTTCGCGGTCGGCGGGGTCGCGCTGCAGGACGTGCGAGCGTGAGAGCGACATGTCCCGCAGGTCGGCGGGGGAGATGGACTGTCGACGGCGCACCTCATGCCGCTCCGGCGCGGTGAGCAGCGGCCCGAGTTCCGGCGGCTGCTCGTGCACCCCCAGTCCCGCGGACTTCTGCACCTCCCAAACTTCGCTGAGCGCCGCCACCCACGGTTCGCTCTCGTCGCGCAGGTTCCACATCAGCGCCAGGACCCCGCCCGGGCGCAACACGCGTGCTACCTCCGCGGCTCCTCGCGCAGCATCGACCCAGTGCCACACCTGACCGCAGGTCACCGCGTCAACCGACGCGTCAGCCAGAGGCAACTGTTCCGCGGTCCCGACCCGGCGCTCCACCTCGGGCAGCGCCGCGGCAAGGCCGTTCAGCATCAGTGCGCTGGGGTCCACGGCCACGACGCCCAGGCCCAGGTCGACGAGCGTGCGTGTCAGCTTGCCGGTTCCCGCGCCGACGTCGAGCACGCGACGCACAGGCCGGCTTGCCCCCGCCAAACCCCAACCGACGGCCTCCAACGGATAGCCCGACCGGCCCCGCTCATAGGTGTCCGCCGGATCGCCGGTCGTCCAGGCCAAGGCGGGCCTCTGGTCCGTCACGCCCTCATCATCGGGCCACCTGGAACGCGCTCGCAAAAGGCTCGCCATGCGGACAACGGACTGCTCGTAGGGGGGTTGCTCCGTCCGCGGCCATCGCGCCGAGGCCCGCCCACCCTCCAACCGCTTCCTCGACACACGGAACCCGTCCCGGTAGCCAGTGAGGATGGTCTTGGTAGCACCGGCTGGGTCTGACCCTCCGATAGCCTGACGCGATCTTGCTGTCTTCCGTTCGATTCGTCGGCCTGGCTGGTGCTGCCGCTGCACGTGAGCGGCCGGGCGGTGTGACCTCATAGGAGCCTGTGCAAGAGGCGCCCATCACTGGCCTGTTCGTCCACCCGGCCGCCGCGTGCCGACCCTTCCGGTGCAAGCGGAGGACGGCAATGACCACAATGACAATGACGACGTCGGGTGTCACCGGCGGCGTCGACACGCACGGCCGGACCCACCACGCGGCGGTGCTTGACCACCTCGGCCGTCAGCTCGGCGACCGCGAGTTCCCTACCACCCCCAGCGGCTACCGATCGCTGCTGGGTTGGGTGGCCAGTCACGGCCGGCTCGAGCGCGTGGGGATCGAGGGGACCGGGACGTATGGCGCCGCCTTGGCCCGACAGCTACGAGCTGCCGGCGTCCAGGTGGTGGAGGTCGACCGGCCCGACCGCAAGGCGCGGCGGGTGCAGGGCAAGTCCGATCCGTTGGACGCCTACTCCGCTGCCCGCTCGGCGTTGGCCGGCACAGCCACTGGCACGCCCAAGGCCCGGGACGGGCAGGTCG
>JAABUI010002183.1_pt1 | contig 10962 bp, 12 predicted proteins | sample 5559111 | NCBI WGS metagenome assembly JAABUI01 (sample SAMN10711870, study PRJNA513365) | rock metagenome | isolation source: Antarctica rocks | place: Antarctica: Victoria Land, Buttleship Promontory
TGGACCCTCACCGTCAGGGTGCGCAACGCCCTGGTGCTGGTCCGCGGACGACCGGCCGTCGCGCTTGCCTCCAGCGGACCGGAGCTCGCCGGGGTGTCCAGGGCGCTCGGCTACCCTGCCGGTGCCCAGGGGGAGTTCCTGGACGACTACCGCCGGTCGACCCGACGAGCCCGCACCGTCGTCGAGAGGGTGTTCTACGCATGACCGTCCGCAACGTCCCGGTGGCCGACACCAACTTCCTGCTCCGGTCCTGCGGCGTGGGACCGGGCACGCCGGCCCTGCTGCTGCACGGGGTCCCCGAGACCTCCTCGTGCTGGCGCGATGTCGCCCCGGCACTCGCCGAGGGCCGGCGGGTGCTCGCTCCCGACCTGCCCGGCCTAGGGGGTTCGACGTTCAGCGGGCCGTACGACGTCGCGACCCTGGTCGCCCAGGTGGCGGCTCTCGTCGAGGCCGAGGTGCCTGGCGGTCGCGTCGATGTCGTGGGTCACGACTGGGGCGGTGTCCTGGCCCTCGGACTGGCCCGCGACCGGCCCGACCTGATCCGCCGGCTGGTCGTCGCGAACGCGCCCGGCCGCGACATCAACCTGCTCCGGGCCGCTCACGTCCCCTTCTTCGCCTTGCCGGTCGCTCCCGAGCTGCTGTTCCGCGCCGCCGGCCGCAGGGCCGTGGAGGCGATGCTCGCCCTGGCCTGGAAGGCGCCGATGCCGCTGGACGCCGAGACGCGGGCTGAGTACGCCGCCGCCTACAGCGATCGACAGCACGTGCACGCGATGCTCGGCTACTACCGCGCGGCCACCCGGGACCAGGTCCGCCGACGCCTGCGCCGCTCGGCGGCGCCCGACCGCAGGCAGGTCCGGGCCGAGCGCACGCTGGTGCTCTGGGGAGCCCGCGACCCGGTCCTGCCGATCAGCTGCGGTGAGGCCCTGGTCCGCGACCTCGGCCCCACCTGTTCCATGGTGAGCGTGCCCTCGGCCGGCCACTTCGTCATCGAGGAGGCGCCGGAGGTGGTCACCCAGGTGCTGCTCGACGTCCTCGGCGACGACGCGCCAGACCGAGAGGGCACACCGTCGACCGGCCTCGCCTAAGGTCGTTGCTGCGCTCACCCGAGGCTGCGGCCGGGCTGCTGGCGGCGCTGCTCGGGACCCTGCACCTGGTCCTGCTGCCGACATCCGGCACCGACCTTGCGGCGCAGGGGGCCCGCGCGAGCTTCGCCCGCGCGTATCCGCTTACGCCTGTCGACCTGTCCTGGTACTCCGGCACCCACCCCTTCGCCTACAGCCTGCTGAGCCCGGCTCTCATGGCCGTGGTCGGCGTCGGGCTGTCCGGACTGCTCGCCTCCGTGGCCGCGGCAGCCCTGCTGGCCCACCTGCTCCGCCGTACGCCCCACGTCTGGCCCGGAGCGCTTGCCGGCTCGGTCTTTTCGGTGGTCGACGTCGTGGACGGGCGGACGACCTTCGCGCTCGGCGCCGTCGCGGCGCTGGCAGCTGTGATCGTGCTGCCGCGGCGTGGGCCAGCCGCCGCGTGCGCTGTCCTCACCGCCCTGCTGAGTCCGGTCGCCGCGGCCTTCCTGGGCCTGGCCGCCGCCGTCCTCGTCCTGCACCGCCGCCGCGGCGGCTGGACGCTCGGCCTGACCGCGGCGGCTCCAGTCGCCGTGCTGGCCGTGCTGTTCCCCACCGGGGGCGAGCAGCCCTACCGCCCGTCCTCCGCCGTGCCCGCTGTGCTCGCCGGGCTCGTCCTCGCGCTGCTGACCACGACGTCGCTCCTGCGGACCGCAGCACTGCTGTACGCCGGGGCCGTCGCCCTGCTCCTGCTGACGCACGACCCGTTCGGCAGCAACATCCTGCGGCTCGGGCTGCTGCTCGCTGCTCCGCTGGTGCTGGCGACCGTGTCCCGTACCCGGCTGGTGGTCGTGCCGATCGCGGCCGCACTGGCCTCCTGGCAGCTGCGCCCGGCGTACGCCGACGTGCGCGCCCGGCCCGCGCCCGGGTTCCTCGCCCTGGACAGGGCGCTCGTGCGGCTCGATGCGCGACGGGTCGAGGTCGTGCCCCTGCGCGACCATCAGGAGGCTGAGGTCGTCGTCCGCGCTGTTCCGCTCGCCCGCGGTTGGTCGCGGCAGATCGACCGTGGCGAGAACGCGCTGTTCTACGAGGGACTCCTGACACCGGAACGGTTCCACGCCTGGTTGCTCCTGCACCGCGTCGACGCGGTCGCGTTGGCCGACGCACCGCTGGACACCGCTGGTCGGCGCGAGGCAGCTCTCCTGCGCCACCAACCGGTACGAGGTCTGGAGCGCGAGTGGTACGACGCCCACTGGACGGTCTGGCGGGTCGTGGACGCCCGACCCCTGGCGGCCCCTCCCGCGGTCGTGGTGACCTCCGGCCGCGCGTCGCTGGTGCTTCGTTCCGGCCGCGCGGCCGACTCGCTGGTGGACGTCCGCTGGTCGCGATGGTTGAGCCTGTCCGGGCCCGGTTGCGTGCTGCAGGCCGGCGACCGCACCCGGGTGCGCTTCGCCCGTGCCGGCACGGTCACCGTCACCAGCTCGCTGTTGCCGCGCAGCCACTGCCAGGGCCGTGATGCGGGTGGCCGTGACGGTCGCGCTGTCGGGGTCCCGGGCAGCGGCTGCCGGCTCGGCCGGCAGCCGCTCGCCTGGGACTAGGCGTTCGGCGCGACGCCAGGGCCCGCGCCGAGGCCGTCGGCGGGGGCGTCCGCCGGCCCACCTGCGGGGGCGTCCGCGGGTCCGTTGGCCGGTCCACCCGCGGTGCCGTTACCGGCCTTGCCACCGGGAGCTCCTGCGGGCCGGGCCGGGTGGCCGGTGGCGACGCGAGCGGCGTCCAGCGTCGTCCCGTCCGGGTCGACGACCCCCTCGGCCCGTACGAAGCTGCCCACGGTGAGGGCCGAGGCCTGTGCCGCGGCCCCGTCCTTCTCGTACGTCGTGGCGCTGCTCGTCCTGATCGTGCGGGTGAAGCCCGACTCGTCGACGAGCTTCAGCGTGGAGCCGTCGACCGCGCGCACGAAGCCGCCGACATGGGCCGGCTCGATCTCGACGGCCTTGGCAACGGCGGCGGTGGCGGCGGGGTCGACGAGCCGCACCCGCACGATCTCACCGACCTTCACGTCTGTACGGGTCGCCGTGGCGCGCCCGTGCCGGTAGGTCGTGGCCGGCGTGAGCGCCACCGTCTTCGTGCCACGTGGGGTGTCCACCGTCAGCTGCGTGCCGGTGACGGCCGTGACGAGTCCGCCGGCACCGTGCCTCGGACCGTGATCACCTCTCCCGGGACCGTGGTCGCCGCGCGGACCGTGACCGGGCTGGCCGGGGGCGCCGGTCGGCGGCGTGGTGGGGGTCGTCGAGGCGGCCGAGGCCAGCCCGTTGACTCCGAGGCCGAGACCGGCCACCAGGCCGACACTGCCGGCGACGAGGGCGACACGGCGGCCGCGGGTGGGGGACGTGCTCATAGGGGCTCCTTCTGTCGGGTGCCTCCAGCATGTGGGCACTGACTGTCAGCAGGCTGTGCGCGACCTGCCGGTCAGCTCCCGGCCGCGAGTGCGTCACGGAGGGCGGTCAGCAGCACCGCGACGTCGTCCGCCCCTCCGCTCGCCTGAACCGCGCGTACGACGAGGGAGGCCAGCACGCCGGGCACCGCAGGCGGCGCGACGGGTTCGGACGCCAGGGTGATGCCGCCGACGACGTGGTCCAGCACCCCCTGGCCGTGCTGGTCGAAGCGCAGGACGCGGTCGCCGGACCACACCAGGGCCGGCTCGGCTGCTCGGAACAACCCGCCCCCTCGGGCCGCCCGCTGGCTCAGGCCGGGCACGGAGGCCAGGTGCGCGAGGGTGCGTTCGAGCCCGAGCCCGCGCACGGACGTGGCCAGCACCTGCTCGACGGCCGGGGGGTCGAGCGGGTCGACGAAACCCCCAGCGGCCGTCAACTCAGGGGCACCACGAACGACGGGGCGACGGTCCGGCCGCCCTCGACCTTGCGGATCGCCGTCCCGGAGGTGAAGAACTCCAGCGTGTGCGGCCCCCACATCCATTCGCTGGCCGCCCAGTCGACGCCGGTGATGCCCGTGGCCTCGACCCGCTCTGCCTCGGCCTGCATGCGGCCCAACGCCATCTCCCTGGCGTCGTAGTAGCCCTGCGTCCACTGCGGCATCTCGACGTTCTGGCCGACCTGGCGCAGTGTCTGCAGGAAGCCCTGGGCCGCGATGTGCCAGACGCACACCCCCATGACGAACTCCACCGGGACGTGCCCGGTCCCGAGCAGGGTGTAGAAGTCGCGCACCCCGAGGTGGCTGGTGAACGGCGCACCGTCGGGCCGGCGGAAGGTCCCGGGCCGCTCGCGGTGCCGGACCGACGTACCGACGGCGATGAACTCGACGTGTTCCGGGCTGAGCCCGTGCTGGCGGAAGGACAGCTGCACGCCCACCACCCCGTCCGCCTGCACCTGCGCGGCCTCGGACAGCATCCGGCCCATCGCGTTGGCCCGCGCGGTGTACATCGCCTGCGTCAGGACCCCGAGTTCCACGGACTGGCGCAGGTTCTGCTGCTGCCAGCCGATGTGGAACACCGAGCTGCCCATGACGAACTCGAGCGGCTCGAACCCGGCAGCGTCCAGCAGAGCGAACTCGCTGACCGACAGGTCGCTCGTCCAGACCCTGCCGGCCTCGGCCAGCCGGGCCGAGGCGATCTGATCGGGCTGGAGCGAGGTCATGGCCTGCAGGCTAGCCACGTCGCTCGTCCCGGGGCAGGGTCGGTAGGGCCGCGGCGTCCCGAGCGCGGGCACCTGGGTCAGTGGGGCAAGTGCAGCACCCGCTGTACGTACGCCGTTTGCCCGGCGTTCACCTTGTCCGGGTGAGATGAAGTACCGCAACTGCCAGGAGGCCCCATGACCCAGGACGACGAGCAGCGCCAGCTCGACGCGGTGCGCGAGGACCTCCTGCGGGAGTACAGCGGGCTGGCGCCGGAGATGGTCAACGCACGGTTTCGCGCCATCGTCGCGGAGTTCGAGGGGGCGCCGGTACGCAGTTTCGTGCCGGTGCTGGCGCAGCGTCGACTGCGTCAGGTCCTGCACGACGCCGGTTGACCAGGCCCTCGGTGACTCCGTGCGCCGAGGGTCGGGAACCGCCCCGGTCGTGCGCCGGAGCAGGGGCCTATCCCGACCGTGAACGGGCGGAACGCCTACGACGAGGGCGGGACGTCGGTTCTGTCACCGATCTCCTACCGCCCCCAGGCGCCCTGCGCTCAGTGCAGCCGCGCCGCTCGCCAGCATCATCGGGACCAGGAGAGCTAGGCCGGAGTGGGTGAACTCCAGCATCAGCACGATCGCGCAGAGGGGAGCCCGCTGCGTGACGGCCAGGACGGCCGCAGCGGCGATCACCGCGAAGACCTCGACGGGTGTGCCCGGCCAGAGCCCGCTCCACAGCCGGCCGGTGAGGGCGCCGACGACGGCGCCGGTGGCGACCGACGGCGTGAGCAGCCCACCGGTGGCTCCGCTGGACAGGCACGCAGCCGTCGCCACGGGCTTGAGGACCAGGACGGCCAGCAGCACGGGCAGGCTCAGCACGCCGTCAAAGGCCACCTGGGCCAGGCCCTTGCCGTTCCCGAGCAGCTGGGGGAACGCGACTGCGAGTCCGCCGACCGCGGTGAACACCAGGGTGGTAGCGACCGGCAACCGCCAGTGCGCAGCGGCGTGGGACCGGGCTGTACCGGTGATGCGCAGGAACAGCACGCCGACGACTCCGGCGAGCGGTCCAATCAGCACCGAGAACGCCACCGCACCCCCAGTGAGGTCAAAGTCCGGCACCTGGTAGGTCGGCCGGTTCGGCAGAGCGATCCAGGCCAGCGCGGTCGCGATCGCCGACGTCAGCACGGCGGGTACGACGTGGCGGGGCAGCGCCGAGGACAGCAGGACCTCCAGGGTGAACAGCGCCCCGCCGAGCGGTACGTCGTACACCGCAGCCAGTCCGGCGCCAGCACCGCAGGCCAGGATCAGGCGACGGTCGTCGCTGGTGAGGGTGGCTCGTTCGGCGAACCAGCCGCCGAGCGAGGCTCCGACCTGCCGAGGAGCGCCCTCGCGGCCGAGGGAGGCACCGAAGCCGACAGCGATTATCTGCAGCACGGCGTCGGCTGTGCTGGCCCGCACGCGTGACGGCTGGTCGGGCTGACCCAGCGCCTCGGTCAGCGACCGGAGCGGCCTCGTCGAGCGGCGCAGGAGGTACCAGCCAAGGCCGACGACGAGGCCACCGATGGCCATGACCGAGACCCGGCGCGCTGGCGAGGCACGTTCGACGCCGGTCAGGAAGGTGTCCTCCGTGTAGCCGTAGGCCAGGTGCTGCACCAGGTGCAGCAGCAGCGTCAGGGCGATCCCGCCGCCCCCGGCGCCGACGCCGGTCAGCACCACCACGGCGAGCAGCCGACCGGAGTAGCTGCTCCGCTGCGCGAGGCCCGTCTCGCGAGCAGCCGTCATTGCCGTGAGGAGCAGCGCGAGCCGTCAGCTTGCGCTACCTGAACTTCGGCCAGCACCGCGCGCGGGGGCTCGGCATTGTGCGGCTCGCTCTCGTGCACGACCATGTCGTCCCGCTTGCCCCACATCGCCATTGCCCGGTCCTCCTGCTCGCCCTGCCCGGAAGCGGCCATTCGGGCAGCCGCCAAGCCGCCACCGTGGCAGCAGTGCCCCGGGGTAGGGGAGGCATGCACCGTGCGTGACCGGAAGACTGCCGTGCGCTCAATGGTCACAATGTGCCATTCCCGCACCCCGGCAACTCCGGCACGCTCGCGCCGTTCGGTGGACCGGGGCGGCACGAGGCTGACCGGCGCCGGCGGCCCGGGGGGGCGGACACATGAACGGTGGACGAGGACGACGAAACGTACGACCCAGGCTGGTGCTCGCGCTGGTGGCTCTGGCAGCGACGGCGCTCGGGCCGGTGCAGGCGGCGTCGGCGGCGGCGGCGCTGCCCGTACTGAGCGTGCACTCCGGCAGCGCAGGTGGGTTCACGGTGAGCGGCGCCACGTCCCGGCGCGCCGGGCGGGTGGTGCTGAACTTCACCAACAGCAACGCCCATGGCAGCGACGTGCAGCTGCTGAAGCTGCTGCATGGCACGAGCATGGCCAAGGTCATCCGGGACATCCAGGCGCAGGAGGGCATGGGTGCCGCGGCCTCGACAAGGGCCTGACGCGGGAGACCCACCTGTTCGGCGGGGCCGGCCTGCAGGCACCCGGCCAGAGCGCGCAGGTCACCGAGACCCTGTACTCCGGCACCTACTACCTGCTCGACATCGCCGCCGTCTTCGCGCACAAGACGCCGACGGTGAAGGCGCTGCACGTGTACGGCAGCCCCGCGCCACGGGCTTTCCCGAGCACGGCGGGGCTCATCTCGCTCACCTCGGCTGACCGCTTCGTCTCGCCACGGCACCTGCCCGCGGGCAACCTGCTCATCCGCAACGTCGCGGACACTCTTCACTTCGTGATCTTCGCGCCCGTACGGACAGGAACGACGGACTCCGACATCACCAACCTGTTCAACGGGACCAGCCACGATGCCCCGTTCACCGGGCCCGGGGTCTCGATGGAGGTGCTGAGTCCCGGTACGCAGGCCCTCTTCCGCAGCTCCTCGCTGAAGAAGGGCACCTACGACCTGGAGTGCTTCATCGCAGACGACGTAACCGGGATGCCGCACGCCCTCATGGGGATGCACCGGATCGTCACGGTCGGCTGAGCCGCCGGGCGACCGACCCGCCCTTCGTGAGCCCGCTTACCCCGTGTCCCCGGGCCCGGCTGACGACGGTGCAACCGGGTGTTGTTCGGCTGGCCCCGCGAGCAGTGTGTCAGTCCACGGCTGCGGCGGTCCGCCGTCGCACTGGGCGATGAAGTTGTCGAGGTACCAGCGCCGGTAGGTCACGAGGTCCGGTGGTGTCGCGAGGGTGAGCAGGTGCCCGCTCCGGCAGAACGCATCAGCCTCGTCCAGGATGTCGCCGAGCTGCTGAGCAGCCTCGCTGACGTTCCGAGGCAGGACGAAGACGAGCTCGTCGAGCTGCGACAGGCCCGCGCTGCTGCTGTCCTCAATCAGCTGTTCCTGCTGCTCGGAGAACCCTTCGTAGCGGTTGGCCAGGACGGTGGACAGCGAGAGCAGGCGAGCGGGCACGCTGCCCGCGTGCTCGCTCGCCAGCTCGACTATCAGCTGGAACTCGCGGCGCATCGCGTCGGACTGCTGCACCGCCCGCAGGTGGACAGCCAGGGGGAAGCCGACCAGGCGGACCGTGACCAGTTCCTTGGTCCCGCCGTCGCTGCCGCCGCCAGGCGTGCTCACGTGACCGGCTCGTCGACGTTGGGGGGCGACGCTGCTGTCGCCGGCGCCGGGCCGAGCCCGGGTAGGCCGTCCTGGTCGTCGGCTCCCAGAAAGGCGTCCAGGTCCACACCGGCAGAAGTCGGCCTGCAGCCCTCGCTGGCTCGATCAGACTCAGGCTCGAGATCGCACCACACGACCTTGCCTCCGGCCTGCTTGTCGACGCCCCACGCGCGGGACAGGTGGACGACCAGCGCGATCCCGCGGCCCGTGGTCGCCTCCGCGTCGTAGCGCCGCTCGCGGGGCACGCGGCCACCCGGTCCGTGACCTCGATCCGTACTGCGCCGTCGGCCAGCAGCAGCAGCACGACGGTGAACTCGGTGCCGGCATGCAGGACCGCGTTCGTGGCCAGCTCGCTGAGCAGCAGTTCCGCGGTCCACTGCAGACCCTGCTGCTGCCAGCGCTCCAGCTCCTCATCCAGGAAGTGCCGGGCGGCGCGAACGCTCCCAGTCCTCGGCGGGAAGCTCTGCTCGGCAGAGCGCACGGGACGTTGCACGGGCACACAATAGGAGCAGTCGCATAAGTCCCCACCGCGGGCATGGTCGAAGCGGCGGGTCCCTGTTCTCAGGTGGGCTGCGGAAAGGGAAGTCCCCTCCCTTTGCCGTGAGACGGTGGGCCGCGAAGGACCCATGACCTGCGGCTGCCGGGCGCACCGTGAACCACGACTCGGCGTCAACTCGTGCGGCATCGGATAGGCACGTGACCGGCTCAGGTGATCCACCGGACTTCTACCCTGTCGCTCCCGATACGCTGCTCCCGACCATGGACGGCCACCAGTATCACTGCGCTTCAGAACCTGATGGTGGAGGACTACCTCTCCATCCAGTCAGCGACCTCAGCAGCTCCGGTCTACGTGTGGGCGGCGGAGCGCCACAAGGGTCGGCCGGCTCGGTTCCTGGTGCGCTACGACGGCGGGCCACGCGTGCAAGTGGGAGTGGTGGTGAAGCTACCGGCCAACTCCTGTGGTCCACGAGCGTTCCTGGCCAGCAGATGGGTCGGCAGCGTGGAACTGGTCTATCAGGACGTGGTGAACGGCTCGTGGGTGAAGGCCAAGACTGCTCTGCTGGCAGCAGTAGAGAGACAGGCATTAGAGGCGGGATGAACACGTCCGTCCTGCGCAGCCGCACCGGTGTCGGATGGCGCCCGCGGCCGCGTAGCGGTGCTTTTTAATGGGAGCAGCGGCCCGGTAGAGCCGAAGGCTGCCGAGGTGCGTCGTGACCGGCTGCTGTTGACGAGGCGGGAGCGCACCGCTTGGTAGCAGAGCGACGTCTACGGCCAGGTGTGGAAGCCGGAGCTGTCAGGGCCGGGTGCGACCCGACCCGTGAGAACGTCATGCGCCCCCTGCGCCACCTCTACGCGAGCGTTGAGCGCTCAGATGTCGTAGTAGAGGGCGAACTCGTACGGGTGCGGCCGCAGCCGTAGCGCGTCGATCTCGATCTCCCGCTTGTACGCGACCCATGTCTCGATGAGGTCGGGTGTGAACACGCCGCCCTCCAGCAGGTATTCGTGGTCGGCCTCAAGCGCGTCGAGCACGGCGTCGAGGGACGCGGGCACCTGCGCGACGTCGGCGAGCTCGTCCGGCGGCAGCTCGTACAGGTCCTTGTCGACCGGGATGGGCGGCTCGATCTTGTTCTTGATGCCGTCCAGACCGGCCATGAGCATGGCCGAGAAGGCCAAGTAGGGGTTGGAGGAGGGGTCCGGGCACCGGAACTCCAGGCGCTTGGCCTTGGGGTTGTTGCCGGTGATCGGGATGCGGATGCACGCCGAGCGGTTGCGCTGGCTGTACACCAGGTTGACCGGGGCCTCGAAGCCCGGGACCAGCCGGTGGTAGCTGTTGACCGTCGGGTTGGTGAAGGCCAGCAGTGACGGGGCGTGGTGCAGCAGGCCGCCGATGTAGTAGCGCGCGGTGTCGGACAGCCCGGCGTAGCCGACCTCGTCGTAGAACAGCGGCGCGCCGTCCTTCCACAGAGACTGGTGGCAGTGCATCCCGGAGCCGTTGTCACCCATGACGGGCTTGGGCATGAACGTGACCGTCTTGCCGGCGGCATGGGCGGTGTTCTTGATGAGGTACTTGAACAGCATCAGGTTGTCGGCGCTCTCGAGCAGCTCGCCGAACTTGTAGTTGATCTCGGCCTGACCGGCAGAGCCCACCTCGTGGTGGCCACGCTCGACGACCATGCCGGCCGCTTCGAGCTGCACGGCCATCTCGTCGCGCAGGTCGGCGTAGTGGTCGGTCGGGGAGACCGGGAAGTAGCCGCCCTTGGTACGCGGCTTGTAGCCCAGGTTGCCGCCGACCTCCTCACGTCCGGTGTTCCATGCCGCTGAGGCCGCATCGATGTGGTAGTAGCTGCCCTGGGGCTGGGAGTCGTAGCGGACCGAGTCGAAGATGTAGAACTCGGCCTCGGCTCCGAAGAAGGCGACGTCGGCGATGCCCGAGCCCTTGAGGTAGGCCTCGGCCTTCTTGGCGATGTTGCGCGGGTCCCGGGAGTAGGCCTCGTGGGTCAGCGGGTCGTGGATGAAGAAGTTCATGATGAGCGTCTTGCGGGTGCGGAAGGGGTCGATCCGCGCCGTGGTCGGATCGGGCATCAGCAGCATGTCCGACTCGTGGATCTGCTGGAACCCGC
>JAABUI010002184.1_pt1 | contig 10962 bp, 11 predicted proteins | sample 5559111 | NCBI WGS metagenome assembly JAABUI01 (sample SAMN10711870, study PRJNA513365) | rock metagenome | isolation source: Antarctica rocks | place: Antarctica: Victoria Land, Buttleship Promontory
GTCTATGATAGTGTGATGGACTCATTCTCTATCACCGACAGTCGTCGCGTCAACGCAGCAATCATGAAAGCCGAGACGTGCAAACGCCAGAACGACATCTTGAGTGCGGAACTCGAATATTTGAGTCTTATGCACGGGATCACGGAACATCGCCATCATCAAGAAAACGACGAGAGCCGGCAGACTTTAGCGAGAATTGGTCTACGCTATGCTGGCTTGTTATCCGAGCAGAATCGACTGAAGGAGGCCCAAAGCATTCTTCTTGGTCTCTGGGCCTGCTTCGAGGGTAGACAGGAAGTGACATTAGCGGTCAAAGATGTCCTGAAAGACATAGCCAAGGGTCTTCAGCACGCCGGAATTCCAGCCGTTGCGGTCGCAGTCCTGAGCAAAATTCTCGAGGGGTCGAAGGACGCCAATTTCGATGCCAGCGACCTTGAAATAAAGGAAACGGTGGCCCAAATCACAAGTGCACTAATGGACAGCAGTCAAGGTGGCTCTGTCATGCCAAGGGCCACCGAAGACGCTTTACTGCAAACCTTCGAGTCTGTCAAATTACAGGGGGTCGCAGCAATGAGCCCCCAGTTCATCAACGTGTGCCGACAGTTGATTGACAGTTTCATCCTTGAGGGGCGGTGGAAGGACATAATATATATTGCTTCCAGTGCTCTGCATTCCCTATGGCCTGCTGTATTAGACGGCGCTGGAGAAGAACAATCGACAAGCGGCTTCGACCCTGCTTTGGGAGATCTGGCAATCAGACTTGCGCAGGCGTATGGTATGAGTGATGCACACGACGCTGCAGGCTATGTCTATCGGTACATCTTACGCTCAGCCAAAGGCTCAGGTCTCGTAGCTTCGCCGTTCTTCGCCAGCACCGCACAGGCAGCTCTCAAGGGTTTGGAGAAGACAGGGCAGACCAAAGAGATGATCGATGTATTACAAGAACTCGTTGGCCACTATCAAACGACCCTAGGCGAGACTGATCCTGCAACAGTCGACGGCTCTTATGCTCTTGCGTCAGTTTGCATGGAGCATGGAGAAGTTGATCTTGCTAAGAGGCAGTACGAGAAGATTGCGGCCAGTCTCCAATTGGATGGCTACCATGACAAACGCGCATTACCGGCGCTGCAAGCGCTGCTAATGATCCTTCGCAGCAGGAAACTTTGGGACTTAATGGAGAGAGTCTATAATGATCTCTGGCGGACATTCTTGGAAAAGGGCAAAGAGTATCGCATACGGGAAAACACTGCGAAGACTCTTTTCAAAGAATACTCCCAGCTTCTGAAAAACCACCTACGCGCTGATCTAGGATTAATCCACCAAGTCCGAGAGGAGTATCGGCGTGGATGCGTGTCTGCCTTTGGAGAGCAGTCACTGGCTACCCTCGAGGCAACGATATGTCTTGCCAAGAGCTGGGAGCAGTCGCAAAGCGATAATTCGCAAGCAATACAGCTCTACGAATCGATCATCGACGGGCAACAAGGCGGTATGCGGTCACTCGAATGTGACATTCTCGCTACACTGGATCAAGTGGAGACCATACTAAGATCGTACTACCGCACTCACCTTGATGATGACGTGGATCAGCGGGCATTAGACCGAGCGATAATGCTGCAAGAGAAACAGTATGTGAAGGATAGAGCAAGCTACGGTCTTTACTCGCCTAGGAGTCTGTCGAGCCTGGCAACTTGGGTGTCTTTCCTCACGAAAGAAGGGTCACTCCAATCGAGGGGTTTTGCTGTCCAGGTACTAGAGCAGACTGTCAAGTCGATCTTGCTGTCAGACTGTGAAGGCAAAGCGCTATTTGACGCTGCAGCTACCTTGGCTTCCTCGTATCTAGAGGGCGAATACATCATCGAAGGTCTCAGCGTAGCTCAAACACTGCGCGAACAAATGATCTTTCGAGAGACAAGCGGCCGCAGACTTGACATGTCGAAGGAGTCCGCCCCCAGCCAGCGCTCAAAACTCACATTTTTGACCGCTTTTGAGACTCGCATGAGAGGTTCCATGGAAGGATTTGCAGAGATTCACTCCCGCTCGCTTTTGGAAGTGGTGCTTCGGGAGTCATTTCAAGCCCTGGACCCTACCACGTCTCCGCACGAGCAGGTACTCACTCGGGGTGCAAATCTGCAGGCTCTCCTGAAGAACCACTATCCGTCTTACAAAGGCGAAGCCATCCAGCAACAATTGTTCGATCTCTTTATGGAAAGATACAGTCCGGCCTTCACAACAGGGACTCAAGCAAATAAAAGGTTCTTCGCAGTACTGTCAAAAGCACTTAGCACACAGCGAAATGGAGTTGAGATTCCTCACCTTGCCTGTATCGCAGTCAACGAAGAGGCTCAACGTCTTGCAGATCTTCAAGAATTCGAAGAACTTCTGATGGTATCTGGTCCTGGCTTTGACTTCATCCGTTATCTTGGGGCTTACGGACAGGATTCGGATCTTAAATATGGCTTCCAGCTAGGACTAATTCTGGGCGATGTAGGCTCTCGTCTATGTTCAGATCACGTTGTCTCCAAGCAGATGCTGGAGCTCAGTAAGCAAATCCTACGAGAGGTTCTACAGCTGTGTCGTACGAAAGAATTTAGCTTTGAAAAGATCAGCATTGAAGAGCTCTCGAGGGTGGCAGCCGTCTTGGGTAGGCAGCAGAATTATTATGACCTCGAAGTGAGTCCGCATGTCCACTTGATTTAATGCAATCGCTAATTTCCCAACTGTGGCTTCTGAATCGGTTATGGCTTTCTCGCCATAAGCGTGGTCCCTTATCTCAGGACATCATCATAACGCTCGGCCGCCGCTTGGTTGATGTACGCTTCTTTCACGGTCATATCGACTCGGCGATTGATTTGGCAGAAGACATTCTCTACAATCTTCGCCAGGTGTACGGACCTTCGCATCACTCGGCAGTGCAGATGATGAACCTATTGTCATCCATTTACATGTCCAAAGGAGACAGGGCTGCTGCGATGGCGGTCCATGAAGCTGCTGAATCAGGCGTCGCCAAAACTGGGTTCCATGAGGACAATGATTCTGTGGCACTAGAAGACCCAAGTCAAGCTGATCAGTTCATTAGATCTAAGATCGAGTCTCTGTTGCAGCAATATCAACATAGCGATGGCTCCGAGGCTATCGTGCGGCAATGCTCGTCCCTCATTGATGAGTTGACCAGAAGGCTGAATGGCTCAGCTCTTGACTCTAAGAATGAAGGAGCTGGAGGTCACCAACCGCCTTCAAACTGGAGCTTTGCCGTGGGTGGAGAGAAAGACAAAAGTCAATCAAGCAGGTTCGAGGAGCTGGCTTGACTGAAAAGACCCGAAAGGGCCAGGAGGAGAAGCCTAACCTGGGATAGCACTTAAGAGCGAGGGACATCCCATACATAGTCCGTGAATAGACCCTAAGATTATCAATATTCTTATCATTGCGCTGTGTATTGCACAAAAATCTTTTTTCATGCTTGAGGCTTTGCTCTAGCTGGCCCCATGATACATGACGAGACATTCATATTCCCATCACTCGTTGCAGTATAACGCTGAGTCTTCAATGGCATAGCCCGCTAAATATTTGTTATTCTAGGGCGTTGAGGCCCGCATTCACATCCAGGGAAAACACGTCCATGTACAGTTGGATACCCATCCAGTTTTGCAGCTCTTGCAAGTCATCAATAACTCTTGAATTTTAAGACGATGGAATTTTTAGAGCCTTCGGACTATCTTACACCAATCAATGATGCTTCCCCACACATATGATTCAAGGCGGTTGGCTGTATATAGACATGCCCCCTTCCACACCTCTCATTCCCTTTTACAACCCCCTGTTCTACCTCCTTTTCGCTTTCTCGCCCAATGCAATGAGGTTTCCGAGTCTCGAAAATCCGAGATCCTCCAACTGGGCCGCCATACTACCCCATCACCATCCCCTTCAACCCAGCCATATCACCCTCCTTCGCCGCAATCTCAAAATACCCATAGATAATAGTAACAGCCAACAGAATCCCCGTCCCGCTTCCCAGCGCGCCCATAAGATCGGACGCCACGCTCAGCGCGCCGATGCAGGCGCCGCCGAAGGCTGCGGCCGTCGGGATTATGCGCTTGAGTTCGCGGTACATGGATTGTTCGCGGTGGCCGGCCATGACGAGACCTTGTTCTTTGAGTTGTTTGGCTACGTCGCGGGGGGCGGAGCCGGAGACTTCGATCCTGGTGGGGGTTAGTTTGGGGGTTCAAAGGGGTTAATTGGGGGAGGAGGGGACGGACCAGGTCTTTGAGAAGATGGCGCAGGCGACTAGCATGAAGACTATGTAGATTGCGGAGTGGAGGGGGTCGAGGAGGGCTTCGGTGAAGTTTAGGGGGGGGGACATGTAGTCTGGGGGGTGTTAGTGATGGGGTTGGGGGGGGATGGGATGGAGGGGACGAACAGGCTATGCCGGATGCTGCGTAGAGTTGTTGGCTGCCTTCTCTGGGTTCCCAGGTTCCGATTATTTTTACTAGGAGATTGTCGCTGATGTTTGTTAGTATGGCTTATTTGGCAAGTTGGTAGGGATGCTGCTTACCTGAATCGGCTGTAGAGCATTTGGCTGACTAGGAAGATGTTGGAGCTCAGGGCTGATTGCAGCATGATTGGCATGTTCGAGGTGTAGAAGAGTCGGACTGGGTAGCTGCCGCGCATGCCTCTTTGGCGGGAAGATTTGACGGGTATTTCGACGCGGAAGCCTTGGAGGTAGATTACGGCGGCGAAGACGATTATTGTGGCGAGCAGATTCATGATGTTGGGAAGGTTCTGGCGATCTGGAATAATTGTCAGGCATTTATTTCGCTAATATCGGTTGTGCAGATTTGGGGGTGCTTACAAAAGGCTTCCCGTAGTGCCCTTTGCTTATCTGGCCACGTCAAGAGAAGATGGAATAGAGCAATGACAGCGCCCTCGAATTCAGGCCCTCTTCCCGTGTTTATTGTGGTGGGAGAGAATGCTTTCCAGACGATCGACTCGCAGATACCAGTAGCGATGAAAAGCGAAATTCCGCTGCCAAGCCCATACCCCTTTTGTAGAAGCTCATCCAGGAGAATGACAATGAGACCCGCAACCACCAATTGAGTTACTAGCAGAACACAGATGCCAGCCCCTAGATCTGAAGGCTGGCCGTAGAGACCGGTGAGGACGTAGACGCAGGCTTGGCCGAAGGAGAGGATGATGGCAAAGAGCTTCTGGGCGGTCTGGTAGAGCTCGCGATCGCTTTGAAGGTCCAAATTGACGTCGATGAGGTGTGTGCCAGCCAACAGCTGGAAGACCATGCCTGAAGAGATGATGGGACTTATTCCCAGCTCCATCAACGTCCCTCGATTACTGGCAAGCATCATACGCAGCCAGTACAGGGGATCGGAAGTGTCCGAGGAGACAATGCCGTAGAGAGGGATCTGGCTCATAATCAGGAATATCAAAAGAGTGAGGCCTGTCCACATCAGCTTCTGATTGAAGGGTGTCTTGCTGGTTTCTGGAGCTGCGACTTCGGGCAGCAATGGCGTGAAAGGCTTGATTAGATCCAGGAATCGAAGGCCGCTCATCTTTGCGGTGGTGCCGCTCTGCGGACTTCTGACTTCGTAAGGAGCGGTGTTGGCGAAAGTGCTGCGTTTGTAAAGGGCGGACTTTTACATCCTCCAGGTGAGAGGACACATCTTTGAATACGCTAGCCGTATGGAGTAATAGCCGTCTTATGTAAGCTGGGAATCTTGGCACCTCAGCGCACAATGACATCTCCTTGCTCTTGGGAGCCATAAGCATATCTAGTGGTGAGTAGCAAGTACTTCAAGGGATACGGTCCTCGATGATTCGGATTTGGGCGGAGGGGTGACTACAATTCACCACGAGAAATTAGGGAATCTACTCTGTGTGCATTTACTAAGCTCGAAATTAAGCTAGAACTAGTTCTAGTTCTATTCTATTCTTTGCAAGGTGAACATCAGATGCCTTCCTTCGGAGGATTCAATCCCACACTTTACTTTGACGTGCCAGCATCCAATGTCGAATTCTCAGTCTCAAGGCCCTGAGTCTGATCAAGTACTTGGAAGTAACGCACTAGCTCACGACCATTTATCGTCTGACGTCAATGCGAAGATATGTTTGATTTACCCCCTGTCAATACTCCGCGTGTAATGCTTTCGCGAAAACCGCCCTGAACCTTAACAACTTCCACGGATCGATACCAAGATGAATTCCCATCCCGAGAAGTAAGAGCGACTTCACTTGTCATCGGCAAGCGATTCACTGACGCGCCCTTCCACAGGCACATCTCCCCCCACCACCAGCCTCTGCCCGCTCAATATCAAACGACCGACAAAGGCCGTGCTGAAGCAGAAGAGTACTATCAAAACACCTCCATGTCGGACCCCAAACTCACCCTCGAGGACACTCTGCCACTTCCCAATTCCTCTGTCCGAATTCCTCGTCTGGGGTTTGGTATCTACCAGTCCCCGAGAGACGTTTGCATCAAATCGTGCCTCACTGCCCTGAAAGCCGGCTATCGTCACATAGACTCCGCCCAATTCTATCAAAATGAGTCCGAGATGGGCGAGGCGGCACGGCAGTCTGGCATACCACGCAGTTCCCTCTTTCTCACCACCAAGATTTTGACCACTGGTGGATCTCCAGATGCTACTTACAAAAAATGCTTACAGAGTGTTCAGAAGGTCGATGGAGAGAAAGGATACGTGGATCTTTTCTTGATACATACATGGAGCGGGGGGCCGGCTGCACGTAAGGAGTTGTGGCAGGCATTGGAGAGGCTTGAGAGTGAAGGCCGAGCAAAAGTCATTGGCGTGAGCAACTTTGGTGTTGGACATATCGAAGAGATGAAGCCATGGGCACGGGTATGGCCGCCCCACGTCAATCAGATTGAGGTATGTCATTATTGCCTTTGGCTCAAATGCTTAAGATTGGCTACGTTGACCAGATACCATCATGCAGCTTCATCCATGGTGTCAACAGCGGACAACAGTCGACTACTGCCAAAAGAACAAGATCGTTGTGGAAGCTTACTGCCCTCTTGTCCGAAATCTTAAAGCTCACGATCAAACTCTTTCCTCAATGTCAAAGAAGCTCGGCAAGACCACTGCGCAAGTGCTCATCCGATATTCATTACAAAAGGGCTTTGTGTCGCTGCCGAAAAGTGACACTCCAAGCAGAATTGAAGCGAACGCAGACGTCTACGGCTTCGAACTTAACGGTGCAGACATGGCTACTCTAGACGGCCTTGATCAAGGGGACGATGGTGCGATTGTGGAAGCTGCCCAGAATTGAATGAGGGTATTGAAGTATAAGCGATGACTAATTAATCTTCTCTATTGACTCCTCAGGCCTCTTCAGAAAACCTTGCTTATTCGTTGAGACTCGCTCGACTTGCTTTCGTCTCAGTAAATCAGTTTCTGGTCATGTGCTCTCCCACATATACCAGCCATTCGAGAGTTGATGACAGCTCCACACCAAGCACTTTCCTAACCGCCATGGCTCACACTCGAGATCTGTACATGCGAGAAGCCCTTTTGAAGTTTTGCTGTAATAGAAAAAATCCCGTCATTGTGGTTTCCTTTACTCTTTACGACGCTTTCCTATTCGAGCCCAGGTCACATCCCTTTTGCTTTAAACAGAGCATGTCATGTCTCACTTATGGGACCTAAAGCCCATAATGCAATAAGAAGAATAACGCCAATGTCCTGTCAAGGATATTCCGATCAAGGAAGCGCTGTGGTTTCTGCTATTGTAAGACTCTATCTGCTAATCGTATGTCAGGCAGATTCCTCCAATTTCTTCACAGGCATAGGTGGGCAAGACGCCAAATGTTTTTTGAGTATGCTGTTGATATCATTCCTATCCGTAATGCTTGAGTTGCCACTCGAGAGGATGTTTAGAGGGGAGACGAGGGAAGAGAATCCTTTCATAACGAATGGCTCTATTTGGTTTAGCATCTTGGCACAAGGGGGCACTCCTCATCCTCCTCTGTACTCCCAACCAACTCAATCAATCATTTGCACAACAATGAGACCTTATACTGTCTACTTGCTGCAACAAATCCCATGAGCACGACGCTGCTGTTAAGTAGAAGGAAAGATTTGTTACCTATATCACAGCACTCGAGTATCTTCCCAGGGGAAGCCAGAGTCCACAAAGCTTTGAACGCGGCTTAGGCATGCAAGGTGCAGGATTCATGGAAGGATTCGAGTGATGTCATTGACACGGTCTTGGAAGGAAACACTCGTGTTGAGTAAAGTGCATGATTGGCCCTTCGAGCGGGAGCCGGGAAGATGCATGCATGCTGGACAGCACATGCATGTGGAACAACCCTCGCCAATTATCAATATCGCTTTCAACCCACTTGACACTGGAAAAAGAGTAAAATGACCTGTGATTATTGATGCAAAATTGCCATGCTATCGTCTCAGCCTTCTCTCACACACTTGTAATTCCGGATCACATGTTTTCTTGCGCTTTGAGGCACTTTGACTAGTCTTATTCGAAGGTTGGAGTTTGGTACAATGGCAACCAAAGAATATGAGGACTTGATCGCGAAACTGAAATCTCTCGATCCCTCGGAGATGTTGGGGCATCCGTTGCGCAAAGATTTGTACAATACCATGCGCACCTTATTGCCTTCTCTGGAGGATCCTCAAGATACCATCAATCGCATCGCCTATTCGGTATGTCAATACGTTTTTACTCATTAAACCTACGACATTGTCTAATGGCAGATTGTAGCCATTGCAGCTCGCCGTTGCTAAAGTCGGGAGTGACTTGGGTGTCTTTGAGCTCCTCGACGGGAGTAATTCAGGAAAAACTCATGCGGAGCTTGCTAAGCTTACTCATTCCGACCCTGTGCTACTTAGTATGATTTCCATCGATTGTGTAGATCTGAGATATATGTCATGTAGCTAAAAGGACGGATTAGGACGTCTTTTACGTTACCTCGCGGCAACAGGCATGATCAAGGAGGTTGGCGAGGATACGTTCGCCTCAACAGACATCACTGGGGTCCTCAACACGCCTGGCTTTGAAGCTGGTATCATTCACAAGTAGGTCGATCAAATCCTCGCCTCGTATGAGATGAAGACGATCCTATAGCTTTGATGTTCTCATGCCATGCTGGCAACACCTTCCATCATTTTTGAGCGATACGGCATACGATAACCCTTCCAACGTCATGAAAACTCCATTCCAAATTGCCCATAAAACAGATCAGCCAGCTTTCATTTGGGGAATGAGTCAACCAGAACGCGCTCAGACCTTCGGTCTTTGGATGACAGCTACGCACGAGGGCCATAAATCGTGGCTTGATGTGTTCCCTCCAAAGAGATTCTGCGATAATTCAGACGACGAAACAATCGTATTTGTCGACATTGGAGGCGGAATAGGCCATCAGGCAGCCGCATTGAAGACAGAATTATCCACGGCTCACATTGCAGGCCGTGTGGTACTTCAAGACTTGCCTATGGCAATCGAGCACGCAATACCAACGGAAGGTGTGGAGAAGATGGAGTTTGATTTCTGGGGACAGCAGCCAGTCAAAGGTTGGGATCCGCATTTGAGTTAACTATCACTCAGTAGACTGACATTTTACTCCGCAGGTGCCAGAGCATACTACCTGCGAAACATCCTCCACGACTACCCCGACGAGAAATGCATTGAGCTTCTTCACAGAACAATGGACGCGATGAACGAAAAGTCCCTCATCCTTATTGATGATATGGTTCTGCCTGACGTGGGAGCACACTGGCATGCCGCACAGCAGGATTTGACCATGATGTCTAGTTTGGCATCTATGGAGCGGTCCGAGAAACAGTGGCGTAGTCTGCTTGAGGAGGCGGGGTTGAAGATACAAACGATTACTCCTTACACGGAGGAGACTCGCGATAGCATTATCGTGGCTGTACCTTCTAAGAACAAAGCTTGACGAAACTTTAGTATGTCTGCCATACTACATTTGAAACCCCTAGTTCATAGAACGAAGTAGCTACCAAAAATGTTCCATCTGTTCAAGTCCATACGTTTCCATTAATGGACCAAGCTGCTACATAAGATCACGTGAACCTTCTCGAGTATCTAATCTTGCTCTGCTCATCCTGTCGCCAGCTACGACTTCTATTACTTCGTACTGATCTATTCGAGTCCATCATGATGTTTTGGGCAACGTTGCTGCGTGTTGGAGGTCGATAACGTTTCGAGATCGTCATGGGGCGGTGGGGAGGACGGTACTTATGGAATGAAGGGGCACTGTAACTTGTAGTATCTCAGAGTTTAAATTGAAGAACTATCAAGGAACGACGCGCACTGGATTTGATGCTGGAGTGTGAATGTGGAGCGACTGTAAGGGGCGGAGCTACACGAAATCTGGCATATGTATGGCAAAATCATAGGATAACACCGACCTGAAATACCTGACCTTTAATAGTATTTGTTGATTGAGACATATATTGAATTAATACGACCATATCAATCGGTAATGGCTCTAATGGCGCAGTGGTAGACAAGTTATCATTCGTAATTGACCAAGACAATAATCTCGCTGCATCATCCCCCGGGTTGACCTGAGATTAGCGTCTTGCTGTATCAATGGTGAATGATACCATCAATCACTCCCAACTAATGAGTAATATCCCAGGGCTCCGGGTTCGATTCTGGGTTGAGACTTTCGAGTCGAGACCTGGGGATGAGTAGGGCTGTTGAAAAATTACTAGTTCCGAACATCTTTTTGTACGTCCGTGACCTCTGCCTCTCCTACCTGCCCCTCCGACACTAGAACCACTTGCTGGCTCGTGAAACGACTCTCTATTCACCGAGATTCAGCCCTATTCACTATTGCTTGCCACGTGACATATCTCCGTCAAAATCATTTCCATAACACCCTGATTGATAGGCTGAATCTTAAGTCACGCGTTTCCCACAACAAAACCCTGAAACAACACCAAATTCAAGATTCTC
>JAABUI010002188.1_pt1 | contig 10957 bp, 12 predicted proteins | sample 5559111 | NCBI WGS metagenome assembly JAABUI01 (sample SAMN10711870, study PRJNA513365) | rock metagenome | isolation source: Antarctica rocks | place: Antarctica: Victoria Land, Buttleship Promontory
GTGGTGCTGCTTCTGACAGGAACCCTGGTGGATTGAGCAGTGTAGGGCGACGTCCGCCTAACATAGAGCTGTATGAAGTCTATCAACCGATATCGGTTGATAAAGCATCGATGCTGTATCCTTCTGTGACGAATAATCCAGTTTTGACAGTGCCTGCTAATTTTGGTGGACAAGATGGGCTTTCGAATTACCCCATTCATTACAAGCATGCGCGCTACCATGCTGGCGTTGGCCAGATGTATGACACCCGAGACTTTGTAAATCACAACTTAGATTCAAGGAGCAACGATTACACACCAACGGCTGTGCCAGATCCAGCAACTATTTCGTATTTCCAGCAGCCAAGAGGTGGCATGCGGCCTGCCAACCCAAACGGCACCACAAATGCGTTCAATCCTCCATACGGATTGCCACCTATGCCGGTGGTGAGGAGCCTGAGCAAGATAGCTGTCCAATTGGTGGTACACATGGCGGCAAGGACCGACGAAGATACCTGCATGCAGAGCCAATTCACAGCAGCACTGGGCTATACATGGAGAAGCAACTAAGGAAGTTCTGTCAAATACATGCATTGAATGCATTATTTGGCAAAAATGCAATACAGCCGCTGGACATTCTGAACTTCTGCAAGGATCATGCTAACACGGACACTGGACTAGGGGCCGCACTTAGAGGGGGAGGAACCTGGTGTCCGCATAAAGGAAACTTTGCAGATGTTGTCATAAACGCATTCCTACATTACCACAGTACACCCGCTGTCAGACTAAGCTCGGTAGCTGACAAGATTCCTATAGGATCAACACCAGAACGCTTCTTGAGCGGCCTGCCTGTTGACCAGAACGCCTTTATGTTGAGCTGGCATCAAGGGACTGAGCCACACCAAGGCAAGGAGTATGGACATGCTGTCTGCGTCAGAAAGCACCCAAAAACACAGCAATGGTACCTACTTGACTCAGAGAGAAGTTGCCCAGTGCTGCTGACGAACCATGAATGGAGATCGCTGAAAGGGTCCGTCCAAATCTTGGCTAAAGGGAGCGCTTACAGCCACAATAGTATATATGGGGCAACAGACGAGGGGTACACACAAGTCATTGATATCTTGGAGTACACAACCCCTGACAGAGTATGCATTACCGCGCAGTCTACAGTGGGATGGCGGAAAAGACAGCAGGGCCAGGTAGCTAGGAAACAATGCATAGACTTAGTGGGTGAGCAGGATCAATGGGGCAAGGAAAAGCTGACTAAACATGAGTTAAACAAGTCACGGCCGCATGAGCCTGTCTCAATAAGGCCAAGTCTGCTTAGGTCTGCCCTAGACAAAGTAAGCAGGCCTGAGCCCGCCGAAGACAAGCCAAAACTATGTGAGCCTGCAAAATCTAGGCCCGCCCAAGGCAATCTCAGGCAAATTGCATGTGGCAAAAGGCTTTTCAGGATGGAGAGTAAAGAAGGAATCAATGACATACCTTCTAGACCTAGGAGGGAAGCTGAGACATTAGTGGTTGGTGTCAACGCAGCAGAGGAGACAACAGCCACCGTCAACCCTGTTGAGCGCACTGAGGATGCACACATGCGTAAACGACGGCGCACAAACCCCGCGCCTGACCATGTGCCAAACACCAAAGTGTGCCACCGCAGACCTACACAAACAGAGGTACCAAAGTTGGTGCCTAGGAAGCCATCAGCAAGAGGCAGGCTCACAAGAGAACCAGAAAGGCCGCTGAGCCTTGTGATGCAAACAAACAGGTGAACAACAGGCCAGCTGAGAGTGAGACTGCCTCATCTGAAAGCTGCAAGACAAAGCAGGCTGCAAGTATAGGTGCAAAAATAAAGGGGAGACAACAGACTAGCAGCAGAGATATTAGAAGCTTCTTTGTATTTGGACAGAACAGAGAGACACACAAAGCCACAGTTACCGGGCAAGCTGAGCAGGTAACAACCAAAAGGCACAAGGCACAGGGGGAACCAGCAAAAGAGATGCCATCATTGAAGGGCCTCTGCTGGAACGTAAGAGGCTTGACAACTGTGCTGCATGAGCTCACACACCTAGTAGACAACATGCCCCAGACTTTGTCATCTTGACTGAGACCAAGCTGAGAAAAACTTCAAGATACAGGAAGAAGCTGACTGAGGCTCTAAAGGATTATGTTGTACACACAAGCTGCAAGAGGGACACACCAAACATGAGGGAAGGAGAGCGCACAGGTGCAGCTGGGGTAGCTATTGCAATCCACAAGAAGCTGGCTGCACATGGCTCACTAAAGGTGACCCCGCTGAATGCCCCAGCAGCCAGCGGCCACTGCCAAAGAATTTGCCTGCAACCAGCAGGCAGTGATGCTGTCGACATATGGGCTGTGTACATGCCTCATGACATGGCAGTGAGACGCCAGGTGTATCAAGTCCTGACAAGCAGCGCAACGGGACACAGCAACTTCATCATGGCAGGAGACTGGAACGCAGCGTATCTGGCAACAGATAGGTGCACTGGCGAGCTTCAGAGGCCAGCAGATGAAGAGCATGCACAGCTACTGCAGACATTGCAAATGAAGCCAACGGATGAGGGCTTGGAGGATAACAATAGGCAACACACTTCTATGCAGAAGGCCAGCAGCAACAGCACAGCAGAATAGATGATTTCACCTGGAGCAAAACACTGCAGAGTGGCCGCAAGGCTACCACTAGTGTGTTGAAGGCGGTGACAGGGGACTCTGACCATTATCCGCTGCTAGCTGACATACCCCTTGATAACATCAGCTTTGTCCCGCCGGGTCCAGAACTGCCACAGCCGGACAGGACAGCCAGGATCAAGCGGCCTGCAACACAAAAGCAGCTGCATGATTACAAGATGCAGACGGAAATGAGAGTGGGACAGGCTGCTAGAAAAGAAGCAAAAGCAATGAGAAAGGCAATCAAGATGGCTGATGAGACCATAGGCAGCAAGTCGCCCACAGAAAGGTTAAGGCTGAACAAGAAGGACGAGCCCAGAGCAGCTGGGCTCACTAAAGAGATGGTGCTCAATTATGCTAGCAAGGTGTCAGAGATGCTGAAAGACGTTTATGACAATGTGGCACATGAAGTGTTTGAATGGACTAAACCTGGCCCAGCTAAGCCAACACGCTACAGAAACCACAAGGAAAGACGCCGCTGGAAAGACCTACACAAATACCGGGCTGAGCTAAAGCAGGCGCTAGATGCATACAAAAGCAAGCCACGGAAGCAACAGACAGCTGGCATGAGGAAATATGCGAAGTTGTCAGCTTACACAGGGGCAAGACAAGCACAACCTTCCGGCAGCATTTCCCACCAGCACCCGAATCCCCTTGCGATGCAGCATGGAAGCAATGGGCACAGACATGCGCATCAGAGATGAGCAGGGCCACAGCTGCACAGAGGGAAGCGCAGAAAGCACATGACCAACAAAGCATTGAAAAGCAGATAAAGAAAACACAAAGTGGCTACATGAGAAATCAGAAGAAGACGCACAAGCTGATTTTGGGGAAGGGCAGCCAGCACTCTCTAGGGACAGTGCGGGACTCTGACACAAAAGAGCTACACACAGATCCTGAGAAGATCAAAGAAAGCGTACAAAAGTTCTACCAACGCCTAGCTGATCCTGCCACCTCAGCCGGCAAGACAGGGACTCTTCTTGCCGGAGGAAGCACCAAGGCAATACCCATGGGAACATGGACCAATGAAAAACCAAGATCACTTTGATATTGAGACTGATGTTGGCAAACATGGCATACCAGAAATCTGCATTGAGGACCACATTAGAGACAAATCAGTTTTGCAGAGGGTACTATCACACCTGAGCAACAACAAGACGCCAGGTCCAGATGAGATCCCCAATGAGCTGCTAAAGCATCTGCCTGCAAGCATGCAGGATGCCATTCACCAGCTATTCATACTGATGTGGATGACAAGCACCACCCCAGATGCTTGGAAACAATCTGAAACCATCTTGTTGCACAAGAAAAATGATGAGACTTTGCTGGAGAACTATCGACCAATTGCCCTAGCAAATACTATGTACAAGCTCTCCCTCGCTTCTCCCTGTTTACAACAACACAGCCAACTATAGCCAAGGACAGTATCAGTTCATCAGTGACTGGGTGCTTGTCATGTCAGTTACCAAGTGAATATAATTTAATCAGACAGTGCTGTAAGAATATCCAGGATTGACACCGACCATCATGCTTTGATCCGTCTGTGCGTTTGCATTGACCCCAGACATTGACACCACCTGCATCTGCACGCTGTTGATGATCTGACTGTCGTTGGCCTTGTTAGTGTTCAAAGACTGCTGATCCAACACAAGACTCAGAGTGATATCGTCACCAGGTTGCAGGTATCCGACAGCTGTCAGATTGAGAATACTATGATCATCACCATCTTGTTCAGCTGTTGTAGTAGAGTCAAAGTGTGTTGATGCCAGACAGATTGTGGGTGGAACGAGCGTTGACTGAGTGCCGTTGTCTCTATTGGTTATTGGGTATAGGTTTGTGGCCGAGTTTTGCCGTCCTGTTGGTGGTGTTGCCTGCTTTACATAATGCGTGCCATAGTTCTTCCCCAATTTCAATATGTTCCGCAGCGGATGAGTCGCTCCACCACTAAGAGGTAGACCGACATTCACCTCGGCTGTTATAAGGTACAGGCCTGGCTGTTGAATGATAATGATTGGGTAAGCATTTGCTGTGTTAGCTGTGCCGTCTAGAGTGACAGGCGGAAAGGCGTTGTTCAGACCTATCTGTTTGGTGGTGGTAGGCTGCCAGCAAAAGTAATTCCACTGGTTGCTGGCTGTGCTGTCACACACATTTGTGATCGAGTTTGTAGGGTAGGTAGCAGAATTCGCCAAGTCTGTATAAGACTCAACATAAGCATCTGGATTCTGAAGCTTGTTGCGACCCAAGTTAGCTGGCATCTTGACTTGCCCTACATCTGTTGCAGAAAATAGTATTCTGATGACTGCATAGGTGGCAATCCGTATGGAGGATTGAACGCATTTGTGGTGCCGTTTGGGTTGGCAGGCCGCATGCCATCTCTTGGCTGCTGGAAATACGAAATAGTTGATGGATCTGGCACAGCCGTTGGTGTGTAATCGTTGCTCCTTGAATCTAAGTTGTGATTTACAAAGTCTCGGGTGTCATACATCTGGCCAACGCCAGCATGGTAGCGCGCATGCTTGTAATGAATGGGGTAATTCGAAAGCCCATCTTGTCCACCAAAATTAGCAGGCACTGTCAAAACTGGATTATTCGTCACAGAAGGATACAGCATCGATGCTTTATCAACCGATATCGGCTGATAGACTTCATACAGCTCTATGTTAGGCGGACGTCGCCCTACACTGCTCAATCCACCAGGGTTCCTGTCAGAAGCAGCACCACTGTGTACAAATGGCCCCGCCGCATCGACTGCTGAAGCGTTTGCCATCATGACACACTACTCAAGCCTCAGAAAATCAATTTACAATAGAAATGGTCCTGTCAACATAGATCATCGGTGTGCTAGTCATGTTGTTGAATACGGTAGGCCTCAGGTTGGTGCCACACATCTTGATCAAGTTGGTGTTCCAAGTCCGGTCTGCTGTGTTGAGGTTGGCACTGAATGTGATGGGAATCAATGAGCCAGTCGTGTTAAGACCAGAGATCAGGTGATCCTTGCCTGCATCATCTGAGTGGTGATCCAACCCAACACCAAACAGGAACTGTGCCTGGGTGAACTGATCTAGAGACTGAACACTGGAACCGTAGGTCAAAGCAAGAGCATTGGCATCAAACATGTTGCGTGTCATGTGCCAAGCATCCTGAACATCTGCCAAAAACTGTGGGTACAACTTTGAGTCAATATTCAGCTGGTAATTAGCACTGAATGTGCCATTTGGCCCAAACTGATCCAAGGTAGGCTTCTCTCCTGACAGAAACGTGTAATACCACGAATATACGGCGTATTCTGGCACAAGAATGGGTGTCGAGGTAGCACGAGGGTCACTACCACCCTGTTGTGGGATGAACCAGTTGGCGTTGCTCATGGCGCTTCCAGCTGTTTGGGGAGTGCCACCGATGGAGTTGCCTGTGTTGAAACCAGTTGAATCATAGTTACCAGGCCTGATGGTAGCCAAGATTGCATCGAAAGACTCCGTTCTAATGGTGAAATGCTGATTTATGTTAGTCACTTGGGTAGAACTCTCAAAGCCAGCCCAATTGTAAAAAGGCACCATCAATGGTTTCCTGGTAGCCATGCGTTGGTCCACCATAGCTCTGTAAGACCCATCCCCAAAGCTGACACTCTCCACTTGAAGGCTGAAGCCTTTTAAGCTGTATTTGACGTTGCTTGCATCATCACTAGGGACAATTGTGCCGGGTGCAAGCATCGTCCTTATCTCGATATCGGGTAAGATGTTGATGTCCAAGAAGCGCATGAAGCTGCCAGAAGCAATGCCCAACCAGGAGGTGACGCTGAAGGGCGTCCATGGCGATGCTGGTCCTGTCAAGGTGCCGGCTGGGTACAGCTGATATGCACCTAGGTTAGGCTTTGTAGGTCCAGCTTGAAATGGAATGTAGTTAGCATTGTCGGTCACGTCCAGATCAGCTGAAAACCTTCAACGGGATCTTATGTGCACCCAACAGGTTATACAGAGCACTGTAATCGTGCAGACTGCCACACCCAGTTGTACGATCCACTATAAATCAACTGACCAGCAAACTTTAGAGTCAATGTGTGCAGATCAAGGATACTGTTTGTTGGCAATCTAAACACGACTGTGTCACCAGGCTTGTATTGCGGCTTGGTTTGAGGCTGGATAGAGATGGTGTTCTTACTATAACCTGCCATGCGTTGCAGGTAGTAATCAACATTCCTGGGGCGTGCCCCAGGAGCATCTGGCATGGTGGCATGGGTGTCAGCCACAGTGTAGGACGACATGACGCCAGTGCTATTCAGACTGCATAAAATAAATCACTTCTTCTTCCGCAGCTCTTTTTGTAGCAAGGACATCTTCATTATCTGGATCATTTCCTCATCATCGCTGACAACCTTTTTAGCATTGTCCAACAGCAGCTTGTCAGTGTCTTCAAACTCCTCCATGGTGATGACAAACGACCAGTCCGTCGACGGCTGTATCTGAATGAAATCCTTTGACATGAGCTGTACATTCAGAGACGATGCTACACTACGTCCACGCTGGTAAACAGCGTTGCCTCCATGATCATCCTTGTATGTGAGCATGCCCAACGGAGGCTGATCAACAGGGAGCAACACAGTCACACCATTGTTTGTGAGGCTGCCACCAGAATAGCAGTAGTTGTCTGTTGGCAGGTTCGTGCTGATCAGGATGTCTGTCAGTGGGTTGCAATCAATCAGCATCGGAGACATCGCTGGCTCGGTAGGGTTGTAAGAACAGTTGTCGTACTGATTCAGCCTGTTAGATGCATCTGTTCCAGCATTGAAAGGTCCACCATGATCAGGCTTGATAGTGTAGACAGTGTTAGCTGCAGGGAACCCAAAGCAACTGTTTGCGGGACCTGTGGGCTGCTGTGTGCCAGTCCTGTCGATGGTACCGTTGCTGAAGTAAAGGTAGACGTTATATTGCGCAGTCGTCGTTGCTGGTGCAGCAGCGAAATTAAAATACATCTGGCCATCTCTCAAAGCACAGTTCAGTGCAGAGTAGGCGTTGGTAGGATTGACAAGCAACGCATTCATGAAATTGCATATGTCCAAATCCACAGGGCATCCCAGTGGCACATTGCCAGGTGTCCAAACACCTGGCGTCGCCACTGATGTGGGAGCATTGGGTGCTGCTGATGTGGTAGGCTGAACACACCAGAAGAACTGCGAGTTCGCATTTGTTACATAAAACAAACTGTTGCGCAGGTGAATGCGACTGATATACACCTTGAACAGGTGATCCTCATCAAAAGTGTTTTCATTAGGTGGGTCGATGCTAAAATTGCCAGGTGTGCCATCACCAGCATTAGCAGACTGCAAAAATACAGTTGTTTTTTTTTTAAAGACGCATCTTGGCTGCTAACTATAGCTGATAAATACAGAAGTCTCACAGGAAATGAATTACTCTACGATTTGTTGTCTTTGTTCTACAGCGCATAGGTGATTGCATTCTCACATGCCATTCCTCTCTACACGTCATTACTTGTGGGACCTCAGATGGTAATGTGCAAAGGCATCTACCGAAATACCGCAACATTCTACAATGAGAGGGCTTCATTGCATCTACTTAACACAAACTAAATCAGATCACACATATCCTGAAGGACAAGTTTTGCCTGCCGTGTCCGTTCCAAAGTCATCGTTCACATCACTTGCACAAATTGGCAGATTGATCAAAGGAGGATCCACAGTTGGACTATTCCCTCTGGACCTAGATTTGAAAATCAAATCACTCACTTGATAGTACTTGATAGTAACCTGTATCTTACTCATAATACTGTGCAGCAACCCCAGCTACAAGTGGACATGCCATACTGGTCCCGGATTCAAATCCATACACATTACCAGGCTGAGCACAAACAACGTCATTCCCAGGTGCATATACATTTACACATTTCCCATGGTTGCTGAAAGCTGGCCTTTGATCATCGATGTCAGTGGCGCCTACTGCAGCAACGTACACAGATCTGCCTGGAGTTGCTGTGCAGGCATCTGTACCATCATTTCCAGCTGCTGCTATTATGGTCAGGTTCAACATAGTGACGCTGTTGTTCCAGTGTCAATCATGTATGTATGAATTCCATTGCCTGTCAAGTTGGCAGCATACGCTCCATCTAACGGGAGCTGAAATTGATTGATACGATCCAGATGCCATGGAGGGTTTATGGAAGCAATGTTTCTTGGTAGTGAAGTGTTCACAATGGAGTAATGTAATGATCCAGGCATTTTACCGGGCTCTGCATATCAGTGCATCCTTGGGAATGTGTCTCTGAGATCCGATCTACCAAGCAATGGATTAATGTAAACTCACTTGAACATTCTCAGCTGCTGCATTCAGCAATGGATCCACAGACAGTGTGTTGACAGCTGTTGGATCTGTGTTGACAACAATGCCCTTGATTATGCGGTATATGATCCGTGAGCAGTTCAGGTTTTGGCATTTCTCCTGAAGAGCTGCCTCTGTGATGTCATCACTATGTGTCAAAACATACGACACTGTGCCATTAGTGTTGGCTTCCTCTTGTGCAGGTGGTGCTTCAGCATCGGAAGGTGTTTGAGGCACGACATTCTGTGCAAGACTCAGTGTGAACAACGAGAACAGGAGCAACGCCGTGATTTGCATGATCTGTGCCTTTTTGTATGTTTGCGGACACCTTGGCGCCTGGCCATGACTCATTATGCAGTCACTATCAGTAGCACGCATTTTTACATCAGCGGGTGGCAAGCCTGCGGCTCGCCAACCGGAAAGACATGCAGGGTGGTCCCTGGTTGGGGTCTGGGTGGGGTATAGGGTGGGTCAACCCCTACCCTACCCTGGGGTTTCTATGTAACAAATACACGGTACAAACACCAAACCCTTAAAATGTGCCTTAGAACCCTATGTGTATTATTTATATATATAATGGGATTAGATCATCTGTTAACTAGTACCTTATTACCCTATATTTCTCTAGAGAAATGAGTATATATAGAGATCTAGTTAACAAATGAACAAGTTAACAGGCACACCTTATTAGCCAGCTATAGGCTTCTAGGGCATTTTAAGGAGTTAGACCAAAAACATGTGAATTTGATCAACAGAAGACACATGCACAGACAGACATGACTCATCCACCCACCCCTCCCTGCATTGGCGGGGTGGATCTGAGTGGTGGGTATCAGAAGTTGGGTGGTGATGGGAGCAAGAGATGGTGGTGGGAGCAACGCTAGTCAGCATATGGAGCATCAGCCTGTGAGATTTCATGATCAGTGAGATAGCCAGCCTTCTTGATCATCCAGCGCAGGCCCTGCACAGTGGGCAGCTGGACGGTGCTCCTGATCCTCACGCCTGCTACAACACCTGGGATGCCCACTACAAGGCCTAAGCGCTCAAGATCACGCCTGAAGCTCTGCTCTTCACAGTGGTGAAGCGCTGACCCTGGATGCTGCGGGCGATACAGCCAAACAGATGCCTTGTAGGCACCCTGATGTAGCTGGGAGTCCAGGCTGCTGTGCCATTGCGCCTGGCATGGTTGACTGCCAGATCAGCCCTGAGGAGAGCCTCCTCCAGCTGTGAGCCCAGCAGGTTGCTCATGCTGTCTGGGGTGTCACCGGAGCGCTCCTTCAGCACAAGGCTCTCTGGGTGGCTGGCGACTGCAATGGGAAGAGCGTTGCTGCTGTTGCCATACAGGCCCTGACCATCTCTTGGCTGCAGGTCGCCTGGAGCTGCTAGGCATAGATGCTGAAGGTAGCCGATCGCCTCTGGAGCTGACTGAGCCACTGCAGTCTGCATGAAGTCATTCTCTGGAGCTGTGCCTGGCTTGATGTGACTGACATCTCTGTTGCGCAGCATGTGCCAGAACAGCTCCCTGATGCTGTCGTCTGACACCTGCGCATGGAGCTGGCCCCACTTCTCAGCTGAATAGGGCAGCATCTTGGTCCTGAAGAAGATGTAACGCCGCATCTTGGCGTTCAACTTCACGATCTGCTCAGGTGGGTAATTGCTGGCGCCTATGAAATTATGGAAGCTGTTGCTGAAATGAGCATCCCTGAACTTGGTCTCAAACCTGGCAGTGTCCTCTGAGATGAGCGTCTGCATGCATGACTAAGTATTAGTAAACCAGCAACGACAGGACGCTAAATGGTCGTTGCTCTTGCTGGGTGAACAAAAAGCAGCAACGCTGTTGAAAAACACCACTCGCACAACTGACACAGATGCCTGACGGTTATGCAAAGTTTGAGCTGCTGCTGCAAGCGCTTGAGTCAGCACTCGAATACTCCAGGCTTCTGGAGGCAGGCTGCTATATGCCAGAGA
>JAABUI010002191.1_pt1 | contig 10951 bp, 14 predicted proteins | sample 5559111 | NCBI WGS metagenome assembly JAABUI01 (sample SAMN10711870, study PRJNA513365) | rock metagenome | isolation source: Antarctica rocks | place: Antarctica: Victoria Land, Buttleship Promontory
TCACATATTGCAGAAAACAGAGATCCTTCAAGACTGCGATTTCAGCTTCCAGCAAACGTCAGGCAAAGGACCCCAGCAAATATGGAAGCATGGACAACATGCGCACTCACCTGGAACAACAGTCACAGGGCAATGGTGGATTTGCAGGCTTTCTGAACTGGCTTGGCAGTACTGCTTTTGGGGCAAGCAGGTAGTGATCTGATTGCTTCCAGTGCTACAGCCCTTGCTGCATAGGCAAGACTGTTGTTGGCAAGCATTGCTACACGCCATGATCGATCTCAGCATGTATGCAGGCAACACAACAAACAGCAACCTTGGAGCTTGGCTGCGTGGTACAGATGGCTTCTGCAGAGCAGCTGGTCACAACATTTGACCTCTGGCATTCAGCGCCGCCCTGGCTATGTAGCCAGCAGGACAGACCAAACATCAACCCTGCCTGAAAGTCCAAGCAACGTCGCTGCGGTATATGCAGTCGCAGATTTGCTTGTCAGCTGAAAGCAAAATGGTGTGCTACACCCAAGCAGCCAGACTAGGCAGATTGCAGATAGCGTGAGAACCACCTGCCATTAACATGTCAAAATCATCTTTACTTCTGAAATAGCAGCAAAGCATTCGTCTGGCATGTCCACTATGTGGTACATCGCAATGCCTATGACAACCTCCTGCCCTTCAGGTGGTTTTGCTGTGCACAGGATCCAGAGCGACTGCATCTGCTGGCTGGCCTGCTTCTGTGTTCAGAGCAATGCGTTATTCGCATGGCGCAGAAGTATCCTGAGCTGCTCACTATGGATCCTGCTGAAGTCACACAGCGTCTCATGCTGCTCAAGGTAAACCAAAAGGCAAATGCAACATCTTTAAGAGCAGTCCACATGCATGCAAAACAATATGCAGCTGGCAGCTGACAGTCAAGGCCATGAAATCATGACCCCACTGTATGATCACCTTGATGAATACTTGACAGGCAATATACAAACAATGTATGGCAGTACCTAGGGCAATGGAAACCCACCCCATGCCGTAACAGACATTGTGGATTTTGGAGATGCAGTGTAGTAGCTGTTGACAGCATTTGCTGAAGGATTGGCCGCCCTCCCACCTCACAAGCTACTCACAGCATGTACTGATGCAAAGGCTGTGCTGATAGCAACAGCACCCAAGACCTGTTTTGCAGCGTGTGGCCAAAGCATTTCTGCTTGCAACGCAGCTGTGCTTATGGCTGGGACATGTACCTCTCAGTGTATTTGCTCTTCTCTTGCAGGAAGTGTTTCCTGCATGCAATGTGGCACGCATGGTAGAACTGCTGCCAGAAGGCTTCTTGCAGCAGTCGCAGCAAAGCATGGTGAAGCGTGTGGCAGCTATCAACGACGCCCTTCGGGGCAGTTTGCCTGGAGCCGACATTGATATGATGGTGCAAGAGGACCCCACAATTTTGTTTGAGGACAAGCAGTCATTGTCCACCGGTCTCAGGGGCCTGCATGATCTGTGGGATGTGGATGAAGTCGCGCAGGGGAATAGTAACCCTTGGGAGCTGGCCTTAGCCATCAGAGCAATGTCAGAGCAGGGGCCTCCAAACACAGTGTGACAGCACTCATTGCACCTTAGCATTGGAATTTTATACCCATTTTGGCTAGTATAACGTATCGCAAGCCAATCCAACACAGACTGGGTCAGAGACTGTATGTGCTGCTTATGCAATTGTGCAGACAATCACTGATTTTATTGCAAACTTTCCTGTGCTTGCCTAAATAAACCATCAAAGCCGACTTGATGTCGGCTGCTGTGAGAGCAGCCACTTTGTAAACGTGTCTGTCCTTTGGCAAGATGGATTTCAGCAGCATTCTTGCAAGTTGTGATGTGAAGTATGTTGCTTGCCAAACAAGATTGCTACTCAAGCTCGCAGCGATGCTTAAGCAAGCTTTCAAGCCAGAAACTAACAAAGCCGGCTCCGGGCGCCCTGTTGCAGCCCATAGACACCGTGCATGCACATGACTAGCACTTTGACAGGAAGCTCTCATCAACAGCTTCACAAGGCTATGCTGGCCGGGATGAGACAGAAAGTTTGGGAAGTGGTATGAGGGCAGTAAGATTTCAGGCCTATCAGCCACAAACCATCAAAGCCATGTTGCAGCCCATGCAGAGTGGGGTCAAACAGACTGTGTGTGCATGGAAGGCCCTGCAAGCTTCAAATGGAAGGGCAGCAAGTAGGAGGGCAGTAAGAGAATGGGCTGAATGCCGGCTGTTTAGCCCTACTGTGACAGCTTGCATGGCTTGTGCCAAAAACACTACAGCACTCAAGCTAAGTGCTGTAGTGTTCGCTGAGTGATTGCCCGGGCGATCACTCAGCTGAGTACTAGTCGAGCCCAATCCAGCTTGACTTCCCTGATCGGACGAGAAGGGGTATGTTCTTGGTCTCAGTGCCCCATCCGCACGGCGATTTGACCTTGGGTCAGATCGGCCACATTTTGATTCCGAAGCGTCTGACCTCCGTTAGAAAGTGACATCTTTTTCATTCAATGTCAGCCTTTCAGTATCAGTAACATCATTACTGCATCCTATCAGTCAAGTCTGACCTGGCCATATAAGTTGGGAGTAAATGACTCTGACAAATGCAAACAGCATTCATCCATTCATCCTTCCGGGCAGAAAGCATGCTACGTCTGGCCGTAGCATGCTATATAGGCTGTTCCAACATAATAGATTAGCTTTTAAAAGGTGTCAGCCATGTGACAGAAATTGCCCGAGCATCACAGCACAGGGCTTACTGCCGTCAAAACTTTTGACCCCAACATCAAACATCAGCCACCAGCAAGGTATAGAACTTTGCTTATGCAGCAAGTTGCAGGGCATTCGGTATCTGTAGGCTTGCTTTGTCCTGCTACCAGCCAGTCTGTGGCAGTGCCAAGGCATTGTTGCTGAAAAAAATCAGGGATGACTGCTTGCGAAGGTATGACGAATTGCTTATCAAGTCTTGACACTGGTTGATCAACCCATGAGATAATGCACGTTTTTCTTAGGTATGAATCCGATAATGCCCTGTGATGTTCATGGCGACAGAGCAGAACTTTTGGTCAGACTGGTCTAAACAGGCAGCAAAGGTGTGTGAGAAACTTGACAAGAGCTACTGGCAGCATCTTATTGATCAAAGCAGGAAGACAGATTTGGTCATGATACATCAGGCCAGCCTTCTGTGATGCATGACAAAGCATTAGCTGCCGGCCCATGGCTAGCTAGCTGTGTGTTGCGCTGACTAGCAACTCTGTGTGTACATGGTGAAAGGCAGGCAAGCTGCCTGAGCAATCTGTCTGAGCCAAGAGCTGTTGTGTCAATTCTCACACAGCCAGTTGCAGTTCACAATCACGAGATGGTAAGCACTGCAACTGATAATGCATCAGGTGCAGTAAAAGCGCTGGTCTTCTGAAAAAGGCAGGCCAATACGCTGCACTGCAGCCTCGCTGCAAGCTCTCAGAATGATCCTCATGTTGCCAACGCCAAGCAGCTCTACACAGAGGCCCAACTCTGATGCTCAACATGTCTATCCATCCAGTCTGTGTAGCACAGCAACCTTTTCTGTGTTGGCAGACCACCTTGCCAGGCGGCCACTGCCATACAACAGCACAAATCAGCTGAACTGCAGCAGCCATGTGGGAGGTTGTTCAGCTTTGCGCAGCACTGAACTTGCCTAGCTTACAGCAAGGAGATCCATGCAGCAGCCAGAATTGCATGCTGTGGCGTGTTTGCAGCAGTGTGGCAGCAGCATGCCACAGCCTGCCCTGCAGATGTACAAACTGTCAGCTAGACAGTCTTCAGCATTACCATCCAAAACAGCTGCCAGGTACTGCCTGTAGCTTGACAGGCATGGATTTTTTTTGGCAGCACAATGGTTGGTCAAGAAGGCGGCTGTAATCATACCTGCAAGCACTGCCTAATGCAGGGTCTGACAGGATATGACCTGATGTGACCTGCATGACCTGGCATGACCTTTCCAGCTCATGATGACCTAGGTACAGGCTAGGTACCAGCTAGGTATGGTTCCTCTGGGCATGTTGCATTTGTACCTGCCATGTCATGGCCAGCTGAGTGGAAAGCACCATCAGCCTGCGCACAGCAGGAATGACATGCTCAGGCAGAAGATTCGTTTTTTGCTATCTCGTCAACTCATTGTCTTGCAGGTGGAGCATGTCCTGTACGTATGTGTGTTCCAATGCTGCAAGAGACCTGTCACAAGCAGGGTCTGATTGGCTGGCTGATCTAACATTTGATGATCTGTATGAGTGCATCAGCGATTGTGACCATGCTCAAGCGCCTCACCGCACATATCATCAGCAATGGCAGTGACAAAGCTGAACATGGCTGCCACTGTTCTCAGCAAAAAGTAGTTGGCGCAAAGAGTGAGGGTCTACTCTGGGAGCTTTAGCAGGTGGCACTTTAGGCTGCCAAAGATCACAGTGTTGCTGTCAAGGTTGCAAGCTCAAGTTGGTTGCTGAGCACATCTGTGTTGGGAGAGCCACGCTCTCAGATTTCCAAGCTGCAGCCAATCATACAGGCCCCCAGCACAGCCCAGCAGCATTGGATACTGAGTCTGCCTTTGGGAGACTATCTTGCTTTCTGCAACCCACACGCTGATTGAGCGAGAAAGCAAGTATGATTAGGGGAGCAATGACAAGAAATTTTTGAGATGGTCTCTCTCATCAGCAAACGAGCCATGTTGTGAGATTTTATCAGTATACTGGTTGAGTGGTTTCAGACTCTTTTCCATGTTTGATTGGGATTGAGGTGCCTTACACCTTGTCAACTCCCTGCTCAAGTCACAACATGCCATAATATCAAGGTTTCTGAGCAGTGACGTGCGAGGGTTATAGAGGCTTCCAGAACATTTACAGGTCCATGAGCAAATCGCATGATCAGGTCATGACTAAGATATGTTGATCTGTCCTGTTAAAAGGATCACAGTCAACTGTCAGCAAAATACTTACACATGCCCACAGCAGGCTGCATCATAGGCATACGGATTGAGAGCACAATGTCCTGCTCAGCACAATCAGTAAATGACATGATGAAGTACTGATAAACACCAAGCATGGCTTTCCTTGGTGTGGCAAGGCATTTGCTGAACAAATGTGCTAATTTAATGGGGGAAACTGGGAACTGGGCCTTGCAAGTGACGTACTTGGTGAGCAAAATTGTGCATCACATACTATGCCCCAGCAGCATGGCGTAGTATGATCATGTGTAACGCTGCAAGGATTGTGTGTCAAAGTTGACTTGCATGCAGCAAGCTGTCTGCAGGATATGAATAGTCAGAGCACTCAGTACAATTTTCTCTTGAAGAAGATGATGGACAGAAGGTTTGCAACGACCACTCCTGCTGCTACTATGAACAGGAAGTCGCTCAGCTGCAGGCAACAAGAAGTATGATCTGATCAGTGAGTCATCATGCATGGTGAGATCAAGACAAGCCAGATAACAAAGCGGCATGCGATACAGCATTGACTGACAAGTGGTGAAGGTCACCTTAGCTCTTTCATTGACCTTGGATCGGTAAACTGTGAATAAGCCATAAAGGAGCACAGGCGCAAAGACCAACAGGCCCTCAAAGGGTGTGATGCCTGAGGCAGGGTTTGGTATGTCAGGTATGCTTGGAGGCTGTGAAGCTGTGACAGACGCTCCGGAGCCTGGGTTGAATTCACCAACAGCCACAGCTGGGTTCATTGCGCCAGCAATTAGCAGCGCGGATAAGCTGTATGCTCCAGAGCTGACAGCCTGTCAAATACATAGATTTGAATACAGGTGTGAAGTTGAGGTATAAGATTAAGGTGTGTTGTGCAACCCAGGCAAATGCATAAGCTGTGATGCAGAGGCCCAGTGAGCTTACCTGCAAGATCCATTGTTGAAGCCTGACGCGCTGTCCCTTGCTCAGGTGTGGTTCCTGACTGCTTTGCAAGATGGTGTATTGGTTTGTGGCATGTGGATGCAGCACCAGGCTGGTAGCTTGCGCAATCTCAGTAGGCTGCACACAAAACAACATCAAGAGACAGTTCGCAGACACGTACCAGCAAGCACAGTTGTTCTGACAAGCCAACAACTACCTGTTGTGCGTCTGCTACTTCTCTTACTTTGTGCTGGACAGCACGCACGGGCCTGTGCAGCTTGAAAGTCTGCTGCTGAGCGCATACTCTGCGCAGACGCGAATGCACGTAAGTTGCAACTGTACACGTAGACTGCAACTGCACGTGTAAAACACGGTGTCTTAGTAGAGGTTGACCTGCAAGCCCTGGACCTTCCGACTTGCCTGAGGCTGCATCCGGATCCTGCAGGGGAAACGACAGAACGGACTGATGAGCTCATTCTGAACTGACTGTTATGCTCTGTTAGTGACGTGACACAACGTCAACAACATTGTGGGTTGAGAGCAGGATAGCACGTAGATAGCCAGCGGGCTCCGTACCAAATTCCGTGCAGAACGGAGCAAAGGATGCATCAGACTGCACTCAGACTTGCGCACTGTGCGCAGCGCACATTGAGCTCGCAGCGTCGAAATGGCAAGTCGGCGCGCATAGCGCGGAGTCCCATCGTATGGCGCTTGTCCGACAGCAGAAGCTGCTGTCCTTCACGGCAGGTCTTGCTGTGGCAGGGGCATCATATGTCTCAACGCAGGTGCGAACATGGCTTTCATGTATATCTGTGTATATGATTGTGTGGTTAACATTTGGCAGTGGCATCTTATCGCTGTATGGGACGTCTGCCAAAGTGATCTGTTGTGCAGAAATTGATATGGTCGTCAACGTCAGCCCTGGCAGATAAAAGACCTAATGCACCTCCACCTGCTCAGCCCCAGCAGGTAATGAAAGTCTCTCAGCAATGGCATGTGTTCAATCGCAAGACACATTGGCCTCAGTAAGCCTGAGCCTGTCCACTTTACTGAACCTTGTACTCAGGTGCCCGCATGGTGCACTGCGTCGATTCCTTCTTTTATGTGCCACTGCTGATGACATGTAAATGCTGAGCTGCAGTCAGCTGAGCCTATGCTTGGAGCTAACGAAAGAGCTTACTTTGTTCGTAAATGGAACCAGGTATTTCCTCCTCAGTGTTATTGCAAGATTCCTTCTCAATACAATCACAAGAATGCACTGCAATGCTGCCCTTGCTCTGCTGGCATCCTGCTGCACTGCGTTGCGGCAATGTACCTGTTGTGACAAGTGCACTGTCTTGCATCAATGCCAGCTCGCGGATGTTGCAGGGTGTGGATGCTGTGTTTCAGCCCATTGTGGGAGCCTTGAGTCGAAGAGGCTTATAGTGACAGAATGAACGTACACAAAATGAATCAATAATTGTTCAATCACCAGATTGGACATGGTCATAGACCCACACACGCTGAACATGAGCTCAGAATAGCCAGGGAAGATAACAAAAAGCTTTCTAGTGTTGATGAGGGCCATGACCTGTCACAGCCATCTCACACACCAGCCAAGATGACTTCAAAGTGCTGCAGGATGGCCTGCAAATCATTCCAGGATTAGTGCTGTTGATCTCAACCTGACTGCGCAAAACAGTTGCTGCAATGATCATGATGCGTATGATCTAAAGTTCTGCTTGGAGCTTTGGTTGTGCTGCAAACTGCAAGTCCTCTGCCTGTGGACTGCAACTTTCTGTAGGTTGAGGCATGAAGTGGTGTGCCATACCTTCAGTAACACCATCTTTCAGCTTGTCAAAATCAGGCCTGTTGCATTGAAGCATATCTGCAAAACGCTGGCATCCTGAGTGGCAAGCCTATCATGACCCATGGTGTGCGTTATCCGTGACTCGCTTGTCTGCGGGAAATGCAGCTCGATCAAGCTGGCATAGCATATGGCAGGCTGTTGCCTGTGGCTCCGCACTGTGAGTGACTCAATTGACTGTCAAGGTAGATGTCAATGACACTGCACTGCAAAGCTGAGCCTGCTGCTGTCAGGCAGTGTGTCTGCATCTTGACCGCAGCTGCAGGGCTGACTCAGCTTCTGATATCTGCTTGGTGACTGCTTGCCTGCTGCCTGCTGCCTGTTGTGGCAGCGGCTGCTGTCAACGTCCTGCATGCATGCAAGCATATGCTTTGCTTGCCCGGTCCATGGATCACAATTATGGCTGCTGCAACACTCAAGTACTTTTGTACACCAGACATTGCCATTGCGTGACTCTTAAGGTGCGCAAACCTCTTGCTCTGCAACTGCACACCTAGCTTCATAGTACCTTGACTGAGCCTGCTACTGATTCTCATCATCAGTTTTGTGTTCTATGCGCTAATCACGAGTGTGTCTTTTGGCATCATGTATGCACAGACACACTCCCCCAGGACAAGCTGTGGTTGGTCTAGACCAGTCAGACATCATGTCTGCAGCTGTCAGGCTGTGACTAAGCATGCTACCCATGTGAGCTCGTACAGCGACGCCCACGATGCTGTTTCGCAAAGACCTGATCACATGGACAGGTTTGGGGGAACACTGTAAGCTCCATTGTTGGGGCAACGGGGGAACCCTCACCTGCACCAGCAGAGTTCAAATTGCTCCCTGCTGCACAAAATAACAAGACAGCTGTGAGAGCTGGCAAGACAGCCATTTCAAATTGTCTACAGGTAGCAGCTAGAGTCTGTGGCTATGTCTGTTCTGGCCAGGCTGCATGGCAACATTTTACCCAAGCTGTTATGCTGCTAAAGTAGAGGCAGACGCTGTGATGCTTGAATGGAGGTATATGTCATACGTGGCGTTACCATTGCACGTATGACATATACTGCTCATGCGAAACAGCACAAGCTGATGTCATTGCATTGACAGACACCATACCTCTGCTGAGTGGCATTCACGCAAAGAGCAATACAAATATGGCTTCAGCTGGAATGCATTCCCATGCACAAGATCTTTGCTCAGTAATGTACACATACAGTAACATACTGTCACAACCTTGTCCACCTCAGGCTGACCCCAGGAATCTGCAGGGTCATAAAACCCCTCTCCGTTCAGTACATGGCAATAAATGCCGCCTTAGCCCCCATTTGCAGCTGCCTCCAAGTAGGGATTTGCCGTCACAAGGAAGCTGCGGCCGTTGATGCAACAGACGTTCTCACCAAACAGGATGTGCCCTTTCTGCGCTGAGCTCTTGGCAACATACTCCAGGTTTTTCACAACTGCAGAAAGCATGCTCAAGGTGCAAGCCTGGGATTCAAATGAGTATCACAAAATCGTGCAGCCAATTTCTTGGCGGCGTCAGACTGCAACATTTGGCATGTCAGTAAGGCTGCAGACTGCTGGAGATGCACACCCTGATGGTGAGCATAGACACAATGCAGTGTGCTGCTTAGCAACTTGCTGATGGTGCATACTATAGTGGCGCTTTCTGTGTTGTACAGGCAGCAGCTGGCACCTCAAAAGCCCACAGCTCAAGCAAAAAGGACAGTGTTTCTACCTTCACATCACCTGCATATGCAGGTCTGGAGAATGTGCGTGTTGCACACAAGCATAAGGTCAACTGTATTGAGACAGTACTGTGCACACGACCCACACCTGATTGCTTCAGCTGTGCTCGAGGTCTCACACCATGCACATGCATGTCTTGTGATGATGCTTGATGCAGGAGTTATAGTACTGTCATTCCATGTGAAGTATTACTATACGTTATGGTCACTGTTACTGTTTATTGACCTCATACAGTCACACAACTGTTGTAGCAATACCAAAACCCCACCTGATCTCCTTAGCTTGGCATGAGGTTTCTGCTGCAGGACAAACACAACGTCTCCTGCAGCTGTATCTGCTGTTTCATCTCCATTGCCCTCCATGACATGTTTCTGACCTGGTTGGGACCCCTTGCTGATGGCTACGTGAAAATTCTTGCTGTCTTTGCATGGCAGGCCACGCCCATCAACACGGCTGCGCTCCCTGCACACCACCATCACTAGTTTCCTGCAATATCGAGGCTTGCCACATGGTAAATGCACAATGCAGTCTGTCTGCAGTTGTGACAACACACAGAACAACAGTGTCTGCGCATGCTATGCCAGTCATGTTCACTCTTTGCATGCGTGCTGATTAATCAACTTGGTACAAAGCAGGGCATTTGCAGCTCTGTATTGAGTGCATTTGGCTCACAAGGCCCCAGCTGGAGACCAAGTCCAAGCACATGGCCTGGGCCACCTCCTAGGTGGTGGTGGCCGGTGTTTATAAACAGATCAGCCGCTTTGAACAGACAGCCTTGCTGGTGTCATTTGGGGGTCCAAAGATTAGACCTGTCACAGTGCAGGTAGACTTACGGTACATGACAAGATGCATTGGTGCTTAACAGTTCAGAAACAGGCACATATCCAGGCATGCTGGATAATGCAACAACACCCGGCATTGATATGTTTCACGTAGGCACAGTGTGTCACATGATTGTGTCTGGGGTCAGAGGTTCCTTACATACATTGAGACAGTGCGGACGCAGCCAGAGTTCAGCTTCTCAAGTGAAATTGGCAACGGCACCATGCTGGTGATGTATTTCTGCACCTCCAGGCCTCTATGGCACATCTGAACCAGCTCTGAAAGCCCTTTCTGCATCATTGCAGCTTGCTGTGGGGTCAGGGTTGGTACACCCATACCTGGGTGAGCCTCCTGCAATACAGGTCCAAGGGTCAATTTCAATTGAATGGCCAAGTGGTGCCACATATGAAGCTGGCATGCAGGCACAGTTGGAAGACTCAAATTGCACAGGTAACTGAAGACTCAGCTTGTACAGCTGTGTGATGCATGGACAGTGTTTCATGAGGGGTCCTGCAAAAAGTCTGTATTTACACAGTAACATGACTAAGATGTCATGAACAATGCTGCGATGCCATTGGCGTTTTTACCTATGACAATCAACAATCAGACAGAAGAGCACGCATGCACAACAGCTCATGGATGCTTGCTATCACAGCAGCAGCTACAACCCACCATATAGTCCCTGA
>JAABUI010002194.1_pt1 | contig 10918 bp, 15 predicted proteins | sample 5559111 | NCBI WGS metagenome assembly JAABUI01 (sample SAMN10711870, study PRJNA513365) | rock metagenome | isolation source: Antarctica rocks | place: Antarctica: Victoria Land, Buttleship Promontory
CGGTCGCGAACCAGGCGAGGACGAGCGCGACGACCAGCGCCTGCAGGGACAGCACCAGCGGCACGCCCCGCGGACGGCCAGGCGAGGGCATCGACCGAGCGTACGGCGCAGCGTCAGGAACGTCCGGCGCCATGATCACCCGTTGAGCCCTGGGCCCGGCCCGAGCAGGTGCCGACACACCTGTCATGACCCCGTTCGCCCTGCTGGAGAGCGGCATCCCGCTGTCCCTGCTGCTCGACCTGCTCTGCGGCCCGCACAGCGAGGACCTGCTTTTGCACGAGCTGCCGAGCCCGCGCCGTCCGACGAGCTGAGCCCCGTTACCCGGCGCGCTGGACGGCCGCCTCGAAGGCGTCCTGCAGGCGCTGCGTCACCGGGCCGACCCCGAGCTCCACGTCGTCCAGCCGCACGACGGGCGCGATGCCCCGGCCGCTGGACAGCAGCAGGACCTCCTCGGCGGCGCGCAGCTCCGCCACCGTCCCGCGCCGTACGTCGGCGTCGACGAGCTGCAGGTCCAGGACGGCCTGCAGGGTCGTACCCGGCAGGATCCCGACGCTCGGGGGCGGCGTGACGAGCCGGCCGGCCGCGATCCAGGCCACGGTGGAGGTCGGTGCCTCCAGGACCTCGCCGTCGCTGCTGACCCAGACGACGTCGTCGGCGCCCAGGTCGCGCGCCTGCCGCTGCGCGGCCATGTTCGCGGCGTAGGACGTCGACTTCACGCCGCCGAGCAGCCAGGGAGCGCCCTCGCGCAGGCCGGCCGGGACACCGAGGGTGAGGGTGATCGCGGTGACGCCGGCGCGGGCGGCGACGGTCTCGGCCGGCATCGGCGTGAGGAGCGCGAAGCCGACCGGACCGGGACCGACCGGACCGGGACCGACCGGACCGGGACCGACCGGAGCGGGACCGACCGGAGCGGGACCGACCGGAGCCGGGCCCTTCGAGCAGACCAGGCGCAGAACTCCGTCGGCCTCCGGCCAGTGGGCCAGCGCGAGGGCGACGAGCTCGATCCACCCGCCGGGCAAGGCGATCTCGAGCCGATCGGCGCTGCTGTGCAGCCGGCGCAGGTGCGCGTCCAAAAAGGCCGGGCGCCCGCCGGCGATGCGCACCGTCTCGAACACCGACTCGCCGCGGAGCACCCCGAGGTCGTCGGCCCGCAGCACCGGCGCCGCCGGATCGGCCAGGCGCGGCGCACCGCGATCGAGCAGGACCAGTACGGGATCAGGCATGCCGCGGCAGGTTAGCCTCTGTCATGGGCCGCAGCGTGCAGACCGGGCCGGAGTGGCAGGCGCAGCTGCGTGCTCGGGGCTACCGGCTGACGCCGCAGCGGCAGCTGGTCCTCGAGGCGGTCGGCCAGCTGGGACACGCCACGCCCGAGGAGATCGTCACGGCGGTGCGTCGTACGGCGTCTGGGGTGAACATCTCGACGGTCTACCGGACCCTGGAGCTGCTCGAGGAGCTCGGGCTCGTCCAGCACGCGCATCTGGGGCACGGTGCGTCGACGTACTCCGTGGCGAGCGACCACGACCACGTGCACCTGGTGTGCCGCGACTGCGGTGTCGTCGAGGAGGCGTCGGCGGACCTGGTCGACGGCGTCGTCACGCGGCTGGCGGACGAGCGTGGGTTCACCGTGGACGTCGGGCACTTCGCGCTGTTCGGGCAGTGCCGGGCCTGCGCCGAGGCGGAGCCGCCACCCTCGTGACCGGCGGCGGGCGGTCCGCTGCGAGCCGCCCCCGGGAACACCGGTGCCGAGCGCGTGGCTGCACGGACATGACCGACGCACTGCTCAACCGCCCCGGCGCCGTCCCCGCCGACCCGCCGGACAGCGGGGTCGCGGCGCATTACGGCGACCCCTACCGCGAGCAGCGCGAGCTCGCCGCCGGCCGCGCGCAGGTCGACCTGTCGCACCGCCCCGTCGTCCGCGTGGTGGGCCCGGACCGGTTGAGCTGGTTGCACAGCCTGACCAGCCAGCACCTGAGCGCCCTGCCGCCCGGTGTGCCCGCGCAGGCGCTCGTGCTCAGCCCGCAGGGGCACGTCGAGCACCACCTGCAGCTCGTCGACGACGGGGAGCAGGTCCTCGCCCACGTCGAGCCGGGTACGGCGGCGCCGCTGATCGAGTTCCTCGAACGGATGCGGTTCATGCTGCGGGTCGAGGTGAGCGACGCGACGGCGGACTGGGCGGTGGTGGGTACCGCGGACGGCTCGCACCTCGTACCGCGGGTGGCCTTGCAGATTGACCAGCCAGCAGGGGTTCTCGCGTTCGAGGCGCTGCGGGTCGCGGCGCTGCGGCCGCGGCTGGGGCTGGACACCGACCACCGGACGCTGCCGCACGAGGTCGGGTGGCTGACCACCGCCGTACACCTGCACAAGGGCTGTTACCGCGGGCAGGAGACCGTCGCGCGGGTGCACAACCTCGGCCGGCCGCCACGCCGGTTGGTGCTGCTGCACCTGGACGGTTCCGACAGCGAGCTGCCGGCTGCCGGTGATCCGGTGCTGCTCGCCGACCGCGCAGTCGGGCGCGTCGGTACGGCCGTACGCCACCACGAGCTCGGGCCCATCGCGTTGGCGCTGGTCAAGCGTCAGATCCCGGACGACTCCGAGCTCAGCGCCGGAGGTGTCCCGGCCGCGATCGACGCGACCGTTGTCCTGCCGGCGCCGCCGTCCTCGGCACGGACTGCTGCCGACGCCCGCGCGGGCCTGCTCCGCCTCCCCCGGTAACCGGTCCGGTCCTGCTCCGTCAGGTCGCCGGCGACAGGTGGCCGGCCAGGTAGGCCAGCGAGAGCGGGTAGCGGAAGTCGATTCCGCCGTGCCCGGCGTCGTAGGTCTCGTGGTGGACGTCGGTGACGCCGATGTCGGCGAGCGCGTCGACCATGGCCTGCGCGCCCAGGTCGAGGTACCACTCGTCGCGGGTGCCGGCGTCGATCCACACCGCGCGCTGGCCCCGCAGCGCGTCGGCGTACCGGGGCACCATCCGGACCGGGTCCCAGTCGAGCCAGCGCTGCCACACGTCCTCGCGCAGCCGGCCGCTGCGTGGGTCGAAGGGCAGCACGATCTCGCCGTCGGGCAGCGCCGAGAACGCCGCGGAGCAGCCCAGCATCATGAGCAGCCCGGCGTCGGTCGGCTTCGTCAGCCCGGGGCGTCCCTGGAAGTCCGCCCACCAGGCCCAGATGTCGTTGCCGTAGTCCCGCAGTGCCCGGGTGGCCTTGGCGAACTCATCGAGATAGCAGTACTCGTAGAGCGAGTCGCCCGCGTGCGACGCCAGTCCGCCGAACAGGTCCGGCCGCAGCATCGGGGTGATGAAGGCGCCGAACCCGCCGCTGGACTTGCCCGTCACGCCCCGGTGCTCCGGAGCCGCCAGGGTGCGGTAGTGGGCGTCGACCCATGGCACGACGTCGTTGCAGAGGTAGGAGTGGTAGTTGCCGGTGCCGGGCGAGTCGACGAACTGCGAGCCGCCGTACAGCGTCCAGGCATCGACGAACACGACGAGCGCGGGCGGCGCCTCGGCCGCCGCGAACAGGCGGTCCGCCGCCTCCGGGAACGTCAGCCGGTACGGCGCCCGGTTGTCCCACATCCCCAGGTGGCCGGTGTAGCCCTGCAGGACGTAGACGCTCGGGTAGCGGCGGTCCGGCTCGTCGTCGTACCCGGGTGGGACGTAGACGTTCAGCGGCCGCTCCACCGGGTCGCCGAGCGGGTTCCCGCGCAGCGCGTCGAAGCTCAGGACGTGTCGGTCGAGGCGACCGACCAGCTCACCGGACCAGGGCTGGGGCATCAGCTCAACGCCGGGACGTGCGGCACGGGCAACAGGGTGATCACCGCCACATGGGACCACAGCGACAGGGGACTGCAGCAACAGGGGACTGCACCAATAGGGGAGCGCAGCAGCGTGGGACCACAGCGACAGGGGACTGCAGCAGCTGCGACGGTCGCGGTCAGCTTCGACCGAACAGGCCCTTGCGCTTCTTGGCGGCTGCCGCCGCGGCGCTCGCGCTGAGCACCGGCCGCGGCGGTCCGCCCGGGGTGCGTACCGGCGCTGGGTCGTCGTCCAGGCCCAGCGACGCGAGCTCACGCAGCAGCGCCGCCGTGTCGGTGTCCTGCGCGCCGTAGGAGCGCGCCGACGGGTCCTGGTCTGCGAGGCCGTTCACCGGCCCGCGCTCGGGCTCCCGCTCCGGGTCCAGCTCCACCTCGCGGTCCAGCTTGGGGACGGCCGGTACGGCGTCCGGCGTCCAGGTCGCGGTGGCGCTGAGCTCAGCGAAGGCACGGGCCGTCTGGGCGCTCACCTCGGCCTGCTCGGCCAGGGTGGTGACGGGCACGGCGGTCGAGGGCACGGCGGTCGAGGGCACGGTGGTCGGGGGCCAGGTGGTCGGGGGCACGGTGGTCGGGGGCCCGGCGGTCGGGGGCCCGGTGGTCACAGGCAGCCGAGGCCGGGGGGTGAACAGCTCCTCGACGGGGGAGGCCGGACCGAGTATGGCCGCCAGGGCGGCCGCGACCCGGGTGACGCAGCCGGTGATCTCGTCATCCGGGGCAGGGACCACCTGGGCCTCGGTGACCGGCCTGGGGCTGACCTTACGCAGCCGGGGCGCGGGCCCGGGGAGCAGCTCGGCGACCGGCGTGGGGAACACGACGCCTTCCCGGGTCCGCTGGTTGACCCGGAAGCTCCACGTCCCGCTCGACCAGTGCAGCAGGTCGGTCAGCGCCTCGGGGTCCAGAGCGCCGGTGGAGCCGAGCCGAGCCGTACGCTCCCCGGGTCCGTGCAGGGCGTACACCAGGCCGCCGCGCAGGTAGACCTGGGCCTGCTCCCCGCAGGCGCCGGACAGGTGCAGGCAGCCACCCGCCGCGCCGTCCGCGAGCAGGCGCAGCACCGCGGCCACGTCGGTGGCCGCGAGCTCGCCCTTGAGCACGCGTGCACCTCCGCAGACCTCGCCCGACGGGACAGGCTTCGGCACGTTGCCGATCCACGTTGAGCCGTACGGTGCCAGGCGTACCTCCCGTCCCCGATCTCTGACACCATGGCTGGGTCTCCGACCGCCGGTGGACCTGTGCTGCCGAGGAGTTGCCGTGACCGCCGAGGGGCCGTTTTCGCAGGCTTCGCGCCGCATCGACCGCGTACTTTCCGAGGACTACCTCACGGGCCTGGACACCGCGCCGCTCGAGGACGTCCGGTCGCTGCGCGACGAGGCCGAGCAGGAAGAGGTCGACCTGTCCTACATCCGGCGGCTGATCCAGGGCCGGATGGACATCGTGCGCGCCGAGCTGAACCGGCGCGACGGACACGGCAGCAGCGGCACACTGGTCGAGGGACTGGCCCAGACCCTGGCCGACGAGCCGCGTGCGCCCGCGCGCGGACTGGGCCGACACACCAGCGTCGAGCCGTCCCGCGTCGACAGCCACCGGCGGTACGTCGAGGCGCTCGTCGCCGACGTCGACCTGTCCGACACCGCCGCACGCACCAGCGGACAGCTCGCTCATGCCATGCGGGTGCTCGCCGAGGAGGAGCAGGTGCTGTCCGGCAAGCGCCGCGAGGTGCAGACCGTCATGGACGCCTGCAGCGCCGAGATGACCCGGCGCTACCGCGACGGCGAGGCCGACGTCGCCCAGCTGCTCGCCGACCAGCCGTCCGCGCCGCCCGGGACGTGAGCCTGCCCGTCCTCGCCGACGTCGTCCGCTCCGGCTACCTGGAAGGAACGCACACCGGCTCGGTCGTCGCGCTGCACGCCGACAGCAGCTTCGCCCTCGCGCTGGGCGAGCTCGACCGGCCGGTGTTCCCGCGCTCGTCCAACAAGCCGCTGCAGGCCGCCGCGCTGCTCGACGCCGGCTGGTCGCCGCGCGACAGCGCCGAGCTCGCCCTTGCCGCCGCCTCGCACAGCGGCGAGCCGGAGCACCTGTCCGTCGTACGACGGATGCTCGCCGAACCCGGCGTCGCCGCCCTGGGCTGCCCGGCGATGCTGCCGCTGTCCGAGGCGGCCGCGCACGCCCTGCTCGCCTCCGGCGGCGCGGCGACCCCGTTGACCATGAACTGCTCCGGCAAGCACGCCGCGATGCTCGCGACCTGCGTCGCCCGCGGCTGGCCCCTCGCCGGATACCTCGTCGCCGACCACCCGGTGCAGCTGGCGATCACCGCCGGGATCGAGCGGCTGGCAGGCGAGCGCGTGCTGCACCTCGCCGTCGACGGTTGCGGCGCGCCCCAGCACGCGCTCACCCTGACCGGGCTGGCGCGCGCGTTCGGCCGGCTCGCGTCGGCGCCCGCTGGAGCTGCAAGTCCCGAGCGCCGGGTCGCCGACGCCATGCGCGAGCACCCCTTCCTGGTCGGGGGCACCGGTCGCGACGTCACGGCGCTGATGGCCGGTGTACCCGGCCTGGTCGCCAAGGACGGCGCCGAGGGCGTGTACGCGGTGGGCCTGCCCGACGGCGCCGCGGTCGCGCTGAAGATCGAGGACGGCGCCGCCCGAGCCCGTACGCCGGTGCTCGTCGCGGCCCTGCGTGCCCTCGGCGTGGACGCCCGCGTGCTGGGCGAGTTAGCGACCACGCCCATCCTGGGCGGCAGCGCGGTGGTCGGCGAGGTCCACGTCAGCGCCGCCCTGCGCTGACGTCAGGCCGCCGGCCGTCGGGCATCGGGCGCGGGCCGCCGTCGGGTGAGATCGGCGTGCCGGATCGGGTCGTTCCGCGCGCTGGACGGTGGCACGCCGATCAGTGGGTGCGGCGGGGTGAGATCGGCGTGCCGGATCGGGTCGTTTCGCGCGCTAGACGGTGGCACGCCGATCAAGATGCCCCCCCTGACCTGACCCCGGGGGCGGCGCCGACGATGGCGTCGACCTCTTCGCCGACGGCCGCGGCCATGGCGGCCCGGAAGCTGGCGAGCAGGGCCTGGGCGGCGACCGGCGGCAGGCTGGCCACCAGGTTCTGCAGCCGCGACCAGTCCGCGGGCGGCGAGCCGGCGTCGAGGAAGTCCTGCCACACGGTCGTGCGGAACATCCGGACGTAGACCTCGGCGGCCTGCTCGACCAGCTCCACCACCTGCTTCTGGGCGGCGATGACGGCCTCGGGCGCGACGCCGAGGCGCACGACCTGCAGGCCGGCGGACAGCAACGTCGGGTCCAGGACAGGGACCCGCGTGTCGTCCAGGACCTCGAGCACCCCCAGCGCCTCGAGCTCGACGAGCTGCTCGGGCGTCGTACCGCTGCCGCTGCGGGCAGCGAGGGTGGACAGGTCCATCTCCTCGGGTTGCTCGGGCAGCCAGGGCGCCATGAGGGAGTGGTGCAGCGTCAGGGCCGCAGAGCTCGCCGGCGAGCTGGCGCTGTCCAGGGTGCGCTCCACCGCGGCCAGCGTGAAGCCCTCGTCGAGCAGTTCGCGCACGAGGGTGAGCCGGGCGACGTGGTCGGGGCCGTACCAGCCGGTGCGCCCGATCAGGCGTGGTGGCGGGAGCAGCCCGCGGGCGGCGTACGCCCGGACGTTGCGCACTGTCATCCCCACCGTCGCCGCCAGCTGGTCGACGGTCAGCTCACCCGGCTCGCCCGCGCTCCTGGCCACCGCATCACGCTAGCCCGGGCCGACGCGCGGGCCGGTCGGGCCGGCTCGTGGGGCGCCGGCTCACCCTGCAGCGACCGGTTCAGCCGTCCGACGCCGAGGGCCAGCGACGCCACGAGCGCGACGGAGCAGGCGAGCACGACCAGCGAGGCCGCCGCCCACAACCAGCCCGGCACGTCGGTGCGGCGTTCGCGCTGCAGGATCGCGCGCTCGGCGGTGAACGGCCGGGTGAACTCGGGCTCGGCGTTGACGGCGGGCACGCCCTTGCCGATGGCACGGTCGGCCGGCAGATGAAGCGGTACGGCGGTCAGCTCGCGCCCGTCGTGCAGGCGCAGCAGGGTCTTCCACAGTTGCGCCGACGACCTCGCCCAGGGCAGCGCTGGCGGCGGATGGGGTGGAGAGCAGCATGCCACCAACCGTGACAGTCTCGATGTCACATGTTGACAGTCACGTACGCGCGGCCGGTTCCCCGTGTGATCGTCGTCGCACCGGGCACTGACCCGGGCGGTGGTCCGCGTCAGCCGGACCGCGTCATGGAGGCAGCAGATGAGCACCACAACCCTGGTCGTCGTCATCATCGTGGTGGTGGTGGTCCTCGCGATCATCGCGGCCGCCGTGGCGGCGGCCGCACGCAAGCGGCGGAGCAAGAAGCTCCAGTCCGAGTTCGGTCCCGAGTACGACCGCAGCGTCGAGGGCAGCGGCAAGCGACGCGACGCCGAGCGCGATCTCGCCGCGCGCAAGGACGAGCACGCCGAGCTCGAGCTGCGGCCGCTGTCCGCCGCGGCCCGCCAGCGCTACCTGGTCAGCTGGACCGCCACTCAGAACAAATTCGTGGACGCGCCGGAGCTCGCGCTGAACGAGGCGGACACCCTCGTCACCCAGCTTATGGCCGAGCGCGGCTACCCGACCAAGGACTTCGACAACCAGGCGAGGCTGCTGAGCGTCGACCACGCGCACGTGCTGTCGGACTACCGGTCCGCGCACGACGTGGAGCTGGCCAGCCACGCGCACACCGCCGACACCGAGTCGGTACGCAACGCGATGCTGGACTTCCGGAAGGTCTTCGAGGAGCTCGTGGAAGAGGGCGGCACCTCGGGGTCCGGCTCCGGGTCCGGCTCCGGTACGACGTCAGGGCCCGCGTCGCAGGACCTGCGCGGGGGCACGGAGCAGTCGCCCCCTCGCTGAGACTCGCTCGGAGGTCCCCGTCCCCGACCCGGTCAGCCGGCCGGTGGCGCCCCCAGACCGTAGCGAAGACGGCATTGCTCGCGGAACCGCCCGAGCTGCGCAGAAGCTCGTGATCCGTGTCCCCGTCCCCTACGGTGAGGCGAGCAGACCCGGAATCGAGCAGGAGAACCTGGTGGACGCAGCCCACGTCGTGGCAGCAGTGCTGGGCGTGCTGGCCGTCCTGGCCGCTCTCGCTCTGGTGCTCTGGCGCTCGAGGAGCCGCCGGACCCCGCTCGACGAGGTCGGGCAGTTCGCCGCCGCGCGACAGCTCACCAACCGCTGGTCGGCCGACCGCCCGGCGGCAGACTCCCCCGACCGCTGAGTGTGCGGCACGTCACGCCCAGGTGCTTGCGGGCGCGCTTGCAACAGCTAGCACCCTGGCGTACCGTCACTGACGTCCGTCACGACTGACCGGGAGGAGTGCGGAGTTGCCCAGCATCGACGTCCGTCATCTCGGGGACTACATCCGCGAGCAGCGCGCCACGTCGCAGATCTCCCTTCGCCAGCTCGCCAAGCTGGCCGGCGTGAGCAACCCCTACCTCAGCCAGATCGAGCGCGGCCTGCGCAAGCCCAGTGCCGAGATCCTGCAACAGATTGCCAAGGGGCTGCGCATCTCCGCGGAGGTGCTCTACGTCCAGGCCGGGATCCTCGAGCAGCGCGAGGCCGGTGGTCTGGTCCTGGACGCTGTGCTGTCCGACGAGGCGCTGACCGAGCGGCAGAAGCAGGTGCTCGTCGAGATCTACGACAGCTTCCGCAAGGAGAACGCCGCGAGCGCCGCGCTCGTCCTGGAGGCCGCCCCCGCGGTGATCGTCGCGGCCGAGGGCTCAGCGGCCAAGGCGGCCCCGACCGCCAAGGTCCGGACCGCGAAGGCCCCGACCGCGAAGGCCGCGACCGCGAAGGCCCGAACCCCCCGGACCCCCCAGCCCGCGAAGGCCAAGGGTGCCGAGGCGACGGCCAGGACCCTGCCGAGCGCCTGACCTGCACGACCCTCGTACCCCCGAACCTCATACCCACGAAGCACGAACGTCGCCGAGGAGGCACCCGACATGACCGCCACCGCCAACGTCGACAAGACCGGCAACACCGTCACCGGCCGCTTCACCCTGAAGAACCTGCCGACGATCGACACCGCCGAGGCCAAAAAGCCCCTGTTCGCCTTCGTCGGCGTCGCTGATCTCGCGCTCGAGCAGGTCAAGGACGCCTCCGTGAAGGGCCTGCGCGGCACTGTGGGGACGCGGGTCAACGAGGCCGGCGACCGGGTCAGCAAGGGCTACACCCGGCTCTCCCGCCGCGGCGAGCGCCTCGTGACCCAGATCCGTCGTCAGCCGGCGACCGAGTCCGCCATCGCCGAGGGCAAGCAGGCGGTCCGCAACGCCGAGGCCTCCGCGACCGCCGCCAAGCGGTCCGCCAAGTCCGGCGAGAAGGCCGTCCAGGGCGCGGGCCGCAAGCTCGGCTAGCAAGAACCCCGCTCGTCGCGACCCTCGGAGCCCCCGGCCCGGGGGTCGCGCGCTGTCCCCGGCGGAGGGCAGGATGACCAGATGAAGCTGTCAGTGGACCCCTCGAACGTGCTGCTGCTCGTGGTCGGCCTGGGCGTCGCGGTCCTCAAGATCTGGGCCCTGGTCGACGCGTGCCTGCGCCCCGCCGCGGCCTACGAGCTCAGCGGCAAGCTCACCAAGACGGCCTGGGTGGTGATCCTGGCGCTCGCGGTGCTGCTATCGGCGACCGGCCTGCTCAACATCCTCGGCCTGCTGGGGGTGGTGGCCGCAGCGGTCTACCTCGCCGACGTACGACCCGCCCTGCGGGGCGCCCGCCGCGGCGGCCCATGGGGGTAGTGAGCACCGGGTCGGGTGAGCCCGTGACCGTCGTGGCTCATGGGCTGGGCGCGAGTGTGGCCGAGACCAGGCCGCTGGTCGGCGGTGTGCCCGGGACGCGGGTGCTGTACGCCGCCCGTGGGCACGGCGCGTCGCCGCTGCCCGCCGGGCCGGTCACCTACGACGCGATCACCTACGACGTGCTGGCCGACGACCTGGCGGCGGTGGCGGACGAGCACCGCGCGACCCAGGCCCTGGGCGTGTCGATGGGCGCCGGCAGCCTGCTGCGCCTGCTCGCCCGCCGGCCGGACCGGTTCACCCGGGTGGTGCTGTTCCTGCCGGCCGTGCTCGACCACGCGCGGTCCGAT
>JAABUI010002196.1_pt1 | contig 10911 bp, 12 predicted proteins | sample 5559111 | NCBI WGS metagenome assembly JAABUI01 (sample SAMN10711870, study PRJNA513365) | rock metagenome | isolation source: Antarctica rocks | place: Antarctica: Victoria Land, Buttleship Promontory
CATCAAGCCGATTATTCCGCTGCCACCAGCACCGGATGTGACGTCCACTCCCATGGTGAATGACGCCCTGAGAGCAGTCCAGCCTATCTCGATCTCATCGAAGATCTTTTTGATCGTGGTCCACGCGGTGGTGACCCAGCCGGAAATATCAGCCCATACCGCCTTCCAGAAGTTGCGGAACCCTTCGACGTGGTTCCACAGGTACATGAATCCGGCGGCGATCGCGGCAATGGCGCCGACAACGAGGATTATTTCCCAGGTCGCCTGGAGGATGCTGATGCCGAGCGCCACGAAAGCGCTGACGAGGAGGACGCCTACGATCCCGGCGAATACCATCATCGCCGTGTGGTTGCTGGACAGGAAGTCGAAGAATTTCGAGAATCCGGCGATGGCCTTGTCGACGTAGGGGAGCAGGGCGGTGCCGATTTTGATGCCGAAGTCAGCGAACGACGATTTGAGCGTCGCTAGCCGGCCCTCGGTGGTTTTCGCCGCCAGCCCGAACGCCTGCTCGAACTTGGTTGGGGTCGCGTCGTCGCCGATCGAGTCGTACTTCTGCTTGAGACCGTCGAGGCCGTTGTACATCGACATGACGGCCTTGCCTGACTTGCCGCCACCGAAGGCGCGGGCGATGACCGCGGCCTGTTCGTCTGCGGACACCCCGGCGTTGGTCATGTGGGTTTTCAGGTCTTGCAGGGCCACCTGCAGCCCGTCGGGCTTGTGGATGTCCGCGGCCATCTGGGTGGTGGTGACGCCAGCCTTTTTGAGCAAGTCGGTCATGGCGCTGGTTTTTTGCCCGGCCTCTTCGGCGCCCATTCCTGCATCGGTGAGTATCTTCGTGGCCTGCTTGGTGGGGGCCGCCATCAAGGCCATCGTCATACCGAGCTGGGTGCCTGCCTGCGCCGCGGGGACACCACGGTCCGTCATGTAGGCCAGGGCGGCACCGACGGATTGGATTGACACCCCGAAGGTGGCGGCCGGGGCCGCCCACCCCTTCACGGAGGTGTTGAAATCCTGGAAGTGCATGTCGCCTTGGCCGACGATGGCGTTCAGTGTGGCCATCGTCTGGGCTGAGCCCTCGGCACCGACGTTGAACGCCTTCATCACGCTGGAGAGTCCGTAGGTGGTGTCATCGAGGCTGGCACCGCTGATACGGGCTTCCTTCATGGAGTCCCGTACCACGGCCATGCTGGAGGCCATGTCCAACCCGGCGGAGATCGGGTGGTACAGGGCTTCGGCGACCTGGGTGCCGGTGAACCCGGCCTGCTCGCCCATTCGCATGATGGCGTCGCTGTTGGCGTTGACGACAGCTTTGGGCATTCCGGCGGCGGTGGTCAGCCGGGTCATCTGCGTTTGGAAGCCAGCCGCGAGTTTGATAGATTCGTAGCCCAACACGGCGCCAGCGGCTGCGATCCCGAAGATCGCCTTGCTGGACATGATGCCCTTGGACTTGGCACCCTCACCGGCTTTGGCGTCCGCGGCCACCGACTTGTCCGCCGACGCCACGGTCGCGTCAGCGCTCGCGGCAGCAGCTTCGGCCTGCACTTTCGCGGAGTCCTTCGCCGCGGCAGCGGCTTCCGCCTCAGCGGCTTTCAGCCGGTCCAGGGCGGCGATCTGCCGGTCCGCGGAGGCGATGGCGGCGTCACCTTCGGTGGCGACCGTGGCCATCGACGCTTCATACTCACGGGTGGCTGCGGCCAGCTCTGTGGTGGCCGCGGCGACCCGCTTCTGCGCCGCCGCAAGCTTGTCCGCCGTCGCAGCGGCACTGGCGGCCGAGTCCGCGACCTTCTTCGCCGACGCCGCCTGCTTGTCCGACGACACCGCAGCATCCTTCGACGCGGCAGCAGTGTTCTTGTTGGCCGTCCCCAGGTCCAGCACCGCTTTCTTCGCGGCGTCGATACCACCGAGAAACTCCGCCCGGCCGGTGAGGACGAGTCGTGCCCCCACGTCAGCGATGCTGCCAGTCACGTCTCACCTCACCCTCTGTAGTTGTTGGTCAGCCGAACGCTTTGGCGACGACCCGGCCCACCTCGTTGCCGATCAACTCCGCGTGCGCCTTCAGCTCGTCGCGGCGCAGTTCCATTGCCCGCTGCACAACGGCTTGCGCGATCAACCAGTCGCAACCGGAGTCGTGACCGAGGAACGTGATGGGGTCCGCGACACCGAGGTGCAGGGCGGCGGCCGCGGACCCGATGATGGCCCGTTCACGGCCGAAACCGTCGTCGGGGTCACCGGGTTCGGTCAGCCCGTGAAAAAATCCTCATCCGCCTCCGGTGCCGCCACCCCGGACCACTCCACCAACTTGTTCGCGGCGGCCAGCAGGTCGCCTTCGGTGAGGTACAGCTTGCGGACGACGGCGCGAGCGGATTGCACACCTTCCACCCCCAAACTGAACCCCAGCTCATGGTCGAAGCGGGTCCAGTCCCCGGCGGGCTCACCGTCTTTGAGGGAGATCATCTGCTCGCGTGTCGCTTTCTCCGGTGGGGTGCCGTCCTCGATGGCGAACACCGCCACACACGACTGGATGAGGGCGTCAGCGTTGGCGTTGACCATCCAATCGTCGGGGCGCGGTTTCTGCTTCTTCGCTTTTTCGATGGTTTTCCCCAGGAACGCGGGGGATGACGGGTTGTAGCGGACGTAGATGGCGGGGCCGCCGTCGTCGTCCCAGCGGGGCACTTTCAAGTCGAGGTACAGCTTCTCCTGCAGGGCTTCGCGGCGGGTTCGTAGCGACGCGAGGGGTGACCCTTGGCCGGTGGGGGTGACCGTGGGCGCGGCGTCGGGCAGCGGGGCGGTGGGCGCCGCCACAGGGGCAGCGTCCATCGGTGAACCGTTCGACGCCGGTGGTGGAACCGTCACCGTGATCCCGCCGAGGGGTTCGGTCATGCCACCGTCTCCGGCTCCACATCAAGCTCGAACATGCGCACCGCGTTCGACGCGGAGTCCACCTGACCGGGCTTCACATTCGACAGCCGGCCACGCCACGTCACCGGGACACCCCACGCGTTGCCGTCATCATCCAACGGTTGCTCGGTGACGGTGACATACCGTTTCCCACCGAGGTTGCGCATAGCCCGAACCAGTTCGTGGTCACGGACCCGCTCATAAACGCGGGTGATGGTGATGTTCGAGTAGGTGGGCAGGGTGACGTAGGTTTTCTCCGGTCCCATACCGCCGGGGCGGTGTTTCGCGGCGGCGATGGTGGTGTCGCCACCGGTGCGCTTGTCGAACACCCCCAGATCACCGACACCATCGACGTTGACGGAGAGCAAATACTGCATTTCGGCACTGATTGGAACCACATCCTTTTACTGATCAGAGGAAGCAGGCGGGGTTGGTTAGAGGGCCTGCAGCAGGGGGACGTTGGCGATGGTGATGTTCACCTGTTCCGCGAACGGGGAACGCTTCACCGACAGCACCGCGTTCAACTGCCCAGCGGCGATCGTGGCGGGGGTGTTCACGGAGGGGCCGACATTCACCTTGTACGCGGCGGAAGCGGTCGCCCCGAACAGGGCGCCGATCTGCCAGTAGGTGGACAACAGGCCGCCCAACGCCCCGGCCAACCGGCCGAACACCTGCCCCTTGGCGTCGATCTCGGAGAACTCGCCGATCCCGGAGGCGATGGTGTTCGCGTGGTCCTGCAAATCCATCCGCAGGCGGCACCAGGACAGTTGTGTCCAGGTGGGGTCGGTGGCCAGGGAGCGGAACCCGTACAGCTGCACTTTCCCGGCGATGGAGCGGATGACGTTGAACCCAGCGGCGTTCAGGGCGGCCCGGTCGGAGTCGACATAGGTTTGGGTGACACCGATCGCGAAGCTGCTGATGCCGTTGGCTGCGGCGGGGGCGATGTTGGTGTTCGCGATGCCGTTGCTGTAGGTGGCGCCGTCGGATTTGGCGGTGACCGCAGCTTTGAACGCCGACCCGGGCACCACCCGGGGCGCGGCGGGTAGGGCGTTGCCGGTGGGCAGACCGGGGATGATCACCCAGTTGGTGAGGTCACCGTAGGAGCCGTCGACATTGTTCGCGATGGCGTTGGTGGCTTCGGTGAGCAGGGTGGCGGCGGTGGGGGTGTCCACCCCGTCGCAGTAGGCGACCCGGTTGTTGAGGGCGGCGTGGGTGAGGAGGGCTTGGTGCGCGGCGTCGGTGGTGCGCCCCGGTGCCGAGACTTGGCCGGGGCCGAGGTCGCGGGTGAATGCGGTGAGCGCCGTAGTCCATGTGGCTTCGGTGATGGTGGCGGTGTCGTCCACACCCCCGGCCAGTGGTGTGGCGGCGAGGGCGGCGGGGTTGTTGACGGGGTTCACGCTGGCCGCGTTGTTGTTGGTGATCGTCACGTACTGCGACACCGAGGACCAGGCCACCGCATCAGCAGGCTGGGTGAGGATCGGGGACGTTTCGACCCCGTTGGGTCCGGTGACGGTCAGTTGGTACTGGCCGGGTGCCGGTACGGTCACCGCCACCGACAGGCCGTTGCCCCACACACCGGAGCTGTTGGCGTTGACGGTCAATGTGTTCAGGGCGGTGGTGGCGGTGGTGTCCTTCAACACCAATGTGGCGGCGGCCTGCCCGGTCCCACCGACGCGGGACACGAACATCTGGGTGCCACCGTCGCGGAAGAACAGGTCCGCGCAGTCGAACAGGGGGGAAGCGGGGTTGCGTGCACCGCAAACGGCCGCGAACTGCGACATGGACGACACCAGGATCGGCGAACCGATGACACCGCGGGAGGCGATGCCGGTGACGAACCAGTTGCCGGTGGGGGCGGATCCGACGGTGGGTGGGGCGGAGGTGACGGAGGTGACGGTGATTCCCGGTGCGGGCATGGGTTAGGACTCCTTCTCGGTGGTGGCAGCGGAGGTGTCCGCTTCCGGGGACGTGTCAGGTGCCGACTCGGGCGCCGGGTCTGTAGGGGCCTCTGCGACTGTCTGCTCGGGCACGGTGGTGGGTTCGGTGACGGTGGTGCCCGGGGCGTCGCTGGCGGGCTCCGGGGGCAGTGCGGCGGCCGCAGACTCCACGGGGACGTCGACGGGTAGTGGTGCGGGTGCTGCGGGTTCGTCGTCGTTGTCGTCGGCGAGCTGGTCGGCGTCGATCAGCTCGGTCACCCTGTCGGAGGTGTCGGTGTCGGCGATTTCCCCGGGGGCCAAAGTGCGGCCCGAGTCGAGGTCCACGACGTGGCTGGAGATATTGCGTACGCGCATCAGAGGCGCCCTTCTGGCGACGGGAGTGAGGGGTGAGGTGGTGCTGGCGGAAGCGCGGGGTGCTCGCTTACGACAACGGCAGGGCTGCGACCGTGACGTGCTCAGAGGTCACAGCGGGGGGCGGCACGGGTGGGGTGGTGGGGTTCGCCGGGACGGTGCTGGGTCCGGCGTATGCGTTCAGTACCCCGTCGACGGTGACCAGGACAGTGAGGACACCGTGCCCCCAGGTGTGGAACGCCGTCGGCGGCGCCGCTTGGGCGTACCGTTCCCCCGCCCAGTGGGTGGACTCCGCGAACCCACCCAAGCTCGGGTGTTGGCAGAGGGCCATTCGCAACGCAACGAGGTAGTAGCCCAAATAGTCTTCGGTGGTTTGGTAGTCCGGTCCCCACATCCACACGTTGACCAGGACTTGCCAGATGGCGCGGTACGTGCCGTCGCCGTGGCGTTGCGGATCGCCGACGGTGCCGGGAACTGCGACCACGTAGCGGGGGGCCATCGTCGGGTTCAGACCGGTGATGCCCGGTTCGTTCACCCAGTCCTCGAAGCTGGTGAGGGGTGGGTTGAGGTTGCGGCCGGCGGTTTGCCGGACCGCTTCCCCGACGTACGTCGCGGCCCACGTGTTGAGGGTTAGCTCAACGGCGTCGCGGACGTGGGCGGGGCCGACGAACGGACCCCACGGGCTAGACACCGGCTTCCGCGACGATGGTGGTGGTGGACCGCAAACCGGCGGAGAGGATGGCACCCCACCGGGCGGCGTCCTCTTCCCTCACTTGCACGAGGATCCGTTCGGGGAGCTTGGCGTCACCTTTGCCGAACACTTTGATGACCCGCGGCCCGCTCTGGTGGTACTGGGCGTAGGGCACGTTGGTGCCGACGAATAGCTCGTCCGGTTTGATGTCCACCACGGTGTGCTCGGTGTGCCCCGTCAGCGAGTTGAGCAGGTCGCCTTGGCCGTAGAGGATGCGTTCCGGTTGCGGCATGCCTCGTGCGGTTTTGATGGCAATTGTGGCGGGGGTCAGGGGGTCCCAGCCGGGGCCGTTCGCGTCGAACCGGGCGGCTTCCATGCGGTGAAAGTCGCCGACGATGGCCGGGCCCGCGACTTCGAGCAGGGTCGCAGCGGCAGCCGCCATCTTGTCCAACGTGGCGAGGGTGCGGTCCGCGGAGAACGTCAAATCCATCTGCACGACGGGCTCCTTCTCAGGCGCGGGCGTAGGGGGCGAGGAGGTCGATGATTTCCGCCTCCAGGTCGCCGGTGTCCATCCCCGGCCGGTTCTCCGGTTCGATCTCCACGATCAGCGACTTGGCGGCCTGCAACTTGACGGCCTGCACCAAGTCGTCGGGCATCCCGAGGATGTAGCCACCGGAGTAGGTGGCGACGATGGTGGTCCCCACCGGGCAGAACGTGCCGATCGGCAACCTGACGTGTCCGGTGTCGGTTTCGGGGCCGATGAGGTGCACCCCGGTGAGGGGTTGGGTGTCGCCCCAGTTGTGCCGCAATGCCACCGACAGGTTGCTGTACGCCCACAGATCAGGCCACAGCGGTGCGCACTCACTGACCCAGAAGTCCTGCACCAACGACGATGCCCCCAACGAGCGGGCTCGGGACAACCCCAGCGACCCGGTCATCGACATGGGCACACCAGAATCCCCACCCGCCGCGAACGGGGAAACACCCTCGGCGGTGGAGGATTCGGTGACCGTGAAAGGCGCGAACCGGCGCCCGCACCGTGCTTCCACCGACCGTGATGCCCGGACCATCACCGACTGCTGGTAGGCGGCGCTGACACCCCGGAGCATGAACGACAGGGCACCGCTGTTCATGTCCGTCGGCGTCGCGATCGGGGTGTACACGGGTGCTGTCATGCGCCAGCGCCCTTACGGGTCACCTTCCGGTGACGCTCATCCGGCACCGCAGGTAGACCCGTGACGGATGAGACGTCTGGAAGGACTTCGGTGAAGCCGGGGATGCGGAACAGCTCGTGCGCCAGTTGGTCGTGCACGTCCACCACATCTCCAGCCGCAGCCCAGTCGTAGCCGGTGACTGTGCCGGGCAAGTCCTTACGCACCAAAGCCATGAAGACTCCCTCAGTTGTTGTCGGGGGTGGACTCGGCGCCCAGCGCCGGGTCCGTCACAGACGGGGTGAGGGTCTGCCGGAACACGACCCGTGATGTGCCGGTGACCGGTGGCGGGTCGGCGGTCGTGGACTGCTGCACCGACGCCGCACCCGCCACCGAATCAACCTGGATGTTGTAGAACACCGACCCCGATGCGGGGGCGGCGGGGATCGTCAGCGGTCCCCCGGTGATGTTCACCGAGGGGCCACCTACCGGCTGTACGTAGCCGTCCAACTGCACCGCGGTGCCGGTGTCGGGGAGGGTGACGACCACGTTGAACAGATCGTCGAGAACACCGTCACCGGTTTGGTTCGTGACCGTCAAGCTCACTGCTCGTACCCACTTACCATGAAGGCCGCGTTCGTGGCGGCGGCGGCGCCCAGCACGAGGCTCACGGCGGTACCCGAAGGTGCGGAAGGTCCCGTCTCGATGCCGGTGAGACCGATCGGCCCGGTGTCACCTTTCGCGAACCCCTGGAAGATGGCGGTACCGGCGGCGTTGATCGTCACCGAGAACTGGGTGGCGGTATTCCCAGAGATGTAGATGTCGGTGATGATGAACGACTTGCCGGTGCTGACCGTTTCCAGGGGCACGGTGGCGCCGGTGGCGATGCTGACGGTCCCCACATAGGACTTCAGGGTTTGCCCGATCCCAGCGGCCCCGGCGTTGACACGCAGGGTGGGTGATGCGTTGCCCAGGGCGTCGAACAGGGCGACGCGGAGCACTTGCCCGGCGGGGGAAGTGAAGGACTCCGATGTGGTCACGGTGCTCCCCTCTTCTCTTACGCCGCCAGGGTGGCGGTGACGTTGCGCAAACGGCCGGCGTACTTGGGTGCCCTAAGCGCAAGGCAGGTGTCCGTCAAGAGCGCGAACGGGAGGCTGTCCGGGGAACTGGTGGTGGGGTAGATGTCCACCGGGCGCACATCGCGGGTGTAGGGCCGCAACAGCACGTCCCGGTCCTTGGGGATGAGGTACACGTCCTCACCACCAGCGCTGCGCGGCCGTTCCGCCGACCCACCGACGTACGCGGCGGGGGTGGACGCGGGGATGATGTTTCCGTTCTGCGGGACCAGGGCAGCCCCGGTGTCCACGATGGATGTCGTGAAGATGGGGGTCATCCCATCGCCCTGCAACCCGACGACAGCATCCACGACACCGAGAAGGGTTTCCGCCCCGGCCGCACCCTCGTACACCTTGTAGGACAGGGGGAACGCACCCTCCGGCCCCACAGGTGGGGTGAACGCGAGGGCCACGGTGGAGGTGGCGGTGGTGGTGGTCGCGGTGACCTCCGCGGAAGGGGACAGCTCCCCGTAGCGGGACACGACGGCCGTGACGATGTAGGAACGGGCACCGGCAGCCAGAGCACCACCTGTGCCGCCGGGGGTGGCTGCGATCGGGGACATGGCACCACCACGGGAGGACAGGAAAGACGACTTGATGATGGGGATGTCGCGGTAGGACATGACGTTCAGCCCGGCGGCGACCTCCACCTGGTTCGTGAACCGCTGGAACGCCGTCTCCCCCTGCGACACCTTGCTGTTCGCGGTGGGAGACATGACGAACATGTAGTTGCTACCCACGGGCGCCGCTGCGTTGGACTCCACCAAGTCGATCAGCCGATCCAACTGGTTGGTGGTGAACGAGACACCGTTCTCATCGACCGCGTTCTGCGGGGACATCCCCACCGACGCGAACTGGGTGATGAGGTTCGCCAACCCTGAGAACTGCGGGTACGGGCCGAGGTTGGTGGCGGGGTCGTTGCCCCACAGCATCGCGGTCTCGATGTCCCACAGCAAACCTTGCACACAGGACTCGATTTCCTGGCGTCGCAGGTCACCGATCAGGGAGGCGGTGACGGTCTGGGCGTAGCCGGTGACGGCGCCAACGGACTGCATGTTGCGGATGGTGAACTTGAACTGCTCGTACACCGAGTTGCCGACGGGGCGGGCGCCACCATCGGTGACGAAACCACCCGGTGCCCGGTTCGTGCGCCGGTTGAAGTTGTAGTCCGTTGCACCCCACTGCTGCGCGGGAACGGTGCGCACCAACGGTGAGTAACGACGCTGGTACTCCAGCATCATCGGGTCGATCTGCTTCTGGATGAGCGCACCAACACCAGCAGCGGTGAGGGCTTCCTCGAGTTCGGTGGACATGTTTTCTCCTTGCTGGGGGTGGCTCCCGACCCCCTGGGGGGTGGGGTGGTCCAGGGGGTGGGGTCTAGTTAGCGGGCTTGGGGGAGTACGCGGTCCCAGGTGGCGGTGGCGTAGGCGTTGAACTCCTCGGTGGTCATCTTTTCGACGGGCTTCTCCGGTGCGGATTCGTCGGCGACGAGACCGGCGCGGCGCGGGGGCCCGTACTTGGTGACGATCTCGGAGCGCAATGCGTCGACGGCTTCGGTGACCTTGGTGGCCATGGTTTCCCCGAGCTCGCCGACGATGGCCTGGCGTTCGGCGCGGACGGCTTCGGTGACGGCGTTGCGCACGGTTTCGGTGACGTCGGCAGCCTCGGTGACGGGCTTGGTTTCGGTCACGGGCACGGTCTCGGTGACCTTCTCGTCGGGCTTCGCCGTCTCGGTCACGTCACCGGCGGGCTTGCCGTCGGTGGACTCGGTGGCCTTCGCGTCGGCCTTGGGGGCGGTGCTCTTGCTCTCGGCCACGACGGGCCTCCTTTTTGCGTTGGTCGACTCGGTTGAGTCGGTGGGTATTCCCTGCGTGGCCCCGCACTGGGGGCAGTAGTTGGCGCCGTCGGGGGTGTCCGCACCGCACGACCCGCAACCCGCGTCGTTGTCGGTGCCCATGGTTTGGGCGGCTGCTTTCGCAGCGGACCCGACCTGCGTGGCGGCGGTGTCGATGTCGTTGGGGTCCACACCGTGCTTGGACATGGACAGGGAGTCCTTGCCCGCGTCGTGGTAGATGGAGATCGTGGCTTCCACCAAGTCGCTGAGCTGCGCGGCGGTGTACGGCTTCTGGTTCGCGGTCTGGTTGATGTGCTCCCAGGCCGCTTGGACGTGGGCTTTGGTGTCCGCCTCTGTGGTGGTGGCCTGGTCGGTGATTTCGTCTGCCACGTGGACCTCCACGGATTCGGTGATAAGGGTGCGGTGGGCGCCAACCGATTCGGTGGTGAGCCGGGTGACCTTGCTCAGGCGGGCGGCGCTCACGCCTGGGGTCTTGGTGAAGTCCACGCCATCGATCTCGATGTCGTCGGCGGTTTCGACGGTCTTTCCGTCGCGGCTTTCGGTGCGCACCGGTCCGACCCACCATCCGCGGATCGAGACCGAGTCGAGGATGCGCCTGCCGTCGTTCTCGTCGATCAGGGCGGCGATGTCGCGTCCGGCGGCGTTGTCGGCGAGAGCGCCTTCCCAGGTCGCCGACCCGTCAGACTGAAGCGCCACCTTGTTGATACGGCCGACGATCTTTGTGCTGTCATCACCAGCGCCGTGATACGATAGCATCGTAATCGGCAGTGAACCGGGGTCGTTGAGGCGTTCCTCCATGCGCCGCACAGCCTTCTCGATGGCTGGCTTGTCGTAGGCACGGGCGTTTGCGCTGACTCCAGGGGCCAGGAAGGTCCCACCCACAGTGGCGATCACGCCCATTGTTGATCCCTTC
>JAABUI010002200.1_pt1 | contig 10906 bp, 11 predicted proteins | sample 5559111 | NCBI WGS metagenome assembly JAABUI01 (sample SAMN10711870, study PRJNA513365) | rock metagenome | isolation source: Antarctica rocks | place: Antarctica: Victoria Land, Buttleship Promontory
TAGCTGCGGGCTCAGCGGTAGAGACCACTGACCCCACCGCGCTGGCGAGGTGGTCGAGGCTGGCGCCTCCGGCAACCGCAGCTTCGATCTGAGAGCGGGGCCACTCGGTCGTTCCCGTAAGAGCCACCATCACCAACACTATTTGCGTCGCCAACAAGCCCGTGACCAGGGCTGTTGCAGATGACCTGTCCGGAGCCTTTTTTGATAGGGGGGCGTTTTCTGGCACACTGGTTAAAGTGGAGCAGCGCAGGATCGGTTAGCTCATCGGATCCGCATCCGGCGAGGCCGGCACCCTTCAGGCGCTGGCTGTCAAAACCAACACGCGGATGCGGCCAAGATTGAACACGGTCGTCGCGAGGACCCGTTTGTTCGGTTTCGGCCGCAGGGCCGTGAACAATCTTCACCGCATCCCGACAGAGATGCAGCCAAAATGAGCCAACGAGCCCTTGTATTTAATATAAGGCGACCCTAACTCGGTTGCGGGGGCCATTTGGTGGCAGCGCTCCTGCCGTGAACAGCTCGTTCACGACCAATGCGAGGTGCCGCGCGAGGCCGGCGTGTTCGGGCAGGTAACCGATGGATGCGATTGCGCGGGACCGCAACGTGGATCTGGTCGAGCTCCACCCGCCGTTTCCTCTCGGCCCCCCTGAAGTCGCCGTACCGCCACCCCGCCCACGGCCGACGGTCCCCAGGTGCGGGCCGTTGACGGCGGCACGTCCGTTCAGATAGTGGTCGGCCGGCTGCTGGGCCCGGAGAGACACTCGCGGTAGCTCGTCGGCGAGCATCGGAGCAACTTGTCTGTCCCGGGTACGGACGCCCGGCCGTTGTATCCGTGCAGGCCGAACCGGGGTGTAAGACACCGTGCAAGAGGGTGCGCTCGAACGCTGGAGGTCGGAGGATTCTCAAGTTGCTAGGGCATCTACAGCTGTGTCGCTTGGGGACCCGCCTACGGGACGGTCGGCGGCGCTACCTCCCTGCAACAGTGGTGGACTGATCGAACGGTTGCCGCCCGCACGCCCCCCGAGCTTGCCCCCTCAAGCAACGTCCACGGTGGCAGCGTTTGCGAGTACGGCCCTCACCACCCACGCATAGCGGCCACCACCTGCGCCTGCGGCGGATTGACCACGGCTCGGCCGCGCCGAGCGACGCACATTTGCGGTGCGGGGTTGGCTGCACGCACGCCCGCTGACGGTCACGGTTGCGATAGCTGCGACACCCGGCGAGCCGGTGCGTCGATCGACATGCCGCTTGAGACTTGAGGTTGCTCATGTCGTGAATCTCTCCGGATACTGCAGCTTCCGTGGCGGTGGTCAACGGAAGTAGGAGCCCTCATCGAGGTCCTCGATCAGGGTCGGGCCACGGGGGTCCAGTCGAGCAGTGCCCGTGTTGCCTCGCTGCTGGCGGCGACGTCGAGTCCGAAGAACATGGTGAGCCATCCGAAGTGCTCCTGCGCGGCGGCAGCGGGTACGGAGGCGACGGGTAGGTCGAGGCCGCGGCCGATGGCCTCGGCGATCTCGCGGGTGGGCACTGCGGTCTCAGCGGCGGCGTGCAGGGTGCTGCCCGTCCGGACCCTTTCAGGGTCTGGCACAGCGTTTGGACGGCGTTGCGCTCGGCGACGTTCGACGCGGCCAGATCACTGAAGTCGTGCTTGAAGGCCAGGTGCACCACCGCGCCGGACGCCTGCGCGCCGCTGCGCAGTGTGTCGAGGTCCTCCAGTTCCCCGCGGTGGACTGTGGCGCCCTTGGCGGCCAACGCGGCGGCCGAAGCATCCGAGCGGGCCAAGCCGGTCACCTCGTGCCCGGTGGCCACGAGCTGGTCCACCACGCCCGACCCGATCCCCCCGGTGGGTCCGGTGACGAACACGTGCATGGCTGTTCTCCTGGCGGTCGGCTGAGATCGTTCGCGGGCTCAGGCGGAGGGGGTGAGCGTGACGACGACCTTGGCGGCCGAGACGCCGCGGCGCTGCACGTCGAGTGCGTGTTGGAGGTGCTCGAGGCCGTTGCCGACGACCTTGGGGTGTGGGACGGCGGCGTAGCGGCCCTCGGCCAATGCGGAAGGCAGGAAGTCACGGTAGATGGCCGTGCTGACATCGTTGTTCTTCAGCGTTGATCCGAAGATGAACTTCGTGCCCACCCGGTGGGAGCGGGACCTCACCTGCAGCGACACGGTGGAGCTGATGAGCCGGCGCATCAGGCGCGGAAGCTCAAACCGGCCGCGATTTTCATCGCCGAGGGCGGCGAAGGAGACCGGCGGGCTGGCCATGGACACGAACTTGTTGCCCTGGCAGGAATCCACGATCTGCACGCACGACTCGGCCGAGGTGGTGCCGAAGGCGATCGCACCGGCCAGCGTGCGACCCGCGAAGGCGGCAATGATGTCCGGCACGACGCTGGGGCTGTGGTAGTCGAAGACCTGCGCGGCGCCAAGGGAAGTGACGTAATCGAAGTTGCGCGGCGACGCCGTGGTGATGACCTCGTAACCGGCAGCCACCGCCAGCTGAATGGCGTTACTACCCACGCTGGTCGACCCGCCCCACACCAGGACCGTCTGCCCGGTCGGCTCGGCGTCCACCGACGGCAGGCGCAGCCCCAGCTGATCGGTTTGGAACAGACCGCATGCGGCGGTGGACACGGCCAGCGGGAGCACGGCGGCGTCGGCGAACGGCATCGTGTCCGGGATCGGGCAGGTCATCCGCTCCAGCACGACGGTGTACTGCTGGAAGCCGCCCTCGGCGGCGCGGTTGCTGTCCTTGTCGGTGCCGACCGCGTGCGCGAGGACCCGATCACCTACCCGGAACCGGGTAACCGCGCTGCCGACCTCGACGACCTCACCGGCGACGTCGGAACCCAACACCGTCGGATAGGTCAACCAGCGGTAGGTCACGCTGGGCGCGACTTGGATGATCCAGTCCAGCGGGTTGACCGCGACCGCGCCGTTGCCGACGACGATCTGGTCGTCCCCGGGCGGTGCGTAGGGCGCCTGGCCCACGTCGAGCTGAGTGCTTCTGGCGTTGATCCAGGCGGCGGTGTTCATCGGCATTAACGCGACTCCTCGAGTCTAGGTGATTACACCAAGTGCATGCTCTGACCGTAGCACGCTATTACACCGAGTGCAGTCGCCAAGTACACTGCGCCCATGGCACGGTGGGAACCTGACGCGGCGGGGCGGCTGCAGCAGGCAGCTATGGCGCTGTTTGTTGAGCGTGGCTACGCGGAGGTGACCGTCGCCGAGATCGCCGTCCGGGCTGGGCTGACCAAGCGCACGTTCTTCAACCACTTCCCCGACAAGCGGGAAGTCCTTTTCGCCGGAGCGACATCGTTCGTAGCCAGCGTCATCGAGCACCTGACCGCGGCCGGCGACGACCTAGCCCCCATCGACGCCGCCGTCGGTGCGTTGACACTCAGCGGGCGTGAGCTCGCGCACTACAGCGCGTTCGCACATGCCCGTCGGGAGCTCATCGCCTCCTCACCGGAACTCCAAGAACGCGATCTGATCAAGATGGCCTCGCTTGCCGCCGCCATCGCCCAGGCCCTGGGTCAACGGCGCGTCTCGCCCAGAACCGCCACCCTCACCGCACAAGCAGCGATAGCCGTCTTCGACACCGCCTACCTCGACTGGGTCGACGACCCCGCCGCCGACCTCGACACCTTGATGCAACGCGCACTCGCCGACCTGCGCCAGGCAATCGCTGCCACCGTGGTATCCACGACCACCAGAAGCTGACGCCTCTAGCCACGCCATACGCTTCCAGTGATTCCATCGCTATCGAGGGACAATCATGATCATTATTACCGGAGCCACCGGCGCACTCAACGGCGCGACCGTCGACCACCTGCTGGACCGGATGCCTGCGCCCGAGATCGTCGTCGCCGTACGCGACACGGCCAGGGCTCAGCGCTTCGCGGATCGCGGCGTGGCCGTGCGGCGGGGTGACTACGCCGACCCGGACTCCCTGCCAGGCGCTTTCCAGGGCGCCGACCAGCTGCTTCTGGTGTCCTCGAGCGACCCGACTGCCGACGCGGTGAGTCTGCACCGCACCGCGATCGAGGCGGCCCTCACGGCAGGAGTCGGGCGGATCCTGTACACGAGCCATCAGGGAGCCGCACCCGACACCCCGTTCGGCCCGGGCCGCGACCACGCCGCCACCGAGCAGCTCCTTGCCGAGTCCGGCATCGCCTGGACGTCGCTGCGCAACGGCTTCTACATGCACAGCCTCAACTGGCTGATGGGCCCGTGGCGAGAGACGGGCCTGATAGCCGTGCCCGCCGACGGGCCGGTGTCGTGGACCGCCCGCGAGGACGCCGCCGAAGCGGCCGCCGTCATCCTCGCCTCGGACGACGCCTACGACGGCCCCACGACTCTCACGGCCAGCACCGCGCCGACGTTCGAAGACATCGCCGTGATCGCTACGGAGATCACCGGCCGGGACATCAAGCGCGTGGTCATGGGCCAGGACGAATGGGTTGCCGCGCAGGTCGCCGCAGGGCAGCAAGACTTCGTGGCCCGCTTCCTCCTCGGCATGTACCAGGCCGCCCACGAGGGCTACTTCGCCGGAGTCGACCCGCTGCTCGGCAATCTCCTCGGCCGCGGACCGCGCACCGTGCGCGACCTGCTCACGCAACCCGTCGACCAGTAGACGCATCACATCCCGCCGGAGCGCCAGGCAAACAGGTGGCGCCCTGCGCATCGCACAGAACAGCACCCCATCTCCCCGCGGGAACATCTGTCCCGAGATGCACACCCATACGGAACACGCCAAGGCTGAACCCTGGCCGAGCGACTCAGGCGTCACCGTTCGCAGCGCGATCAGGCTCGTCCCCCCGCACGATTCGCGTGCGGGACCACCGGCGCCGACGTTCGGGGTCACCGGGCACCGCCCGGGTACCGGACGACCAGCGTCATGCACATGTCGGCGACCGGGCCGCCATCACCGCCGCCGGCGTCGACTCGATGCTGCTGATCGCGGCGGTGACCTTCGGGTTCATCCGGGCGGTCACGGAGAACCAGGCGCCGTGACGTTGCGCGGTGCCGACGAACGCGTGCCCGTAGTAGGCGGAGTCGGCGCGGGCCAGGACCTGTCCGGTCACCCCGGCGGCGCGGGCCGTGCCGATCGCCTGGGCCAGCATCCGCCCGGCGCCGGTAGCTGAGGCGGTGTTCCCCCGTCGCAGTCGTGCCCGGGCGATCACCGGGGCGGCGGTCGGGGTGCTGATCGTCGCCGAGCCGCACGTTGAGGCCGCGCACCCCGGTGTAGCCGAACCCGGCCGCCTGCGTGGCGTAGCCGTGGACCCCACGAATGGTGTCGTCGACATCGATGAACGCGATCCCCTCACCACCACCACCACCGCCGGTGAGCAGGCCAGGCACCCGAGCGGTGAGACCGGCCAGCAGCCCAGCGTTGACCCGGTCGAGCTGCTGGACGTGGCCATGGGTGAACGACCGCAGGAACGTCCCGAGCGTCAAGGGTGCCCGCACCCCGGCGAACAACCGGCCCATCCCGCCGTGGCGCAGCAGGTCGAGGTCATCGATGCTGTCGGCTCCCGCGAGCATCCCCGCGGTCTTGGCGCCGCGATTCGGCGAGGGCACCGACAGCCCGCCGAGCAGGTCGTCGAAGGCCGCCGACTCCGCCAACCGCAGCATGGGGACCAGCCCCGCCGCCGACACCAGATTCGGGTCATCGAAAACAGGGCGGATCGTACGAGACGATTTCACCTACGAGGTGCCTCTCGTGAACAGGTGGGTTTCGACGTCGCAATCGACATCTTCCCTGCTCACAGAGGCACCTCGTACTACGCCACGCCCATCACACCCAACCCGGCGGTGGATCAGGGTTCAGAGACAAGCTCTACTCTCCCGCCCAGAACCACCCGTGTCGCGACGTTCACTGGAATCCGCCCCGCCACAGTGGGGCCAAGTCGGGTTGACACACTCACCCGTCGCTCCTCCGACGTCACAGAGGATCAGGTCAACGGCCGGCCGCACGACGGGGTGCATGGAACACGGCAAGGAGCGTGAGGACCGCTGCCACCGTGAGCGCGGCGATGACGCCGCTCATGGGAAGCGCGGTGCCGGCTCCGCCGACACCGGCGAGGGGTGCTAGGAGGCCGCCGAGCAGGAACTGGCCGCACCCGAGGATCGCTGAAGCGGAGCCGGCGTTCGCACCGTGCTGGTCGAGTGCCAGGGCCGCGGCGTTGGGCAGGACCAGCCCGACGCTGGAGACGACGACGAACAGCGCGGTCAGCGTCGGCCACAGGCCTGCGCCTGCGCCCGTGGCCAGGAGCAGGGCCACGCCGCCGACGCACGCCCCGATCACGCCCGCCGTCAGCAGCGCTTGCGGCAGCAGCCGCTCCACGAGCCGGCCGCTCACCTGGGCCGCGGCAACCAGGCCGACGGCGTTGACGGCGAAGACGAGGGCGTACTGCTGGGGCGAGAGGCCGAAGAGGTGCTGGAGCACGAAGGGGGATCCGGAGATATAGACGAACATCGCCGCGAAGACCAGAGCGTTCACGAGCGCGTAGCCGAGCAGTGCCCGATCCCGCAGGAGGTGGGCGTACACCGAGGCGGCCGATCGTGAACCACCCACCGCCCGCCTCGAGGGGGGCAGGCTCTCGGGCAGTGCTGCCGCTGACGCGACGAGCACTGTCGCGCTGAGCACGGCGAGGGCCACGAAGATTCCCCGCCAGCCGACGATCGCGAGCAGCCCTCCGCCCGCCAGCGGCGCGAGCACCGGGGCCAGGCCGGTGACCAGCAAGAGCGCGGAAAAGGTGCGGGCCGCGGCCGGGCCGGCGGCCGAGTCCCGGACGTAGGCATAGGCGACGACCAGGACGAACGCGCCACCGAGACCCTGGAGGCCGCGCAGGAGATCCAGCACCGCCACGTCGGGTGCGATCGCGCAGAAGATCCCGGCTCCGGCGTACACGGCGACCCCGGCAAGGAGTGGGCGGCGGCGCCCGAGCGCGTCGCTGAGCGGTCCCGCCACGAGCTGCCCGGTGGCAAGGCCGATCAAGCAGGTCGTCACCGAGAGCTGAGCAGCCGACGCGGACGCGTGCAGGTCGTTGGCGAGTCGCGGCAGGCCGGGCACGTAGGCGTCGGTGGACAGCGGCCCGAGCGCGACGAGTGCTCCTAGCACCACGAGCACGACGATCGGGAGCGGGCGCGGCCGTTGCTTGCCGCTCTCTTCGCGCGCGAGCGAGGGTGGCGTGCCTCCGCTGGCCGGGTGCTCAATCGACATGGTGCGCACCTCGGACCGCGTCCTGGAAGCCGGTGGGGGCTCGGCCGGTGAGGTCGGCGACCGCGGTGCTCACGCCCGCGAGGAAGCCGCCACGGCCGGCGGCGCCAAGGGTAGTGACGAGCTCGACGGTGTCCGCCGGCATCCCGGCGTCGCGAAGGCCGCCGGCGAAGGAGGCGTCGTCGACCGGCACGATGTCGACCTCGTGGTCGCCGAGCTCGGCGGCGAGGGTGGCAAGATCGGTGGCGCGGATCGCCGCGTTTCCGGTGATGTCGTAGATCGCCGCTTCGTGGCGAAGCTGGCCACCCCTTCATAGATGAAAGCGAACACCAGCACCCGGCGGATCTCGGCCAGGTGCGACAAATTGACCCGCAGGTTCTCCCCGCCGGTCGCGGAGCCGGAGCGATCATCGCCGTCGAGCTGGGCGAACGGCGGCGTGTCCAACGCACCGAAGGCGTTACCGAGGGCCTGGATGACACCCTTGCTGCCGTCGGTCAACTCCCACAGGCAGGCCAGGTCGAGATCGATCCCACCGTCACCACCGCCGAGCGCGGCCAGCCGCTTGAGGAAGCCACCGCCGGGGGCCGTGGCCGGGCGGCCGTTCCAGTTCAGGTTGACCCGCAGCTCACCGACGGCCGAGCCCTGCTTGGTCAGCGACACCGTCGGGCTGGCTTTGGTCAGGCTGACCTGCCTCGGCTGACCCGGTCCACCGGCAGCCGGACCCCCACCGCCGGCCGGGCCCTTGGTGTAGTCGATGCCCATGGAGATCCTTCCGCTCGGGACGGCACCCGTGCGGGGCCACTGTTCTGTCTACCCCCGCGAGCCGGCTGTGCACTCCATATCCTCGGTACTTGACGTCCTCGTCGCCTCCGGTGACCCCTCGCCGATCAGGCACGAGCGACGTGCGCCCCACCAGGCTGATAACCAAGATCCGAGGGCGGCCCGGCGCCCCGGTCAGCCGACGTTCACCCGAAGTCCTTGGCGATGCCTTGGAGCCCGGAGGCGTAGCCCTGACCGACGGAACTTCCACTCCGCGCCAGCCCGGTACAACTCGCCGAAGACCATCGCGGTCTACGCGGAGGTGTCCTCGCTCAGGTCGTAGCGGGCGAGCTCGCTGTCATCGGCCTGGTCAACGATCCGGATGAACGCGTTGCGGACCTGACCGAAGTTCTGCTGGCGGGTCTCCGCGTCGTAGATGCTGACCGGGAACACCACCTTGTCGATCTCGGCCGGTACGCTGGCAAGGTTGACCTTGATCTGCTCGTCATCACCCTCACCCTGCCCGGTGAGGTTGTCACCGGTGTGCTCCACCGAGCCCTCAGGGCTCCGCAAGTTGTTGAAGAAAACAAAATGACTGTCGGAGGCCACCTTGCCCGTGGCGTTGGCCATGATGGCGCTGGCGTCAAGGTCAAAGTCCCGCCCGGCGGTGGTGCGCGCATACCAACCGAGACCGACGAGCACCGCCGTCATGCTGGGCGCTGCCTTGGACAGGGAAACATTGCCACCCTTACTGAGACTGACGCCCACAGACCCTCCCCGTACCTCATCATCGGTGCCGGCGACTGGCCGACCTTCGGTTGCAGCCGCAGATGGGCCGCCGCACGCAGGGAAAGATTATCGTCGGGTTGCACCGGCGACAACGACATCATCGGTGGCAACTCCAGACCCCGATCCATGTTGGCGTAGTCCCCGGCGAGCACGTCGTAGCCCCGGTCGGGGTGCCCTGTGCCCAGCATCACGGAATCCGACACCAAAGCCGTTCTGGTCGTCCCGCTCGACGTGCCGGTGCGGCGCGGGTGCGGGTTGGCCGGGTTGCCGGAAAAATCCAGGCGAGGGTGCACCCTGCTGTGGTGGTGATGCCGCGACACGCGTTCGGCCCGGTGCTGTCCCTCTGCGTCCTGCTCGTCTTCGCCGTCGCGTGCGCGGCACCAGCGAAAACACCGACGACGGCACCGCCCAGCGGGGTGGCTACCACCACACCAGCTGCACCGGGGACGCCGACCCCGTGGCGGATCACCCATCCCGGTAAGCCGGGTGGCATCGAAGGCTTCGCCGACCACACCAGCATCACCGCGGGTCAGGCGGTGCACTTGTTCGTCTCCACCACCGCCCACACCTATACGGCGACCGCATACCGGATGGGTGCCTCCACCCAACAGGTATGGACGTCGACCCCCCAGCCGGGGAACAAGCAAGCCGCCGCGATCGTGGCGCAACCGCCGGCACACCCTGATCGTCGCCCCGTGGCAAACCTCGCTAACGCTGGCGGTGCCCACCGCGGGGTGGGCACCCGGCGACTACATGATCCGGTTGGACGGGGACAACGACGCGCAGCAATTCGTCCCGCTGACCGTGCGGACCCCCTCGAACACCGGGCGGATCGTCGTGATCAACGCGGTGACCACCTGGCAGGCCTACAACCGCTGGGGTGGCTACAGCCTCTACGACAGCCCCAGCGGCCGCAAAGCCGACCGCTCCCGCGCGGTCAGCTTCGACCGCCCCTACCAATCCGACACCATGGCCGGGGCCGGGGACTTCCTGTACTTCGAGCTGCCCTTCGTGCGCTTCGCCGAAGCATCCGGCAACGCCCTCGGCTACGCCACCGACGTGGATTTGCACGCCGATCCGCACCTGCTCGACGGGGCCCGGGCCGTGATCACCCTGGGCCACGACGAGTACAGGTCGGCGGCCATGCGCAACAACGTGGTCCACGCCCGTGATGGCGGGGTGAACCTCGCCTTTCTCGGCGGCAACGAGATCTACCGGCACATCCGCCTGGACCCCACCCCACTGGGCACCGACCGCCTCGAGACCGACTACAAGTCCTTCACCGAGGACCCCGCCAGCAAGACCGACCCCCTGGCAGCGACCCAGGAATGGCGCTCACCCCCACCCCCCGGCCGGAAAGCGCGATCCTCGGCAACTTCTACCAGTGCAACCCCGTCAGCGCGGACCTGGTGGTGGCCGACTCCGGCAACTGGCTGCTGCACGGAATCGTCACCGACGGCCAGAAACTGGCCGGCATGGTCGGCAACGAGTACGCCCAGGTCGGCCTGGGCGTGCCCACCCCCGTCCGCTGGAGGTGCTGTTCCACTCCCCGCTGACCTGCCAGCACCGCCCGGGCTTCGCCGACGTCACCTACTACACCGCACCCAGCGGGGCCGGCGTGTTCTCTGCTGGCACTCAGTGGTGGATCTGCGGAGTGGACCCGGGCTGCACAAAGCCCGGTGTCGACGCACCCGCCGTCGTGCGCACGATCAGCGCCATCACCACCTGCCTCCTCGACGCTTACGCCCAGGGCCCCGCCGGAGGGCAGCATCCGGCAGTGCACAACCTGCAACAGCTCCACATCCCCGGTGCCAGCGCCCCGATACCCGCTGCGCTGCCCAACGCTCTCGTACCCAACTGAATCCGAAGCGCACGCTCATCCCCTACCGGTGTTCCCGGCTGCCACGGTGTTCTTGCCGCGCCTTGTTCAGCGTGGCGTACATCGCTGAGCGGGACAGACCGCTGATGTCCATCAGCTGCGCGGCGCTGTACTCCCCCGATTCGTAGTCCGCGAGGAGTCGCTTCCGTTGCAGTACCGACAGTTTCGATGGCTTGCCCAGGAGTCGTCCACGCTTGGCGGCCTCCCGCATGCCCTCGACGGTGCGCGAGCGGATCAGGTCCGACTCGAACTCG
>JAABUI010002203.1_pt1 | contig 10904 bp, 10 predicted proteins | sample 5559111 | NCBI WGS metagenome assembly JAABUI01 (sample SAMN10711870, study PRJNA513365) | rock metagenome | isolation source: Antarctica rocks | place: Antarctica: Victoria Land, Buttleship Promontory
CTGGGCGGCGAGGTCGGCCTGCGCCTGAGCCGGCCGATACAGATGGGTGCGTCCCTCGGGCTCGCGCAGCAGCAGACCCTTGTCGTAGAGCCGGATCAAGATGGTCTGCACGGTGTTGTAGGCCAAGCCCGGGACCAACTCGGCATGCACCTGGCCTGGGGACAGCGCCTGATCGGCGGCCCAGAGCGCGGCCAGGACTTCGCTCTCGAGCTCACCGCGGGCGCGTCGCGCCCGCTTGTCCGCCGTCTGACCCGCGCCCAATGCCATGTCCAACCCTCCGACGTTGCTCCCTACCTACTGTAGGTGGCGTGGTCAGCTGGGTACAGCACGCAGGGCGCGGTCATTGCCGCGCTCGACGGGATGACCTACCGTGGTCCTACGGCCTGTAGGAAGCTAGGCGGCGCACCTCGCGGAGGTTCCGCCGTCCCGTCCCGCCATACGTACGAAGGAACCCTCTCGACGTGAGCGAACCCGATGATTGGGGTCCCGGCAGTCCGACCGTACCGCAGGGCAGCCGCCGGGTCCGTCCCAGGCGCGCGCCACAGGGCCGCCCCGCGGCTCCGGGCCAAAGACCGCGCCGGCTGCTGGTGCGTCGGATTCTGGTGCTGGTGGCCGGGCTGCTGGTGCTGGCAGTGGCCCTGGGTTCCGGCGTGTACTTCTACTACGACGCCAAGCTGACCCGGGTCGCCATCCCCGGGCTCGGCCATGTCTTCGGGTCGACCGCCTCGGCTGCGACCAGTGTCGGCGAGAACTTTCTGCTGGTCGGGTCCGACACCCGCGGGTTCGCCGGCGGCCAGGCGTTCCAGGCCGCGCCGGGCACCCCGGACTTTGTCGCTGGGGCTCGCTCCGACACCGTGATCTTGCTGCACCTGCCGAGGGGGGGCGGCAAACCCACGCTCGTGTCGTTTCCCCGGGATACCTACGTCCAGGTCCCGTCCTTCACCGACCGGCGCGGGCAGGTGAGCCCGGCGCACCCGGCCAAGCTCAACGAGGCGTACTCCATCGGCGGCCCGGCGCTGCTCACCCAGCTCATCGAACAGCTCACCGGCCTGCGCTTGGACCACTACGTCCAGGTCGACTTCGGGGGCTTCCGCAAGATCGTGGACGCGCTCGGCGGTCTGACGGTGTGTGTCCGGACCAACCGGCATGACCACGACAGCGGCGACAACCTCTCCGCTGGCACCCATCCCAACGTCGCCGGCGATCAGGCGCTGGCGTTCGTCCGGGACCGCAAGGGACTGCCCGGCGGCGACCTGGACCGGATCAAGGACCAGCAGTACTTCCTGGCGCAGATCCTGCACAAGGTCCTGTCCGCCGGGACACTCACCGACCCGGCGCGGCTGAACAGCTTCCTGTCCGCGGTCGTTGCTGACGTGACCGTCGACCAGGGCTTCGGCCTGTCCCAGATGACGACGCTCGGGAGCCGGCTGCGGCACCTGGACCCCGCGCACGTCACCTTCACGACCCTGCCGATCCTGAGCAGCTCGGCGACCCGGCTGGTGCACGGGCTGCACGTCGACGTCGTGCTGCTGGACCCGGTGCGTGCCGCGGCCCTGTTCACCGGTCTGCGCGCAGCCGGCACGTCAACGGCGACACCGAGCACGGCGCCCGGCTCGGCGGACGTGCAGCCGCTCACGGTGCCACCGTCGGCGATCACGTTGGAGGTCCGTAACGCCACCTCCACCCCGGGCCTGGCCGGCCGGACCGCGCGCGCCCTGCGCCGGCACGGCTACACCGTGACAGCCACCGGCACAGCGCCCAGCGTCGATCGGACCATGGTGCGCTACCGGCCCGACCAGCTTGCTGCGGCGCGCACCGTGGCGGCCTCGCTGCCCCGGACGCAACTGGTGGCTGACCCGAACCTCACCGTCGGGGTGCAACTGGTGCTCGGACCGGACGCACCCCCCGTGACCAGGGTGCACCTGGGCAGCCAACCGCCCCAGCCGGCGCCGGCCTCACCCGCTGTAGCCGCGCCGGCCGCCGCCACGAGCCCCGCATGCGCGCCGTGACGGCACGCTGAGGTGGCCGCCGAGCGTGAGCCGGGCTGCTCGAGGCGGGCGGCACGTGGTTCAGACCCAGCCGGTTGCGCGAGGCGGCGGTGTCGTTGAGGTGTGTCGGCGGGCGTCGGGTGTCCACTGCAACGGTCCTGTGGTTGCTGTGCACCGACGTCCCCGCGGTAGGCCGTGCAGCGCCCAACTCGCCCGCCTACAGTCTGTAGGACATAATCAGTGGGCGGCGGGACCTGCCCGCCGAAGCCCTGCGTGCCGGAGGACTGTGTGCTACCCCCCTACTCCTGCCTCCAGGTCACGGTCTGCTGCCCTGGTCCAGGCCGCTGGTGACCTCGCCGGTCGTGTTCGCTTTGCTCTCTGCCGCCGCCTTCGCGTTAGCCACAGTCAGCCAACACCGGGCGGCCCGCACCGCCGAACACCTGGGCGGCCACGGGCTGGGTCTGGTGCGCCAGTTGGCTACCCGCCCGCTGTGGCTGCTGGGCCTGGTGTCCGGCGCCGCCGGCTTGGCGCTGCACGGGCTGGCGCTGCGCGGTGGACAGCTTGTCGTGGTGCAACCGGTGCTGGTGTCCGGGTTGCTGTTCGCGCTGCCGCTAAGCCTGCTGGAAGAGCGCAAGCCAGCGGCGTGGCGGGAGTGGGCTTGGGCGTTGGCCGTAGTGGTGGGGCTGTCGCTGTTCCTGCTCGCGGCGCACCCTGCTGCAGGCTCCGCGCTGGCCGATGAGGGGGCTCTGGCGAGCACCGGTGCAGCGGTGCTGCTGGCCGCTGGAGCCGCGGTCGGGTTGTCGGTGAGCATTGGCCGTCGGCATCGCGCCCCCCTGCTTGGGGCGGCGGGGGGGTTGAGCTTCGGGGTGACCGCGGCGTTGCTCAAGCAGGTCGTTGGGCAGGCGGCGCTGAGCCCGCTTGCCCCGTTAACGGACTGGTCGCTTTACGCGCTGCTGCTGGTTGGCGGGGCCGGGCTGGTGCTGACCCAGAGCGCTTACCAGGCCGGGCGCCTGGCCGCCAGCCTGCCCCCGATGACCATCCTCGACCCGATTGCAGCCATCGCGCTGGGCGCGCTGTGCTTCGGCGAACGCCTCACCGCGGGGCTGCTCCCGATCGCCGCGCAGTTGGCGGGGTTCCTGATGATGACGGTCGCGGTGGTCCGTCTGGCGGCCCTGGCTGCCGACGATGCCGCCGACGGCCTATCACCTGGTCCGTCGGGCTACATGACCGACAGCGAGGTCACCGCTGGCTGTCCGCTTAGCATCCAGCGACCGGCGTGAAGCTCACCTCGACGCAGCCCCGTCGGCACCGAACTCGCCCAGCCCCCCTCCCGCTGGCCGACGCCCGGGTCGTCCCGCGGGCGCTGCGCGCAGTGTCGCCGGCGATGGAGCCCGAGCTACCCGCCAGCCTGCGGGTCCTGATCATCTCGGGCAGTGTCGGTGCAGGGCACGACGGCGCCGCGCAAGAACTCGCCGCGCGGCTGCGCCTGGCCGGGGTCCAAGTCGATGTTCGTGACTACCTCCTGGCCCTGCCGCCAGTGTGTCGGGTGGTGCTCCGAGACGGCTACACCGCCAGCGTGGCCCGGGCCCCGTCGGTGTTCGAGTGGTTGTTCACCAGCATCGAAAGCCAACCGATCGTCCAGCGGCTCACGTTGGCGTTCTGCCGCCTGGCGAACCATACCGTGTGTCGCTGGGTGCGGCACGGCCGGTACAACGCCGTGGTGTCCACCTACCCGTTGGCCAGCCAGAGCCTGGGTGGCTTGAAGGCCCGGGGCAAGTTCGACTGCCCGGTCATCACCTACCTGACCGACCCAGCGGCGCACCGCACCTGGGTGCACCCGCACGTCGATGTGCACCTGACCGCGACCGCGGCGACCGCCGCGCAGGGCACCGCGGACTACGCCGTAGCAATGCACGTCGCCGGGCCGCTGGTGCCCGCCCGGTTCGTCCGGCCGCCGCCAGCCACCGTGCTGCGTGCCCTGGCCGCCGAGCTGGCGCTGGCCGCCGACCGACCCGTCGGACTGGTGGTAGCCGGCTCGCTCGGCCTGGGCGAGGTCCAGGACACCGCGGAGCACCTGGTGCGGGAGGGGCTCAGTGCACTGGTGCTGTGCGGACACAACCAGCGGCTTCGTGTCCGCCTGCAGGCCCTGCCCGGGGTGACTGCCCTAGGGTGGCGTGAGGACGTGCACCACTTGATGCACCTGGCGGACGTCCTGGTGCACAACGCCGGCGGCCTGTCGTTCACCGAAGCACTCGTCGCCGGCCTACCGGCGGTCAGCTACCGCTGCATACCCGGCCATGGTCGAGCGAACGCCGCCGTGCTGGAGCAGGCCGGTCTCGCTCCGTGGGCCAGGGACGAAACCGAGTTCGGCCGGGCGGTGCTCGCTCAGCTCGCTCGCGGTCGGCTCGCGGTCGAGCACCACGACCCGGCTGTGATGCTGCTCGGGCTACTTCCCGCAAGCCCGGTGCGGGCGGGCGTGGCAGCGTGAGTGCTCGTCGCCCGTCAGGGTGCAGGACTCTATCACCTACGTAGTGTAGGAATGCACGATGCGTTCCGGACTGCTGACCCGCACTGCGACTGGGAGTGCTCATTGGCCAGGCACCACGCGGCAACCTGCCCGCGGGGGCCCAGTCGTCCGTCGCAGGCCCACTTCGGGGCTGGCCGCAGGCACCGCGGTCCCCGGACCGGTCCGGGCGCCGCTCACCCGTAAGCCGCAGGCCGGGTGGGAGCCGTGGCGGGACTGGGCCGTGATCACCACTGTGACCCACGGACTACTCCTGCTTGCGGCCTTGACCCAGCCCTCGGGGCCGAACCTGCTGGCCCTGAGCGTGCCGCTGGGGGTCATCCTGGCCACCGGCACATTGACGGTGCTGCACGACGCAGGTCACCAGCGCCTGTCGCACCGGCGAGGGTGGTTGAACGCCTTCGCCGTGCAGACCGCAATGCCGGTGGTGCTGTGGGTCGGGTACTGGACGTTGAAGCACCGGGTGCACCACCGGGCGACTGCGGTGTATCCGGTGGACGACGCGACGCACGCCTCCTCCCTGGTCCGGCTGCACCCGGCCGTGCCACTGCGCCCGATCCACCGCTACCAGCATCTGTACGTATGGCCGTTGTACGGACTGGCCTGGGCCGGTGAGTTGCGCAGCCAGCTGACCTACCTGTGGACCGGCGCGGTCGACGGGACCCGCACGCCAGCCGGCGACGACGAGCCATGTCCTTCGGGGCAGAAAAGGCGCTCTGCGCGGCGGTGCTGACCCCCTACGCGCTGATGCTGGGATTCGGCCGTCTCGCCCTGCTGCTCCTGACGTCGATGACCGTTGCCGGCGTCGTGGCGGCGGTCGTGCTCGTGGTCGGGCACATCAACGTCGGTCTGGTACCGAGCACCTCGGCGCCGGACGGTCGGCAGTGGGCGGCCCACCTGGTGCGCACGACGGCCTCCTTCAGCACCGGGAGCGGTGCGGTGCGCTGGATCACCGGCGGGATGACCCACCACCTGCGGCCGGCTGCGCCACGCCATCAGCTGCCGGCCATCCACGCTGGCACCGCCACCGCCCTGGCGGCCGCCGCCGGCGAACCGCTGCGGGACTTCCCGACCCTGCGGGCAGCCATACGTAGTCATGGTGTCCGGTTGCGGGAGCTGGGCTGCGCCGAGCCCGCCGGCGGTCGGCTGCCCGACCGGCTCTCCCCTGGGGGCTGACGGCGTGGGTGGACGCAGGTGACCGGCGCGGTGCTGGCCGCCCTGGTTGCTGCCCTGTGCTTCGGGGCCTCCGCGGCGTTGATGCACTACGAGGCGTACACGACCCCGACCCGAGTCGATGATGGTTGGGCGCTGTTGCGGCATCTGGTACGCCAACGGCTCTGGCTGCTCGGGATGTTCGCCAGCCTGGTCGGCCTGGTGATGCACGCTGTGGCGCTGGCCCTGGGCCCACTGAGCGTGGTGCAACCGCTGGTCGTGACCGGTCTGGTGTTCTCCTTCATCTTCCGCTCCGCGCTGGACCGCCAGCAGCCGACTCGTGGCACCCTGGCCGGCGCTGCAGCCACCACCCTGGGGCTGGTGCTGTTCCTGACCGCCGCGCAGACCGGCACCGCACGGAGCAGCACCGCTGTCGACGGAGCCGCTGCGGTGCTGCTGCTCTGCCTTGGGGGCGTCGCGGTAACGGCGAGTTTGGCGCTGGCCCGGATCGGCCCGGCGGCGCGCAGCGCCGTGCTGCTCGGGGCCGGCGCCGGCGTGGTCTTCGGTCTGATCGCCGGGATGCTGAAGGTGACGACGTCGATTGCCGCAGCGGGGCTGCCGGCGCTGCTCGGTAGCTGGCAGTTGTATGTGCTGGCTGCGTTGGGGGCCTGCGGCCTGGTCCTGAACCAGCGGGCGTACCGGGCGTTCGCGCTCACCCACTCCCTCCCGGCGCTGAACGCGGTGAACCCGCTGGTCGCCCTGGTCTTCGGCTATCTGGTCCTCGGGGAACGCCCCGCGCACAGCGTGTCGAGCCTGGCGGCGGAGATCATCGGGATGATCCTGGTCATCGCCGGGATCATCTCGGTGGTCGCCACAGCCGAGCCCGACCGCGCTCAGGAACTCTCCGGCGCTGCGACCTGACGCCGTAGCAGACGTTTCGCTGCAGCCGGGTTGGTGCCGACCCACGGTCCGGCGTGGGCCAACCGGTGGCCGGTGACCAGCAGGATCAGGCTGAGCCCGGCGGCGGCGCCGCCGGACACCAACAGCGGCAGCGTCCCTGAGCCGTGCCACAACAGCCCGGCCCACAGCCCAGCGAGCAGGACCGCCCCCCCGCCCAGCGCTTGGTACAGCCCCTGGGCGGCGCCTTGACGCCCCTGCGGGGCAAGGCTTGACACCCAGGCCTTGCCCACCCCGTCGGTGCATGCGGCGAACCCGCCGTAGAGCGGCAGCAGGACGAAGACAAGCCAAGGAGCCCGGGCCAGCCCCAGGCCCAGATAACCGACGGCGAAGAACGCCAAGCCAAGCGCGAAAATCAGGTGTCGGGGCAGCCGGTCGGATAGGGCTCCGGCCGGGTAGGCGCCGACGGCGTACACGGCGTTGTAGGCGATGTAGGCCGCGATGACCGAGGCCGTTGACAGGCCCAGGTCGTGTGCGCGCAGCAGCAACAGCGCGTCGGGGAAGTTGACCAGGCTGAACACCGTGAGCACGGTCAGCAGCCGGCGCAACGGACGGCTCAACGGCGCCGCACCCGGCGGCACCGACGGCGTGCCGGCGGTGGCGGTAGCGGCCCGTGGGGGGCCTTCACCGACCGCGCGCACGAGCAGGACAGACAGCACCGCGGGAATCACCGCGATGATCAGTAGCGGTCGGAGTTGGTGGTTCAACAGCTCGTAGAGCGCCAGGCCCACTGCCGGACCCACCACGGCCCCGGCGGTGTCGGCCGCGCGGTGGAAGCCGAAGACCCGGCCGCGCTGTGCGGCCGGGACATCCACCATGAGCAGGGCGTCTCGGGGTGCACTTCGAATGCCCTTGCCGACCCGGTCGACGCCGCGCCCCAGCAGCACGACCGGCCAGGAGGTCGCCACCGCCAGCAGTATCTTGCCGACGGCGGCCAGGCCATAGCCGAGCGCAATCAGGGGCCGTTTGGCCTGTCGGTCCGCGAGCCGCCCGGCCAGCAGCTTGGTAACCGCCGCAACCCCTTCGGCCACCCCTTCGACCGCACCGACCACAGCAGCCGGCGCCCCCAGCGTGACGGTCAGGAAGATCGGCAGGATGGGGTACAGCAACTCACTCGCGGCGTCCTGCAGGAAGCTGACCGCCGCCAGCGCCCGCACGTTCGGCGTCAGCCAGGGCGAGCGCCCTGCGCGATCTGTTCGGCTGGTCACGTTGCGCCTTTCACTCCGTGGCCCCAGCCCGTCCCGGTGGGCCGGGCAGACCGAGGCCGGCGGCCGCTGCCACCCCGAGATGGAGATCTCCGCTGGGGCAGCTGCGCGCGTCGGCGAAGGCCGGTGCAGGTCCTCCCACAAGTTGTCGGAGGTCGAGGTACCGTACGGCGTTCTCCAACAGCACCACAAGAGGACCCGTTCGTGACCCTGCTCGACCGCACCGGACCGACGCCGGTGGTCGCCGAAGCTGTCCAACGCCCTGTGCAGGCGGCGTCGCCGTTGGCTCTGTACTACCTGCTGATCGGCTCAGCGACAGCGCTGCTGTGCATCGGTCTGGTCATGGTGCTGTCGGCCTCCAGCGTGATGTCCTACGCCCGCACCGGGTCGTTGTTCACGATCGCTGGTCGGCAGCTGAGTTGGACGCTGGTCGGTTTGGTGCTGCTGGTGGTCGGCGCCGCGCTGCCGGTCCGCACGCTTCGCCGGCTTACCTATCCCCTGCTGGCGGTGTCCGGGGTGAGTCTGCTCGGGGTCCTGGTCCCGGGCATCGGATCGGTGCAGTTCGGTGCGCGCCGCTGGATCGCGCTGCCAGGCGGTCAGTTCCAGCCCTCGGAACTCGCCAAGCTCGCACTGGTGCTGTGGGGGGCGGACCTGCTGGTCCGCAAGACCAAGATGCTTCATCGGCCTAAGCATCTGCTGGTCCCGCTGCTTCCAGTCGGCCTGGTCATGGCGGCGCTGATCCTGCTCGAGCCGGACATGGGCACGATGATGGTGCTGTGCGCGGCCCTGTTCGCGCTGCTGGTCGTGGCCGGGGCCCCCCGCCGCATCGTGCTGTACCTGTCCGCCGCTGGCGCCGGGTCGGTAGCCGCTCTGGCCGTGGCAGCCCCCTACCGCCTGGCCCGGCTCACCTCCTTCGTGAACCCCTTCGCCGACGCCTCCAACACCGGCTACCAAGCCGTGCAAGGGCTGTACGCACTGTCCGGTGGCGGCTGGTTCGGTGTAGGCCTGGGTGCCAGCCGGCAGAAGTGGGGGGCGTTGCCCAACGCCTACACCGACTACATCTTCGCGATCCTGGGAGAAGAGCTCGGCCTAGTCGGCACCCTCACCATCCTGGCGGTCCTGGCGGTCTTCGGCTACGCCTCACTACGCCTAGCGATCCGCGCCCTGAGCAGCTACGACCAACTGCTGGCCACCGGCATCGTCGCGTGGATCCTGGCCCAGGCCATCCTCAACATCGGCGCCGTCACCTCGGTGCTGCCTATCACCGGGATCCCGCTGCCGCTGATCAGCTACGGCGGGAGCTCACTGGCGATCACCTTGTTCGCCATCGGGCTCCTGGTCGGAGTCGCCCGACGCGACCCCGACATCGCCGCGGCCTTCGCGGTGCGCCGCGGCCACAACGCCAGCCGCTCCCGGTTCCCGTTCCGGCGTAGCAGGAGCTGACGTGACCTTTCGGCTCGGCGGGGGCCACCGGAGCGTCGGCGGCCTGCGCCGCCGCCACGCACGACGGCGCTGGTGGACGCACGACTGCCCGGAGCGCCTCCTGCCCGCACCGCGTCTGAAGAATGTCCGGTGACGCCGGTGACCACCTCGACCGACCAGGCCCCGAGCGGACCTCGCCCCACCGGACCCGGCGCTACCGGGCCCGGCCCGACTGGGTCCGGCGCTATCGGGGCCGGCCCGACCAAGTCCGGCGCGGCCAGGTCCCGTGTAGCGGCGACGGGCAAGGCTCGGCGCGCGACGTTGGGTCTGCGTCGGGTGCACCCCTGGTCGGCCTGCAAGCTCGCGCTGGTGGTGTCGCTCGCGCTGGCCACGATGACGGTGGGCGCGGCCGCAGCGCTGTACGCAGGCCTCAGCGCTGTCGGCGTGACCAGCAGCATCAACACCCTGGTGGGGTCCGTGCGCGGCGGTGCACCGGTACTGACGTTGTCCAGCTTCGTTGGCGGCGCCGCGATCCTGGCCGCCACCAACGTCGTCCTGCTGACCGCGCTGGTCCCGCTAGGCGCTGGGCTCTACAACGTCTGCGCGTCATTCACCGGCGGCTTGGAGGTGACGCTCGTGGAACCCGACTGACACCGCGCGGACCACTCGGTGCGCTCCGCCCCGGCCGTGCTGGCCCGTCGCGCATCACCCAACGGCGGCTTGTTCGTGGTGCCCGACCGATGTCGCCGCCGGCGCACTGAGTACCCGTTGCCGCTGACCCAGCCCCCGAGCCGGCGGTCGGCCCAACCAGGCCGAAACGCCCATCCCCGAGACAGGTGAAAGGACGGCAGCAGGCAATGACCCAGCACAGCGCGGGCCCGCAACGAAATGGCGGAACAAGCGCAGGACGCTGGCTGATAGCACTAGCGGCCGCCCTGGCCGCCCTGGCGATCTACTTCATCGTCGGGGAACATGAGCCGCAACACACCCGGGCCGGTCTGCTGGTGCTGTTCTGCTCGCTGGTAGCACTGGGATTGGGACTGCGGCAACAGCGCAGATGAAGAACCGCCGGTACCCCGCTGAGCCGGCCGACGAGCGCAGCGGCGACGGCGCACTTCGGGCGACAGGACGACAGTCAGTCGGCCACGGGCCTTGGTCGCGCCCATGTCCCCGGAGTGGCGGGACCCGACGGCGCCCGCAGCCGAGCTGCACCTCCTACCGACACCAAGAACCAGGACCGGCCTGAGCAACTGTCATCGGGCACGCACGCAGGTGTCTGGGTGGCTCCCCCCCGGCAACTGGTCGCAGCCGGCCGGGCCGGGTCCATGAGATTGAAACGTGCGAGACGGTGACAAGGGTCAACGGCAAGGTGTTGCCGGACAGGGTGCGGCCGAGGCTGCGAGGCTGGCTGCATCTGGCCGCTGCTCCGGTGAGTGTGCTGGCGGGTGTGCCGCTGGTCGTGGCTGCCGGGCACCACCGGGTGCCGTTGCTGGTGTACACCGCGACGCTGGTCCTTATGTTCACCACCAGTAACTGGTCAGGTGCTTTGAAATGTCCTGCCCTGTAGCGAGTGCTCTTTCCTTCCTTCCTCGTGCGTCGGTGTGTCGTCGCATGTTCTCCTGCAAACAACGGAGAATAGGTGTGTGAGCGAGGAAC
>JAABUI010002206.1_pt1 | contig 10899 bp, 15 predicted proteins | sample 5559111 | NCBI WGS metagenome assembly JAABUI01 (sample SAMN10711870, study PRJNA513365) | rock metagenome | isolation source: Antarctica rocks | place: Antarctica: Victoria Land, Buttleship Promontory
TTTTATTCCGTGGGTCCCGATCCTACGCTTGTTGAAACAGGAGTAACCATTTCTGCAGGGTCGGCTTGTCTGGGTGATTCCTCCCAACCTCATCATGCAGCGAAGTCCGCCAGCCAATTATCTCGCGGCCAACATCTACATGTGGGGCGTCAAGCGGCTTCGAAAAACTTCTCCACCGTCGCCGCCCTTCGAGTGCTTTCTGGAGCCTTGGTGCCCATCGCGGATCCGGCGTTCCTGCTCATCACGAGGATGTTCTATACCCGTGCGGAACAGCCTTCCAGGATATCGTGTTGGTATGCTTTCAATGGTATCGGAGTGGCAGGCGGAGGCCTGATCGGTCCGTGCTCCGTCTTTGATTGTCCGCTCAGGACTGATGACAAGCGAAGGTTACGGAATCGGACACATCAATGGCGCCATAGCATCTTGGAGATACGAGTTTAGGGAATTTAATCATACCACAGCGACGGTCGAGACTCCCGGCCCGAGCTTCCCGATTGGCCCGCTTCTCGAGCTAAGCCAAACCTTCAGCCTCTGTTGGTTGTTCTAAACCGAACTGCCGCTGGTCGAGATAACGATCTCGATTGAAAGGGACAGCAACCCCTATGCGCGCGCAGCGGAGACGCATTCGATGCCTCACTATTTCGTTGCTGAGCATGTCGCTCCACTGGTCATCATCAACGTCGCTCGAACCGCCGGTACGGTCATCTCCTTCACCCTGTTTATGGTGGTTCAACTACATGAGATTGATCGAGACATCGATCGTGACTGAATTCTTCGTCGTAGGCCATTTACTCCTGGACGTGACCGCAGGCGAAAGGACAGGTGTCTGGCATTCCCGATATATTGGTCCCGGATCAACCCCTCACCGAGGTCTTCCAATGGGCGAAATTCATCACGGACAGCCATCTCACCAGACGCTGGAGGAAGTTGATTATCAGGGAATAAAGTAGGTTAATGGCTCGAGGCATGCCGCGTTCGAAAATCTCTTGGAGGAGAGTTGTGCTGACATTCACAAATCTTCACTCATCGTCCGCCTACACGAGGCTTACATAAGGTAGAGCAAGCGTAGTCGATTTCAGCTGGTATTGATCCTCAGCTACCCACTCGCCACTCTGCGTATCTCACGGTCACTGATAATCCCCTTTCCGAACTTTGTCCATCAATCCCGGCCACGACATTTCGATACGAGAGTTGACGGTCCTACGGTCTCAACACGTCTTCCGAATGATGCAAGACACCGAGAAGGGAAGTATAAGATCCTCGTCGGGAAGTTTGGTGCTGGTGACTGACCCAACGTGGGCGGACGGCGTGTCATGTTACATAACTCACTCCCTTTCTGACCCCTGACTTCTCCTACTTCTCTGACATTCCCTCCACCGTTGCAGTCCCCTCATCACTTTCCCCGATTGATCAAAGATGGCGGAACTCGACAGTCAAAACGGCTCCTCTCGGTGAGTGCAGACACCAAATCATTGGATCCGGCTTGCATCCCGAAGCTGGCGCTCGTCCACTTCCCCTCCGTGATCACCGTCCCCACTCATTGCGTTTGGCCCCCCAGCGTGTCTCCTTCCCATCGCACACACCCTCACTCCGCGTTCTCGCTGCGGTAGTCGCCCTCTTGCTTTCACACCCCCCTCCTCCCCCCTTCCACCTGTCCCCTTTCTATCTGGGCCCCCTTCCCATCCCTCCGGTTTGTGTCGCATATTATTTTCTTCGCTATATAGAGACATCCTCATGAATCCACAGTCTTGCCCCTTTAGACAAAATCATTCTCGATATAGTGGTCCACAGTCTTCGTTCATCTGACTGATCGTTCAAACGCCGAAGGTAACGTACACGGACCAGCTCGTCCCGCCAAAGAGCAGCTCATCACTCGTCTCGGTCAGTACCTTCTTCTCTGGATACTCGTGGTCATGCCTATACATATACGGTGTGTTGACATGGGTAGGATTCGGAATTCAAGGAAGATGTGAGCGACGATGAAGACGATCGAGGAGACGAACACGAGGAGACGCCGACGGATGCCAAGAGCTCGAATCCGCTTAAAGTAAGTTTGATACTCCTGCCATCCTCCATTCCATGAGACCTTGCCTCCTCAGCTCTTAGGGGTTTCATGTCTCCTCCTTTGTCTATCCTGGTAATCAAGAGCTGATGGGTGTATTCCCACTCCTCGAAGAAGACAACCGTTCTCGCGGCGAAGGATCCGAATAGAACCTTCATAGTATGTGCAATCAATGAGGACGCTACGCGGACTGATGATCTTTAGCGTGCCCGTGACCCGCCATCCCCGATCTCGAGCACGCATCGCCAGGACGGAGACAGGAAGATTGTGAAACGAGCGAGGAAGAGCGGGACGGTTTAAAAGGCGACGGTCGAGGGTAGCACGGTGAGTCTGCCATGCAAACTCACCTTGTATATACAATACTACAACTTCTATTCTCGCCTCTGTGTCCGGGCATTGGGTCGTACAACGCTGATATCCTTTCAGACCAAGAAGAGAAAACAGAAAACAGAGAAAATCTAGAGTAACGACGACACTAGTCTTTGGGTCCGTGACAGCAGCGGGACAACCGACCTCTCGGTCGAATCAAACATTCTCGGTTGACTCCCGCCGCCCGAGAAACAGCTCACGGCGGCCGCCAAAGGCCAGCTGCTCGGTCTCCAGGCCAGCATCGAGCAGAACGCATACACTGCCGGAGTCTGGAGATCCTTGATTTGGAATCCCATCAGGTCAGTCGAAAAGTTTGACAGCCGTCATTCCAGGTTCAATCTCATTGTTGGCGCCTTCTGCTCGGCATGTGCGATCGTGCTTCTCTTCTTCCTCCCGAACTCACCGGCGACTATCCGCGGATTTTCCATGATTCCAGGCTTATCATGCTAGCAAGAATGAGGAAGAATCAGACGGGAGTGGCGCACAGGCAGATCAAGTGGGACTAGGTCCAGGAGACCTTCAAGGATTACGAGACTGTGAGTGCGCCTACCTGTTCGTTCTGCAGTCATACTTCAGGCAGCCTGCAGTACATGTTCTTCTTCCTCGGATTCGTTGCGCACATCCCAATGGAGGGCCTTCTAATGTACGTTGTTGTATCCCGGCTTCACCTCTTACAGTCTGCTTATCTCGAGAAGTTCTCTACACTGGTGATCCAAGGTCTTGGATTCAATACGCTCAAAACCGCACTGCTTGGCATCCCCCAAGGCGCCTTTGTCGTCATTTGGATCGCTGGCGGCGCGCTCATGGATGCCCATCTCCCCAAGAACAGCCGGACGATTGTCTGCGCTCTATTCATGCTGCCCACCATTTCTGGAGGTTTGGGCTTCCTACTCGGGCCTGACGACGCAAACGTGGGGCTGTTGATCTGCTTGTAGGTCAAATGCAAAGCTGAGAGGATGTGGCTGAGACTTCGTTTCAAGCTATCTTACTGGATCGTACCAAGCCTCCTTCGTCCTCTCGCTCTCCTTGATCACCTCGAACACCGGCGGTCAACCTAAACAGGTAAGCTGAACTTTCGATCAATAGTGATCGCTGATACCGTTTACACAGATCCTCGTCTCCAGTATTATCTGGTTCGGCGCTTGTGTCGGCAATATCGCGGGACCGTTCTTCTATCAAACCGACCAAGCTCCCAAGTACGACCTAGGCATCGGCTCCCTACTTGTGTGCAACTGCCTCGAATTTGCCCTCTTCTTCTTCTTCCGAGCAGCCTTCATCTGGGAGAACAGCAGAAAGCCAGGGAAGGCAAGCAGTTCTCTGAAGCAGATCTCAACGCCACGCGTTCCAGGATCTGACCGATAAGCAGAACATCAAGTGGGTCCGCGTTGTTTCCATTGGTATTCTCGCTGATCCTCAATAGCTTCGACTACGTGTATTGCTTCTCGCGCTGTTTGACGGGCCGTCGCAAGTAAGAGGAAAGAAATGAACACATATCTGCGATGCAGCATTGTATGATCTGTACTTGGAGTGCTCACCAGGTGGCGGCCACAATGACATTAGCCCAACATCCGACGTGCGCGACCGAGCCGTCCAGCCTCGTTCACCATGTGCTTGGTCGCGTCCATTCATTCCCCCTTCCTTAGGGTGAACAAGGGAATCGAAATACATATCATTTAGCACATTGCGAGCGATCCCGCTTACGCAAACTTCCGACTGCAACCCCATCGCCTGCCCTCACTGCCATCGTCCGAAAGCTCCGTACGCTTCTCCTCCACGATGCCCTTCTGGTCCTGCTTCTCGTCCCCTGAGCCCCGACAATCCATCACCAGGACATGGTACGCCCCTCCACCACAACCTTACTACACTTCGCCACGTCAAACCGTCGCGTCTCTCATCTACACCTCACCAGTGAGTACCACCCAAACGAATCGATAGTCCTGCGGTACCACCGCTGGAATCGACACCATGGCCTATTGCGCTACGATCGAACGTGCTACGCCCAACTCCGTCATGACCTTCGAGGCCGAAAGATCGATGCGGAAGCGGGAGAAGCAGCTGAGGAAGGCGGAGAGGGAGAGGAGGCGTGTGGAAGAGGAGACTAGGGGGATTCAAGAGGCGAGGAGGAGGACGGAGGAAGAGAGGAGAGAGAGGGAGAGGAGGAAGAGGGACGAGGAGAAGTTCGCCAGGATGTGGTCGAGGTTGCAGCGCACTCAGCGACGAGGTACCTCCGAGAGAGGTGCTAGATCGGTAGCCGGATCGAATGCGACGGATCGAGGCGGATTTGCACATGTGGGCGGCGAGTTCCATTGAGCGGAAGGATGCTTGAAATCAATCCTTGAAACACATCGGAGTTCAAGATCCCTTCGTCATCGATTTCCCCAGATTTGCTACGAATGCCCCTACGAGCTTTACCTTCTTAGCCGAATCGAACACTCCGGTGCGCATCACCGTATTGTCCGTCAGTAAGAATAGGTCCGTCCTTGCCGGTAATTCCCTTTTGAAAGCTCTCTCAAGTCAACCAACTCCAGCGCGATCTTCCCAGTCATAGCCACCGAATACGTCCACATTTGGAAGAGATCCATGTTGGAAGGCTGCGTCCGGCGACTCAAGGGCGTAATCGGAAGGCGGCTGAGTAATCCCCGGAAGATTGATTGCAAGGAGGATATAAGTCATGCCAGATCCTAGGGGAGGAAGGCAAAGCTCTCTGACCCGTCATACGGACATGGCAACCCCCGAAATGTAGACTGGGCCATCAAGTATTATGCAAACTGGGACAGGCTGAAAATGCTTTCTTTGCGTCAGGAGGGTTTGAAAGTCATGTGAAGTTGGTACCCGCGTCGCCCTCGTTCCAACCTATTCGTAGTTATATACTTTCGGTGTCGCCCTCTCCGTCGTACAAGATACCGCACACCCAGCATTCTACCACGTCACGAAAGCTCTTCACCAGATACCGTAGCTTCTCTCTTTCCATCACCTCGAGGAATCGGCTGCACCACACCTGATCGTCCAGCATGTCCAATCCACAGTCCCCGGCGCCAGCGGCGGACTTCTCCTCGGCGAGCAATCCGCTCAAAAAGTTCAAACTCGTCTTCCTTGGGGAACAGAGTGTGGGTAAGACCAGCTTAATAACACGATTTGTGCGCCGCGAAAAGAAACGAACCCAAGCGCGGGAGGCTGATGGAGTGCAGATGTATGATACTTTCGACAATACATATCAGGCTACGATTGGTGAGGGTACTCTTGGTGGAACCAGTCCGGGCTGACGAATGGGCCAGGTATCGATTTCCTGTCCAAGACGATGTATCTTGAGGACCGGACGGTGCGATTACAGTTATGGGACACTGGTATGTGATCGTGGCCGTGTATAGCGTTGGGTGCTAACGACGCGACGCAGCTGGGTGAGCTTGATCGGGAGCACTAATCCTGGTAGCGCTGACCTGCGTCTTACTTGGTTTTGCTCTGCTCAGTCAAGTGCGGTCTGTCCCTAATCGACTTCGCTCGACTGATTTTGGCAGGAACGATTCCGCTCGCTCATCCCTTCCTATATCCGTGATTCCTCAGTCGCCGTCATCGTTTACGACATTACAAGTGCGTCACCGTGAACATGCTTCCATTCTCAGTGATCGACAGCTGATCTGCGGGACGTCACCAGACCGGACATCATTCCTGAATACGACAAAGTGGGTGGACGATGTCCGGAATGAGCGGGGACAGGATGTCATCATTGTGATGGTGGGGAACAAGACGGACCTGAATGACAAGCGGTGCGTGCTTGACCGGCGATCCCTAGCGAAAGCCTATGATTGCTCGCAGACAAGTAACGCCAGAAGATCTGGATAAGCGAGCGAAAGAGCTAGGCGTCATGTCGATTGAGACCTCGGCAAGAGTGGGACATAACGTCAAGACGCTCTTCAAGAAGATTGCTATGGCATTACCCGGAGGTAACGCAGATGCAACAGAGGGAACGGTGAACCAGAGTATGTCCACGTTCCATGTCACCCACCACGCTTGGATGAGAGGCTTAGAATGGACTGATAATGTACAGAGATCGATGTATCCTCAACATCCGGGGAGGAGACACCGCAGGCTTCCGGATGTTCTTGCTGAACGGAGAAGCTGGAGACGAGTCGCGGCCTATGATCACGATGGCGATGTAAAGTTGCTCCATGGCCAACGAGATAAGCCCTAGACAGCTGTGGTGCGAAAGAATCAAGGCGCGACCCAGCCTGATTGCGCCTATCCAAGGAAGATGGCATCCAGAAAAGTCAAACGCGTGGCAACTTAGCGGTCGGGAAGCCACACCTTCACAACCTCATACTTTCCATTGCGACCGTCTTTACACTGGTTGAGACTTTGTCAGACATCCGTCTCAACCCTCGGAGAATCGCGTACAAAGTCACATCCATCGCCGACCAAACACGTACAGTATGTCTGGTCAAGAGGGTTATGCCATAGTGGACGTGGACGAGGATGTAAGTGACCTTGACGACAACAAAGGGGGTTACGTGAACTGACTGGACTTTCCTGCTCTTCCCCCTCCCATGTGATCCCGCCGGCTTCCCTTGTCTCTGTCTCCATGTATCGTTTCGTTTGCTCTCATCAGCCCGCGGGTGATATCAGCGGTCAAGGTGGTCAAGGTCTCGAGTTCAAGAGTTGGTCCAGGAGGGTCTTGGCGTTTTCGCATGGGGCTAAATCACCCGTTCTCACAGCTTTCCTGTCGACTGACCCCGCACCCAATCGATCGACCTCGCCGAGTGGGGCGAGAGATGCCCCGAACGTTCCATATAGCCCTTTCAATATCGCCTACTATCAGGTCCGTACAATACCTATCGTTAGGGTTCTGATTGACAACTGCTTCACTTGCTTAGAGCTATTTCGATGTCGACACAAACACGGTCCTCAGGCGAGTGAGCATGGCGATGATACCGCGCGAAGGCTTCGTTGCGGACATCTGTGATGGCCAGATTGATCTCTACGGTAGGTGTTTCGCCCCACCCATTGCCAGAAGCTGGCTCATTTTTGGTGCGTCATGGCGCCTTCTTCTGATCTAGGACCCTTCTGGACACTTACCACCCTCATCCTGTGCCTCTACACCACCTCCACCCTCACCTCCTCCATCACTCAATATCTCGCTTCCCCTACCTTGCATCCAAACTCCAATCTCCCCCTCCTCTCTACCGCCATCACCACGACCTACCTATACGGCCTGCTCGTTCCGGCTTTATTATGGGGTGCGACAAAGTGGTTGAGCATCGGCGAATGGGGGGTCGCCGAGGCTTTGGGGGTATACGGGTATGCGATGGCCGTATATGTGCCGATCAGTCTCTTGTGCCTCATACCGGTGGGGATTTTGCGATGGGTATTGGTCGGTGCAGGAGCAGCTAGTTCGGGTGTCTTCATGTGAGCTGGCCATGGCGCGCAGTCGTCTGACTGGCTCGTACTGTCTCGAATGCCGGATCATGCTGACTGGACTGACTTTAGAGTGCGGAATATCTATCCCGTGATTGCATCTGTAAGGCTATCGATTTATCCTGTAGTGTCAGGGAGGAAGCTGAAGCGCTTGTCGAAATCCGCAGGCGGAGAACAAGCTGAATCAACTGCTCATCATCGTCATCGTCGTGTTGCACATAGCCATGGCTCTCGCCATGAAAGTGCTTTTCTTCTCGTAGGTCTCCCGCTGTAAATCATCGGAATAGGCTCATCTTCCGCGTCAGGTACTCCGTAGCTGGGGTCAACGCCGGCCCGGACCCTATCGCGGATCCTTTGCCTACGACAAAATAGCAACTATGCGATGCAATGCATATTATGGGGGAAATGCGTCCTGTCTATCATGATACAAGAAAATGCTAAAATGGGACATTCTTCATCTCACCTGTCGCGAGGATGTCGTCGTCAAAGATTGCGCCATCATCAAACGGGTCGCCCTCATCCATCCGCTCGTCATTGCCGTCGTCGCCAATTTCATCTCGATTTCGTCCTTCCATGTCGCGCTCTCGATCCCGACCTGCTTGCTGGGTTGAGTTTGGAAAGTCTCCTCCCTTGTCTTCAAACGACCCAGGCATGCTGCTTTGCGTGCTCCGCCTGCCGAGCACCTCGTCTTCATCGGTCTCGCTCAAATCGTCAGAAGTCATGGCTGGACCCATCAGCGGGCTGCTTGGTCGAGAGCTGGCAGTATTCGCCATGGGCAGCAGCGGTTGCTTGGACGATCGACGACCGATCGAGGCGATCTTACCCAACATACCGGTGCTGAGGCGGGATGAAGTATCTGATCGAGCTGACAGCGCAGGTGATGGAGGCGTCAAGTCTGGCAAGGCGACATCGATGACCGATGACCGCCAATAATTGAAGTCGGTGAATTCGGGCTTGACCTTCGTATTGACGGGCGGGAAGACTTCATTGACTAGGTGATTCTGGGACGACCAACGTCAGTCCTACTCTTGTTCGCAACGCGTATTACTGACCAGACCCATATAGCTCCCCTTGTGCCCCGCCGCTTGGAGCAGTTCTGTTTTCACTACCCCGGTCGAATCGATCGTATAAATCTTGGCCGCTTCAATACCCACGCTACGATAGCTCATCGCATCCGTGATACGATTGCCGAAGCCTGCAAAAAAGGCCTCCTTGGCTTTTCCAGCAAACAGTCGCTGAATATCCCGTAGACAGGCCATCTTGAATAGCTCAGGCTTCCGCATGATCACTTCGCTGATGATAGTCAGCCATATTGAGGCTCTCACTGCCATCCGACTCACCGGTGTAGACTTGCCATGAGACGATCCGGACTCATAATGACTGGCCCTTCAGGCAGGCGGTACTCCCCTTGAATGATACTGTTGAGATATTCACGAGTTGAATCGGCCTGCCCAATGGCTCTCGAGGTGAGATACATGATCTTGTATCCGTTGTTGCAGATATCGGTATAAAGCTTGGCGATGCCACCGTGAGTCCAGTCCCGTCCGATGGCTGCGAAGACGTGCCCGAGCGCATCGGATCTGAGTAATTTGTCAATGGTGCGGTTCACCGGGCTTGCGACGTACTTCGTGATTGTCCCGTCGATGTCAGAGATGACAATTTGATCCGTCTCGTCCCACAGGAAGATACGGGCTGTGCAGATCGCTACTCCCGAGTAAGACGATGTGACCGAGAATTGCACGGTATTCGGTCCGGATTTGAGACTCAATGCTTTCTGCGCGGATCAAACATGTTCACCATCCAGATTTGATGCTTACCAACTGATCAGAGGACAGCCGCAAGGTCTTGGCATAGTGCTTGCCGGATTCCGCGGGATCCACGTCAGATGGCTGCGACATTGTACGGCGTATGGGTATCGGCGGCGATTCCACCTTTTCGTTCGGCATACCCGGGACTGATTGTCGGCGCTCTCCATTCGCGGGGCGAAGACCTGTGGCTCCACTCTGACCCCTGCGCCACCATCGAGACCAGCCGTAGCCAGACGTCGGTCGAGGAGGAACCGTCGGGTCGATCCCTATGTCGGTCAATGGTGGGAGGATAGCGTCTGATGGGACGTAGGGAGGAGTCAGGGACCGCCTATACGTTGCCAACGCAAGTAGCAATCGGTAGCCAGTCGACCAAGTCAGATACCTAGCTTTGTTCAGCCAATTCACCGCTCGCTCCAGGTGTTACGTACAGCAAGCTATACCGAACGACCAAACGCGGGTCGTCGACAATCTGAGGGTCTTCAATGAAATTTTGGAACGACACCCGATTCTTCAAAAAGGTTGTCTCTTCGTCGTCCTGCAGAGCTTCGAGTAAACCTCCTTCGCCTACCTAGATGATTCCAACTTACTGAGGTGTCTCCAAGCAGTGCGAAGCCGCGCTCACCGCACAGAGCGAGTTCGAAAGAATGCGATCGCCCATCGTCCATATCCAAGACAAACATGAATGGACTATCTTCAACATTCTTAAGCTTTCCGGGTAATGATGCCAGCGTCCCTCTGTGTACGGCGGAAGTTGCCAAATCCATTCCAGCGGATGTGCTGCTGTCATTACGCATTCGCTGTTCAGATGTTTCGCCGTTTGTCGCGGGTGGTCCGGATGAGCTCCGTTCCATCTCACGGCTTGGCTGCTGAGAGTCTTTGATGTCTTCTTCATTCGATTGACTGGACACTCGACCCCAATCCCACGCGTAGTCCATGTCTGCGTTTGAGGCCGCGGAAGCCGTAATGAGAGCTGATCGCTGAATGGATGTCCCGCTGAATGTATCCGACATTGGCGGTGAGGACGAATCTAAGAGTTCTGAACGAGGTGGGACCGATATTGATAAATTGTTGCTGTCTTCGGGGAATTGAGGGGGCTCGGAGTGTCCCCGGTCATTTCTTCGGCGCGATTGAGAATGCGTATGTACAACGCCGAGATTCCCCGATTCAAGGGACAATGCGTCAATGGCCTTGGGCAGGTCGGACATCGAAAAAGGTGATGCTCCAGGTTGAGCAGGTTGAAAAATCTTTTCG